>Ga0247722_10001567_pt1 | contig 12522 bp, 10 predicted proteins | sample MSEWelMarce3H_FC_FD_189094 | JGI IMG/M metagenome (GOLD analysis project Ga0247722, IMG submission 189094) | Subsurface sediment microbial communities from gas well in West Virginia, United States - MSEEL Well Study Marcellus 3H_FC | ecosystem: Environmental > Terrestrial > Deep subsurface >... | reverse complement strand
ATATTTTTCTAAATTAAATTTTATTTTAAAGCTTAAACATAAATTATCTGGATTAACAGAAGGTATTTTAAGCATTTATAAAATGGAAAAGAAATGGGCATATATTTTCCATTCCTTCTTAATTTGGTTTTCTTACTTAGCGATGTTTTATGTTACTATATTTGCATTACCAGAAACCGAAAAAATTAGCTTTGATATTGTAATTATGGGATTTATTTTTGGAACTTTCGCCGTTGGATTTTCTCCTGGTGGTTTAGGTGCCTTTCCTTATGCAATAGCTTCAATATTTCTTTTATACGGGATTCCTACAGAAATAGGAACTGCATTTGGCTATTTGGTTTGGACATCTCAAACACTTTTAACTATTGTATTGGGATTAATATCTTATATATTATTACCTATTTTAAATAAAAAATAAGTAGTATATTGCTACATTATTAATCCAATTACAAATGAAAATTAAATTCACTCTACTATTTTTAATGGTTTCTGTTGCCTTGTTTTCACAAAAAGTGCAAGAAAAAATACAATCTAAAAAGCTTAACGAAGAAAGAAACTTCTCAGTTATTTTACCGGCTTCATACGAAAACAGTCCTGAAAAAAAATATCCCATTTTAGTTTTATTAGATGGCGAATATTTAGCAGATCCGTTTTCAGGAATTTTAAAATACGGAAACTATTGGGACGATTTACCTGAAATTATTATTGTTGCGGTAAATCAGAATTATGGTGAAACCCGTTTTAATGATAGTAATTATAGTGAAGAAGGATTACCTGCAGAATCAGGCGCTAAATTTTTTGAATTTATAGGATTTGAATTATTACCTTATATTCAACAAAAATACAGAACCCTACCTTTTAGAATTATAGCAGGTCACGATACCACCGCTGGATTTTTAAATTTTTATTTATATAAAGATGACCCAATATTTAATGCATACATTTCAATTTCTCCAGAAATGGCGCCAGAAATGGAAGTTCGAATTGCAGAACGATTAGCAAAAACACAAAAACCAGTATTTTATTATCAAGCTACGTCAAAAGCCGACTTAGAGGAAATTCAAGAAAACACAAAAAAACTAGATGATGTTGCAAAAGAAATTAAAAACCCAAATGTAAACTACCGATATGATGTTTTTCAAAACACTTCTCATTATTCTTTAGTTGCCGAAGCTATTCCAAGTGCATTTTACTTTATTTTCAATGGATATCAACCAATTTCAAAATTAGAATTTAACGAAAAAATATTGAAATTAGAAAGTGGTTATGCGCAATATTTAATTGATAAATACGATACTATTGAGAAGAAAATCGGATTAAAAGTTCAGCCTAGATATTCAGATTTTAAAGCTATTGAAGCCGCAATTATTAAAAACAAGGCCTACTCAGAACTCGAAAATTTAGGGGCGTATGCTGACAAACAATACCCAAAAACAATGTTAGGAACCTACCATAGAGGGCTGTATTTTGAGAAAATTGGAGACTATAAACGAGCAGCTAAAGAATATCAAAGTGCCTATACAAAATCTGAAATTGGTGATTTAACTAAAAATTATATCTTAAATCGTGCAGAGGATTTAAAATCAAGAAAAGAAGAACCAAAACAAGAAATTGAAGAATCAGCACCAGTGGAAACTCCAACAGAAACACCTGCAGAAGCTCCAAAAAAAGACGAATAATTTCGAAAAATATAATACAAATGGCTAAATTAAAAACTTCCTTCTTTTGCCAAAGTTGCGGCACCAATTATTCTAAATGGCTCGGACAATGTACATCTTGCAAGGAGTGGAATACAATTGTAGAAGAAATTATTCAGAAAGAAGAAAAACAAGCCTGGCGAAGCACTACTTCTGAAGCAAAAAAAGTAGCCAAACCTTTAAAAATTAACGAAATTTCAACTTCGGAAGAAGTACGTATGAATACCACTGATGGCGAATTAAACCGCGTTTTAGGTGGCGGATTGGTTCCGGGCTCTCTTACACTTTTAGGTGGCGAACCAGGAATTGGAAAAAGTACACTTTTACTTCAAATTTCGTTAAAACTACCTTATAAAACGCTTTATGTTTCTGGAGAAGAGAGTCAGAAACAAATAAAAATGCGTGCCGAAAGGATTACAGGACAAACGGATAATTGTTTTATTTTAACCGAAACCAAAACACAAAATATATTTCGTCAAATTGAGGAAATTGAACCTCAAGTAGTAATTATTGATTCAATTCAAACTTTACATACCGAATATATTGAATCTTCTGCAGGAAGCATTTCTCAGATTAGAGAATGTACAGCAGAACTAATAAAATTCGCGAAAGAAACCAATGTTCCTGTCATTTTAATTGGTCATATTACCAAAGACGGCACCATTGCAGGTCCGAAAATTTTAGAACATATGGTAGATACCGTTTTGCAATTTGAAGGCGATAGAAATCACGTGTACAGAATTTTACGAGCTTTGAAAAATCGTTTTGGTTCTACTGCCGAATTGGGCATTTACGAAATGTTAGGAAACGGCTTACGTGAAGTTAGTAATCCATCGGAAATATTAATTTCTAATAAAGACAATTATCTATCTGGTACGGCAATAGCAACGACAATTGAAGGTATGCGCCCGTTAATGATAGAAATTCAGGCATTAGTTTCTACTGCCGTTTATGGCACACCTCAACGTAGCACAACCGGTTATAATCTGAAACGATTAAATATGATTTTGGCTGTTTTAGAAAAACGTGCAGGATTCCGTTTGGGAGCTAAAGACGTATTTTTAAACATTACAGGTGGTATCAATGTGGACGATCCTGCAATTGATTTGGCCGTTGTTGCCGCTATATTATCTTCAAATGAAGACATTACGATTGATAAAGATTTTTGTTTTGCTGGCGAAGTAGGTTTAACCGGCGAAATTCGTCCCGTAAATAAAGTAGAGCAACGCATACAAGAAGCTGAAAAATTAGGTTTTTCGACCATTTTCGCATCCAAACACAATAAAATTAATCCAAAAGATTTTAAAATTGATGTACGATTGGTTAGTAAAATTGAAGATTTAGTGGAACAATTGTTTGGATAAAATAATAAAATAAACCCTCATTCTTAAACTTAAAATATATGAAAAAATCTATCTTAACTATTTGCTTATTGGTCTCTGCAATTGCATTCGCACAAAAACCAATTTTTACTTCAGCTAAAACAAAAGCGGCAACCGTTTATTTTTCAGGTGCTGAAATAACTCAAAGTACTTCGGTAAATTTACCCGTTGGAACAAGTGAAATCGTTATAAAAAATGTAGCGGATTACTTAAATGAAAATACTGTACAAATTGCTGCGCCTAAAAGCGTGACCGTTTTATCTGTTCAGTTTTCAGATAATTATGTTTCTGAATACGAACTTGACGAAAGTAATCCGGCTATTAAAAGAGTTCGAGATAGTATAACCTATGTTCAAAAAGAACTTAAGAAAATACAAATTGATAAAAATTCGCACCAACAAACCATTGAAATATTAGATAAAAACAAAGAAATTCGTGGTGCAAATTCTGGTTTAAATGTAGCTGAACTAATGAAACTTGTTGAGTATTACAAATCAAAAAGGATTGAACTGGAAAATACAGTTGTGTTGCTTGCAGAAAAAGAAACAAAATGGAGAAAAACACTTGACGAATTAAATAATAAATTGGAAATTAATACCCAAAAAGAAGAAAAAATATCTGAAGGAAAATTAATTTTACAAGTAATGAATGAAGTAGCTGGAAATGTAAATTTAGACATTTCTTATATTACCAATTCGGCTTCTTGGCAACCTTTTTATGATTTACGAGCAGAAAATATAACTGCTTCAATTGATCTTGCATACAAAGCAAAAGTAACTCAAACCACAGGAATTGATTGGAAAAAAGTAAAACTTACCCTTTCAAGTGGCAATCCAAATCAAAATAACGTAGCGCCATTATTACAAGCTTGGTTTTTAAGTTATGGGAAAAATAAAGAATTTGAAAACAGACCAAATGCATCCGTTTTAGCTTCTTTACAAGGAACGGCTCCAGGTTTAACAGTGATATCATCAAGCGGAACACCAGGTTCGGCTAAATTTGATGGATATATTAGAGGTGCTTCCTCAATTAATGGAGATACAGACCCTTTAATCATAATTAATGGCATTCCTTCAAGTAATCAAGATTTTAAAAACCTTGACCAAAATAATATAAAAAGTGTTAATGTAATTAAAGATGACGCTGCAATATCAATTTATGGAAATAAAGGTGCCAATGGAGTAGTTTTGATAACAACAAAAAATATGAATGATTATACCACAATTGAAGAACAAGAATTAAATGTGTCATTCGATATTGATATCCCGTATGATATATTATCTAATGGAAAAGCACATAGCGTATCCTTGAAAGATATTAAAATTCCAGCAACTTATAAGTATTATGCGGCTCCGAAAGCAGAAAAAGAAGCCTTTTTATTGGCTGAATTAAATGATTATGCAAAATATAATTTATTGCCTGGTGAGGCAAATATTGTTTTCGAAGGGATGTATGTTGGTAAAACGACGATAAATCCGAACCAAACGCAAGACACTTTAAATTTAAGTTTGGGTAGAGATAAAAAAATCTCGATTAAACGTGAAAGAATAACAGACAAATCGGGAACTAAATTTTTATCATCCTATAAAGAGCAAACCTTTACCTATGATATTACGGTTAGAAACAACAAAAAAGAAGAAATTAATATGTTGTTAAAAGATCAATATCCATTAAGTACAGATAAAGAAATAACTGTTGAACTTTTAGATAAAGATAGCGCAAAAGCAAATGAAGAAACAGGTGTTTTGAGTTGGGAAATTAAATTAAGACCAAATGAAACAAAAAAATATAGAATCAGTTACAAAGTAAAATATCCAAAAGATAAAATAATAGGGAACCTTTAATTGAAGGAATCCTATATGGTTAAAAAAAATGAGAGTTTATATAACTCTCATTTTTTTATTTATACATTTTATTACAAATTTAAACTTCTATTTTAAAGTGTCTAAATAATTAACTAAGAGTAACAACTCTTTCTCCTCGTTAAGAGAGATTTTGTTTGTTTTTATAAAGGCTGATATTTCCTTTTCATATATAGGAAATAATTTCAAAAGATCTTTGTTTTTTTTCGGCATTTCAACTATAGATTTATCAGATAATCCAATAAAATATAATTTTTCACCCTTTTTAAAATGAGAAGGTATCGGTTCTGAATAAGCATTTGATGCATCAGCATATGGCACATAAACAATTACTTCTTTTGTGTAAAAATTTATATTTTTATTAGTTGTTTCCACTCCCAAAAAACCTTTTTTAGATGCGTTTTCAGAATTATAATTTAAATAGCTGTATACTTTGTTAATATAAGGAATTTTTATTGTAGTATAATCTTGAGGAACTAAAGCGTATACTTTATCATTCTTTTTAAATTCTAATTCATCTAAAACTGCATTGTATCTAACCGGAAGAATGGTTGCAACTGTGTCTGTAAGTCGAATTTGACCATCATAAAAGTTTTCATCAGCATAAGCTGATCCACTAATTTCTTTAATTTTAACAGTTGATTTAATTTCTCTTGTTAAATCCCAAGAAGCAAATTGACTGGTTTCTCGGCCAAGTGATTGAACTTGCGAGTAACTTGAAAAAGAAATTGACAGAATAAACAATAAAATAGGCTTCATAGTTTTAATTTTTAGATTAAGAGGTGGTAAAAATAGTATTTTTATTTGAAATTTAAAATACGAATATAAAAAATTAAGGCGCTGGATTTGGAATTAATTCCTGAATTTTATTGATTTCTTCAAAAACAGCATCAGTTAGCATCACATCAAAAGCATTGATATTCTCTTCTAATTGGTCAATTGTGGTAGCGCCAATTATGGTTGATGATACAAATTCTTGATGGTTTACAAAGGCAATCGCCATTTCGGTTATCGTCAAGCCCAAACTGTGTGCTAAATCTTGATATAATTTTGTAGCTTTAAAACAATTTTCGTTTGTATAACGTATAAAATTTGGGAATAATTTCATTCGAGAATTGTCTGGAGTGCCATTTAAATATTTACCTGATAGAAAGCCAAAACCTAATGGAGAATACGCCAATAAACCAACATTTTCACGCATTCCAATTTCAGACAACCCTACTTCGTATAAACGATTTAACAAAGAAAATGGATTTTGAATGGTAGCAATTCGAGGCAAACTGTGTTTTTCACTTTCCATTAAAAACTTCATCACACCCCACGGGTTTTCATTTGAAATACCAATATGTTTTATTTTTCCTTCTTTAATTAAACCATCAAAAACAGTTAAAACTTCAAAAACATTTTCTTGCCAATGGGTATCTAATTTTTCTACACCTCTTTTTTGAAACATATTCATAATACGTTCTGGCCAATGCGTTTGATACAAATCAATGTAATCTATTTGCAAGTTTTTTAAACTTAATTCTACCGCTTCCGTAAGGCTTTTCTTAGAAAAATCAAGGGGTTTACGAATGTAATCCATACCTCTATTTGGTCCTGCAATTTTGGTAGCTATCACTAAATCATCCCTTTTATGCTTGTTTTTAGCTAACCAAGTTCCAATAAAACGTTCGGTACTTCCAAAAATATGTTCGTTTCCACCAATAGGATACATTTCTGCAGTATCAATAAAATTAATTCCTCGTTCTACGGCATAATCTAATTGGAAATGTGCTTCCGCTTCGGTGTTCTGATTTCCGAATGTCATTGTGCCTAAACAAGCTTTGCTGACTTTTAAATCGGTATTTGGTAGCGTTGTGAATTTCATTATAAAAATTTATTGAATGACGAAGTTACAAAGTTTAAAAAAGAGAAGAGCATAAGTGATATAGATTTTATTTATTTTAAGATATCCTCTATAATTTTTAAATGATGTTTGGTGTGAATCGTTAAAAATTTTTTGGTTTGTTTTACATTTAAATCCTTAAAAAAAGGATGATTAAAAAACTGATTTTCAGAAAAAGAATCCAGCTTTAAAACATTATTTTTAGCTGCTGCTAATTTCGCGAGTAGTTCCTCTTGAGTAGCAACCTGAGTTGGAATTACCACTTTTGGCGCTTGTGCTTTACCTCTTGGAATTTTACCTGTTGTAAAAACCATAAATTTTGGAAAGGTCGATTTGGGTTTAAATTTAGATGGATCTGAAATTTCTATCTGACCAATAATGCCATTTATCACCAACAAACAATGGTCTATTTGCCAGCCAACAGTACTATTTGAAACCTTCGGATTTGTTTTTTCAAAATAAGAAATATGATTTTCTAATTGATGAAGTAATGGGAGAAGTGGGTTCATATTTTATGAAATAAGAAAGTTGCCTAAAAAAATAATTTCCTCTTAGGCAACTTTTAGTATTAAATTGAATCTTACAACTCGTTTAACAACTTAGACAATTCGTCTAATTTTGGTGTTAAAATAAATTCGATTCTACGATTTTTTGCTTTTCCTTCTGCTGTTTCGTTTGACAATAAAGGCGCGAATTCACCACGACCAGCTGCTGTTAAATTTTCTTTTTTAACTTTAGCATTAGCCGATAAAATGGTTACAATTGCTGTTGCACGTTTGGTAGATAAATCCCAGTTATTTTCTACACCACCACCTATAGAACCAACAATTTTATCATTATCTGTGTGTCCTTCAATAAGTACCGAAATATCAGGATTATCTCCTAAAACTTTTCCAACTAAATCCACTGCTTTTTTACCTTCTGTTCCAACAGTCCAACTTCCTGATTCGAAAAGTAATTTATTTTCCATAGAAACATACACTTTTCCATCTCTTTCAGTAACGGTTAAACCTTTTCCTTCAAACGCTTTAAGCGATTTAGATAAGGTTTCTTTTAGTTTTTTCATAGCCGCTTCTTTATCGGCCATAATTTTTTCTAATTCTGCTAAACGCGTAGATGATTTTAATAAATCAGCTTTCAATTTATTTAATTTATCTTGTTCAGCAGCCATTGCTTTTTGTTTGGCTTCTAATTCGGCTAACAATTCACGATTTTTTTTGATATTCGCATCTAAAGCTTCGTTACTGTCTTTTTCTAAAGCATCGTAAGACGATTTTAAATTGTCCAAACTTTTCTTAGTAGCGGCGTAATCAGCAGCTAATTTATCGCGTTCCGCTTTTAATTTTTCTGCTTCCGATTTATATTTGTTTAAATCGGTTTGCAAAGTAGAATTATTGGTTTTTAACCCTTCATTTTCATCTGCTAACGCGTTACGTTCTTTTTTTAAATCGGCAAACTTGTTTTCTAAATCTTGATAGATTTTTTTGGAAACACAAGATGTACTCAAACTTAATATCGCAAGTCCTAATGTGATTTTTCTTATCATCTTTTTATATATATTTGATTCTGTTCGAATCGGTTATTATTATTTACTTTAGACGTTTCTTTTTCTAATATGGTTGTATATTATCTAACCTATTTCTACCAAAACAGGACAATGATCTGAATGTTTGGCTTCTGGTAAAATTAAGGCTCTTTTTATTTTTTCTTTTAAAGGTTCGGCAGCTAAACAATAGTCAATTCGCCAACCTTTATTATTATTTCGGGCATTGGCTCTGTAACTCCACCAACTATAATTATGCGGTTCTTTATTTAGATGACGAAACGTATCAATCATTCCTGTCTTCATAAAACCATCTAACCAAGCACGTTCTTCGGGTAAAAAACCTGATGTTTTTTCATTACCTTTTGGATTATGAATATCAATAGCTTCGTGACAAATATTATAATCACCACAAACAACTAAATGCGGAATTTCTTGTCGCAAGTTTACGATATAATCCTGAATATCGTCCATGTATTGAAACTTATATCCAAGTCTGTCATTATTGGTTCCAGAAGGCAAATACATACTCATAACTGAAAGATTTTCAAAATCTACACGGACATTTCTTCCTTCAAAATCCATACTCTCAATTCCTGTACCAAATACGATATTTTTAGGTTCGGATTTACATAAAATGGCGACACCACTATACCCTTTTTTTTGTGCTGAAAAATAATATTGATACGGATAACCCGCAGCCGTTATTTCATCTGTGGGAATTTGATCTTCCGTAGCTTTGATTTCTTGTAAACAAATTACATCTGGGTTAGCACTTTTTAGCCATTCAATAAACCCTTTGGTTATGGCTGCTCTAATTCCGTTTACATTATAAGAGATAATCTTCATTAACTATTTTAAGTTTTAAAACTGTAATAAATTTTTAATTTCAAACCTACTTTTGCTTATTTTCAGAATGTACGATTGTGTTTAAAAAACTAATTATCAAAAATAGAAAAAGTTTTCAATAAAATGTGTCATTAAATGAGTAATTTATAAAAAATTTATCAAAAAATGCCAATTATTAAATTGTTGGCAATTGTTACAGCAAGTTATACAGAAATTGAATAGAATTGTTATCTTTGTTTCTCTGTCAAAACACAAATAAATGGGATTAGTTACTGCAAAAGAAGTAGCGAAAGCGATAAAAACGGATAAGTATGGTTTTGTTGGAACTTTTTCTGGGTGGTTGCTCATGAAAGTTCTCAAAATTTCTACACTTAATAAAATATACAATCGAAATAAGCATTTAAGTGATTTAGAGTTTTTGAATGCTATTTTAGATGAGTTTCAAATTAAATTCGAAATTCCGGAAGAAGATTTAAAACGTTTACCAAAAGACGGCGCTTATATCACTATATCTAATCATCCTTTAGGTGGAATTGATGGTATTTTATTATTGAAATTAATGTTAGAACGCGAACCTAATTTCAAAATAATTGCCAATTTTTTATTGCACAGAATTGAACCGATGAAACCGTACATTATGCCGGTAAATCCGTTTGAAAATCATAAAGACGCTAAATCGAGTGTAATTGGAATAAAAGAAACATTACGTCATTTAAGCGATGGAAAACCTTTAGGGATTTTTCCAGCAGGAGAAGTTTCCACCTATAAAGATGGAAAATTAATTGTAGATAAACCTTGGGAAGAAGGTGCCTTAAAAATTATTAAAAAAGCAAAAGTCCCTGTTGTTCCTATTTATTTTCACGCTCAAAACAGCAAGTTATTTTACAGTTTATCCAAATTAAACGAAACGTTACGAACGGCAAAATTACCAAGCGAATTACTAACTCAGAAAAACCGAGTAATTAAAGTTAGAATTGGAAAACCCATTTCGGTTAATGAATTGAATGAATACGAAAGTATTCCAGAATTAGGAAATTTTTTAAGAAAGAAAACTTATATGCTTTCTAATTCGTTTGAGGAAGAAAACTTTAAGTTGACATTTCCCAAATTTACCAGTCCGAAAGCAGCGAAACAAATTGTAAAACCTGCCAATCACGAACAAATTATTGAGGAAATTAACTTCTTAAAAGAAGGCGATTATCAATTATTGCAAAGTAAAAACTATAAAGTATTTTTAGTAACTGCCGAAAAAATTCCAAATATTCTTCACGAAATTGGTCGTTTACGAGAAATTACTTTTAGAGAAGTAGGCGAAGGCACGAATGAAGCGATTGATTTAGACAAATTTGACCAATACTATCACCATATGTTTTTATGGGATGATGATGCTCAAATGATAGCCGGAGCGTACCGAATGGGATTTGGCTCTAAAATATTTCCAAAATACGGTTTAGAAGGTTTCTATTTAAACGAACTTTTTAAATTTGAACCCGAATTAAATGATATGATGAGTCAATCTATTGAAATGGGAAGGGCTTTTATTATTTCGCAATACCAACAAAAACCAATGCCATTGTTTTTACTTTGGAAAGGAATTGTGCATACGACATTACATTATCCAGAACATAAATTTTTAATTGGTGGTGTGAGTATTAGTAATCAGTTTTCTGAATTTTCAAAATCGTTAATGATTGAATTTATGAAATCTAATTATTATGACCCATATGTTGCGCAATATATAAAACCGAAAAAAGAGTTTAAAGTAAAATTAAAAGACGCAGACAAAGATTTCGTTTTTAATGAAACCGAAGCCGACTTAAATAAATTTGATAAAATTATTGACGAAATTGAACCAGGATCGTTACGATTACCTGTTTTAATAAAAAAATACATCAAACAAAACGCAAAAGTTGTAGCCTTTAATGTGGACCCTATGTTTAATAACGCCATTGATGGGTTGATGTACATTAAAATTTCAGATATTCCAGAAAGCACGGTTAAGCCTGTAATGGAAGAATTTCAAGCCGAATTAGAAAGAAAACATAAAGGCTAATTAAAAATTATTAATTAGCCTTTAGTTTGTTTAAATATTATTCTTTGTTTTTGGAAACATTTTCTTTAAATTCATTAAATACTTCTTTCGAAAGAATTGCTTTAGATTTGATTTTTTTTCCTTTTAAATAATTAAGAATGTATTTCGCGCGATTTTCCGATTCAGGGTGCGTGGTTATCAAATAAGTATATTTATGCATTTCATTATCTAAAGATAAATCATACATAAAATCTGCGAAAGGTCTTGGGTCTATTTTTGCTTTTAGCATATATCGTACACTTTCCATATCGGCTTCTCTTTCCAAACTTCTATCATATGCAGAAGACGTTAAAGTATTTACCACTTTGGCAATTTGACTACCATTTGCTCCTGTTGCCATTGAAACCAAAACTGAAAATCCAATTTCCTTAGATAATTTTTTCATAACATGGTTTTTTTCAATATGAGCCATTTCATGTCCTAAAACCCCAAGTAAAGCTTGTTCGTTTTTACTGGCTTCAATCAGACCAGAATATACTACCAAATGATTATCTGGCATAGCAAAAGCATTTACCTGACTATTCTTAACAATATGTACCTTTAGGCTATCTCTTTCTATATTATTTGCCTTACATAATGGCAATAATAAAGAATCTAAAGTTGACACAATTGTGTCGTCATAAATTACATCTTCACTTTGTTCAATCTCGTCCCAAATTAAATCCCCGATTTTGTCTTCTGCAAAAACTTTGTTCCGTTCAATTTCAAAAAAAGAAACAAAGTCAACTTGTGCAAATAAAAACCAACACAAAAAGAACCCACCATAAACGAGTAATGCTTTACTTATAATTTTCATCTTTTTTTACTAAAATATTTGTTAAATCACTAAAGAAAAACAACTGAGCGTGTATTCCTTTTCTTGTTTTTGACGCTAAAATAATAGTTGAAATAAATTCAACTAAATTAAATATAATTAAAGTTAACATGTATCCAAAATAAACATTTGAGGTCTTTTCATCGTCAAAAACAATTGAAACTGTCCACCAAAAACCTGTGCTATTTAGAAAAAACAAACCAAATTGCGACAATAAATTTTGAGTACAATGCCATTTTACAAATGGCGTACTTTTTCTATTTCCTAAATAGAAAAATATGGATGCTAATAAATTCAAAATTGGCAATGGCAATCCTCCAATAACAGCTACTAAAGACATTAGATAACTATTTGAAGCACGCTCTAACTCTGAATCATTAGGCTTATAATAAAAT
>Ga0247722_10001566_pt1 | contig 12523 bp, 10 predicted proteins | sample MSEWelMarce3H_FC_FD_189094 | JGI IMG/M metagenome (GOLD analysis project Ga0247722, IMG submission 189094) | Subsurface sediment microbial communities from gas well in West Virginia, United States - MSEEL Well Study Marcellus 3H_FC | ecosystem: Environmental > Terrestrial > Deep subsurface >... | reverse complement strand
AACATTTACTTTAGTGGGAACACCAAATGGTATTGTTACTTATTCCTTAAATGGAGCTACAGCAACTACGGTAACATTAGATGCAACAGGGACTGCAACGGTTTCTGTACCAAATGCTTCAGCGAATGTTCAAATTACACTTTCTAATATTGGATTAAATGGCTGTAACACAACATTAACCAATACAGAAACAATCACGGTTAATCCAAATCCAAATGTTACAAATTTAACAGCAGCTGCTGCTCAAATTTGTGCAGGTGGTGATGCGGTATTTACGATTACTGGTGTTGCGAATTCTGTTGTTACTTACACACTAAATGCAGGAGCAAGTCAGACGGTAACCATAGGTGCTTCCGGGACTGCAACTGTAACAGTTACTAACCCAACGGCTAACGTAACTTTAGCAATTTCAGGTGCTACTTTAGGATCTTGTTCTGTAACAGTGAGTTTCTCACAAACGGTACAAGTGAAACCAATGCCAGTATTTACTTCATTAGCTTCAAATTCACCAATTTGTGCTAATCAAACGGCAACATTTACTTTAGTGGGAACACCAAATGGTATTGTTACTTATTCCTTAAATGGAGCTACGGCAACTACGGTAACATTAAATGCTACAGGAACTGCAACGGTTTCTGTACCAAATGTTTCAGCGAATGTTCAAATAGTACTTTCAAGTATTAACTTGAATGGTTGTTTGGTTTCGCTTACTAATACCAATACAATTACTGTAAATCCAGTTCCTGTAACACCAACTGTAACACCATCAAAAACGGATGCTTGTATAGGAGATGATTTATTATTTACAATTACAGGTTCAGCTAATGCAGTAGTTACATATAGTTTGAATAACGGGTCTTTACAGACTTTAACTTTAAATGCTTCAGGTTCAGGAACGGTTTCGGTTCTTGCAGCAAGTAGCACAACATTATTAGAATTAGAGACAACAACACTTGGATCATGTAGTGCTAACTTAACTGTTTCTAGCCAAGTTGTTGTGTTGCCATGTGAAATTCAAAAAGGGATTTCACCAAATAATGATGGATTGAATGATAATTTCCAATTAGAAGCTTTTAATGTAAGCAAATTAGAAATTTTTAATCGTTATGGAACTAAAGTGTATAGTAAAAATAATTACGAAAACGAATGGTATGGACAATCAAATGGTGGTCAAGAACTTCCTGATGGAACTTACTATTATGTAATTACATTTACAGATATGGACGCAAAAACAGGATGGATTTATATTAATAGAGAACAATAATAAATGATTGGCTATCATTTATATATGGTAGCCAACTTTTTTAAAAACAAAAAATAATGAAGAAACTATATTTAGTAGCTTTAGCAGTAATTGCCACAGTAGTGGATTTACAAGCACAACAAGACCCACATTATACACAATATATGTATAATATGAGCGTGATGAACCCAGCTTATGCAGGAAGTAAAGAAAATCTTTCTTTAGGATTATTATATAGAAAACAATGGGTAGAAATTGAAAACGCACCTACAACAGCTACACTTTTCGCTCATTCGCCCGCTGGAAAAAATGTTGGGGTTGGTCTTTCTGTTATTTCGGATAAAATTGGTCCAGTTGAGGAAAATAATATTTACGGGGATTTCTCATACACACTTAATTTAGGTGGGGAACATAAATTAGCTTTTGGTTTGAAAGCTGGTTTAACGCTTCATAAAGTGGATTTGTTTTCAAGAATTTATAGTACTTTACCACAAGCTAATGATCCTGCTTTTGCACAAAATACTAACAACACTTATTTCAATATCGGTAGTGGTTTTTTCTATTATACGAACAAATATTATGTGGGTTTATCAGTTCCAAATATGATGAAATCAAAACATTTGGATTTTAATGGTAGAGAATTTGGTTCAGAAGTTTCACATTATTTCCTTACAGGAGGTTATGTTTTTGACTTGAATGAAAACGTAAAATTCAAACCGTTTTTTATGTTGAAATCTGCTTTCAATGCTCCTAGTTCATTAGATGTATCTTCAAATTTCTTGTTTAATGATAAATTTGAAGTGGGTGCCACTTATCGTTTGCAAGACAGTTTTGGTGCAATGGTAAATTATGCGATTTCGCCAAATATTAAAATTGGATATGCTTATGATCATATCGTTTCCGATTTGAAAGTAACAACGCCTTCATCACACGAAATTTTTCTTTTATTCGATTTGAATTTCCCGAGAAAAGTTTCCAGTTCACCTAGATTTTTTTAACCTAATAGCGATAACGACATGAAAAATTTATATTTAACCGTAAGTTTTGTATTCGCAAGTGGTTTACTAATTGCACAAAACAAAGACACAAAAATTGCTGATAAACTATTCGATAGATACGAATATGTTGATGCTGCAAAAGAATATTTGAAATTAACTGAAAAAGGAAAAGGGGATAATTATGTGTATAAACAATTAGCAGATAGTTATTACAATATTTTCAATACGAAAGAGGCAATTAAATGGTTTTCAAAGGCTGTTGCAGTAAAACAAGATGCTGAAACGTATTATAAATATGCTCAAATGTTAAAAGCGGAAGGAAATTATTCAGAAGCAGACAAACAAATGAAACAATTTGCAGCGTTAGCACCAAATGATCAACGAGCAAAAAATTTCTTGGCTAATCCGCAATATTTACCTACCTTAAAAAGTCAGGCAAAACTTTTTGATGTTTCAAAATCAGACATCAGTAGTGATAAAACGGAATTTGGAGCAGTTTTAACGAATGATAATAATTTCTATTTTTCTAGTGCTAGAAACACAGCTAGAAAAAATAGTAACTGGAACGAAGAGCCTTATTTGGATTTGTATAAAGCAACTTATAATGAAAATGGCACAATAAGTGAAGCGGTTGCCATTGATAAATTAAATACAAAATGGCATGATGGTCCTGCAACTGTAACTGCTGATGGTAAAACGATTTATTATGGCAGTGAAAGTTTTAATGAAAATGAGTTTGTTAAAGATAAAGCCAAGAAATCTAAATTTGGTAAAATATTTTTATATAAAGCTACAAATTCAGAAGGAACTTGGTCGGATGTGAAACCATTACCTTTCAATAATAAAGAATATTCCGTTCGAAATCCTAGTATCAGTAAAGATGGAAAAACGTTATATTTTTCATCAGATATGCCAGGAGGTTTTGGAGGTGAAGATTTATGGAAAGTTTCTGTAAACGGAGATGATTTTGGAAAACCAGAAAATTTAGGAGCCAAAATTAATACAGCCGACAATGAAAGTTTCCCTTATATTGCTGATGATAATGTTTTGTATTTTTCTTCAACTGGTAAACAAGGTTTTGGAGGGTTTGATGTTTTTAAAGTAGATTTAAACAAAGGTTCGGAAGTGCAAAATCTTGGAGCTCCCGTTAATACAGAAAAAGATGATTTTGCTTTCTCTTTTAATACATCAAAGAAAATAGGTTTTTTCTCTAGTAATAGAGAAGGAAATGATGATATTTTTGTGGCTAAACCAATTTGTGGTGTGGAAGCAATTGCTGTTGTAAAAGATGCAAGAACAGGTAAGTATTTAGATGCTGCAACGGTAGTTTTTGTGGATTCAAAACAGAAAACGGTTGGAAATCAAGGTACAAATACTGCTGGTAAAACTAGTTTTGGAGCAAGTTGCAATGAAGCTTATTCTTTTCAAGTCTCTAAACAAGGATACGAAAGTGCAGTTGCTGATGTAGCTAAATCAGAAGGTGGAGAAGTTGTTGTTGAAGTAAATTTGGTTCCAATAACACCAATTATTACGGAGGAAGAAGTGATTTTACAATCCATTTTCTTTGAATACAATAAAAGTAATATAACAGAAACAGGAGCAGCTGAGTTAGATAAATTAGTTACTGTTTTAAATGATCACCCAACAATGGTTGTTTTCGTTAAATCGCATACAGATAATAGAGGAGGCGATAAATTTAACTTGAATTTATCCGACAGAAGAGCAAAATCTACTGTTCAATATATTATCTCTAAAGGTATTTCATCAGATCGAATTTCAGGTCAAGGGTTTGGTGAAACAGAGCCAAAAGTGGTTTGCACCGAATGTACGGAAGAAGAACATGCGCAAAACAGAAGAAGTGAATTCTTAATTGTGAAAAAATAAACCTAAGGGTATACTAAAAAGCCACCTTTCATTTTGATTGGTGGCTTTTTTTATTGATAAAATCTCGTAAATTGAAATTCCTTAAAATATCAAACAGCTTAATTTGGGTAAAATAAACCGTTTAATTCAGCGTCAATTTTATTGATAATTTCACCTAAATCTTCAGGATTTGCCACAAAATCAATGTTATCAACATCAATGATAATGAGTTTCCCTTTATTGTAGGATTGAATCCAAGTTTCATAGCGTTCGTTAAGCTTATTTAGATAATCAATAGAGATAGAATTTTCATAATCACGCCCTCTTTTATGGATTTGCGACACTAAATTTGGAATCGAACTTCTTAAGTAAATTAATAAATCAGGTGGCTCTACAAGGCCTTCCATAAGTTCAAAAAGAGAAGAATAATTTGAAAAATCACGATTTGACATAAGATTCATCGCATGAAGGTTTGGGGCAAATATCCTTGCATCTTCATAAATTGTTCTGTCTTGAATAATTTTTTTTCCACTTTCACGAATTTGAAGCACTTGTCTAAATCTGCTATTTAAAAAGTAAATTTGAAGATTGAAACTCCATCGTTCCATTTGATGGTAAAAATCGTCTAAATAAGGGTTGTCCACTACGTCTTCAAAATGGGGTTCCCAATTGAAATGTTTGGCTAATAGTTGTGTTAATGTCGTTTTTCCGGCACCAATATTTCCTGCTATTGCTATGTGCATTATTGTAAATTTATTTTAAAATTTCTAATTTCTGAGGCTGTAAAAATAGTTAAAATTCCTTCTGAAGCATAATAATTCGAATTGTTTTTTAATTCTAAAGTGATTTTGGTTTTCTTTTGTTGTGAAATATCATAAATAAACAATTGATTTCCAAATGAATAAAGAATTTTATTGTCATCTAGTAGTTGTAAATTTTCATAATCTGGAATTTTGCCATAAGTTGTTTTTTTTCCAGTAATTGAAAAGGAATAAAATAAATTAGTAGTATCTACACCATAAAAATGGGTATATGATGTAAAATAATGCTTCAAATTAGTTAAATTTGCATTTGTTATCCAGTTAAAAGTTTCATTTTCAAGGTTATATAAACCTATTCTTGATGTTATCCCATCATAAATCCAAAGTTTATTTTGCGTTGACCAGCCAACTGCTTCTACAGAAATGCCATTGGAATTCAAATTGAAATCAATTGTTTTGGTTTCATTTAACTGATTGTCTAACAATACAATAGTGTTGAAATTTTTATAAAAAAGGACTAAATGAAGCGGGTTTTTGAAATCAATAGTTGTTACTTTTCCCAAAGTTGTATTTTGATACACATATTGATCTGAAATTGTTTTTTTTAAAAGTGCTCTGTTTTTTAAAAAATAATAACTTTGTTGCAAATCTCTTCCTAAAAATAAATCAGCTTCTATTTTAAAATTTTCATTATCAGGTAATTGTGTCACATTTTGGGCAGAAAGAGTTAGTTTCATCAAAAAGAAAAATAAAACAAAAATATATTTATTCATTTGGAATTGATATTGAATTTTAAACGCTAATTTTCATCAAAAATAGTAAAAAAATGAATCTATAAATACAATTAATTTTTAAATTTTGTGAAATAACTTCTTTTTATCTTTTTATTTGTTAAATATTAATTTCCATTTCCCAATTATTAATTATTCAATATATTTGCATCACAATAAATAATAAAAAATATGAAAGTAGCAGTAGTTGGAGCAACTGGAATGGTTGGTGAAATAATGCTTGAAGTGTTAGCAGAACGAAATTTTCCCGTAACAGAATTAATTCCTGTTGCCTCTGAAAAATCTATTGGAAAAGAGATTTCATGGAAGGGCGTAACCTATAAAGTTGTTGGATTAGAAGAAGCGGTTTCTATGCGTCCCGATATTGCTCTTTTTTCAGCGGGAGGCGAAACTTCTTTAGAATGGGCACCAAAATTTGCTGCTGTTGGCACTACCGTAATTGATAATTCTTCTGCATGGCGAATGGATGCTTCTAAAAAGCTAATTGTTCCTGAGATTAATGCTTCGGTACTTACAAAAGAGGATAAAATTATTGCCAATCCAAATTGTTCAACGATTCAAATGGTAATGGCTCTTGCTCCGTTACATGATAAATATAAAATTAAACGAATTGTTGTTTCTACATATCAATCTATAACTGGAACGGGCGTTAAAGCTGTTCAACAACTTGAAAATGAGTATCATAATATTCAAGGTGATATGGCTTATAAATATCAAATCCATAGAAATGCTATTCCACAATGTGATAGTTTTGAAAATAATGGCTATACAAAAGAAGAAATGAAACTTGTTCGGGAAACCCAAAAAATATTACAAGACAATACAATTGCGGTTACAGCAACTGCCATTAGAATTCCTGTTGTTGGGGGTCATAGTGAAGCCGTAAATGTAGCCTTTGAAAACGATTTTGATCTTAATGATATTCGAGAAATTTTGGAAAAAACGCCTGGAGTAACTGTTCAAGATGACATTGCAAATTTTAGCTATCCGATGCCTTTATACGCTCAAGGTAAAGATGATGTTTTTGTGGGAAGAATTCGCAGAGATGAAAGTCAGGAAAACACCTTAAATTTATGGATTGTTGCAGATAATTTACGAAAAGGTGCGGCTACCAATACCATTCAAATTGCGGAATATTTACTTGAAAATCAATTGGTTTAATACAATTTAATTTGGTTTTAGATGGATTAATTAACAGCTATCTAAAACCAAATTATTATAGTAACGCTATAATTTCCTGTTGAATTTCCTGTCCTTTATTTTCAAGATACCATTTTTGAAGAGCAATTTTCGCAGGCTCATCAACTTTTCCGTGTTCTTTTTTATAATTTTCAATCAATTCAATTGCTCCATTTGGTCGTGGTCCCCAATCCCCAATTACCGTTTTAGTTGCGGCATCAATACAGATTAATTTTGGAATTGAACGACTTCCATTTGTCAAAAATTGTTGCATTAAGACTTCATTTTCATCTCGAAATGCCACAAGAAAGTTAATTTTTTCATTAATTTGACTCATTTTATAAATAACGGGCAAAATTTGTGCCGCATCACCACACCAACCTTCTGCAAGAACCAACCAAATGTATGATTTTTCAAGTTTTTCTAATCTCGATTTTATGGATTCGTCAATTGTGATTGTTTTCTCTAATCGATTCATTCTTGTTTCATTTAGAATCGAATATTGAAGTAAATCAGGGGTTTGCACAGCACCTGAGGCCTTACCTTCCTTAATTAATTGTGTAACTCTAGATCGGTAATTTTCGTATGGAAAAGCATTTTCAATTCCTTCTTGTATTAAATTTATCATCATTTTAACTATTTGATACAAAATTAGTCTTATTTTTGGAAAATAATGTTAAGATCGAAACAAAAATGAATACAAATAGTTCAAGTGTAGGTTTAGCACTTTCTGGAGGCGGTTCAAAAGGAATTGCACATGCAGGCGTTTTGCAATATTTAAAAGAAAAAGACATTCCCCTTTCTTGTATTTCAGGCTCAAGTGCGGGTGCAATCGTGGGAAGTTTATATGCATTTGGGAAATCACCTGAAGAAATATTAGCTTTTTTTAAGTCGATTTACTTTTTTCATTGGAAACATTTTACGTTTAAAAAACCAGGAATTGTTGATTCAGCTTCTTTTAAAGATTATTTTCAACAAATTTTTGGTACTATTTCTATTTCTGAATTGCCCATAACTACTTTAATTACGGCTACAGACATAGTGAATGGTACTTTAAAAGTGTTTGAACCTGAAACTTTAGTTGTAGATGCTATTTTGGCTTCAACTGCCGTTCCAGGAATGATTTCGCCTTATTCTATTGCCGATAACTTATATTCAGATGGAGGAATTTTGAATCATTTCCCCGTTGATTTATTAACCGGAAGATGTGAAACCATTATAGGTGTTTATGTAAGTCCTATTCAAAATGTTGCTGCTAAAGATTTAAATTCAATCAAATCAGTAACTTACAGAGCTTTAGAATTGGTTACGGCTCATGCCAATTTTGCAAAATTCAATTATTGTACTATTTTGATTGAACCCAAAGAATTAACAAATTTTAGTACTTTTGAAACCAATAAAGCTAAAATGGATCTGATTTTTGAAATTGGGTATCAAGAGGCGAAAAAAACATTTGAAAAATTAAAAAGATAAAAGTGTTGCATTTTTTTCTTAAAAATTGTGAATTGTGTATATTTGCATCGAATTTATATTTTTGACATGAAAATTTGCATTTAAATATTAATTTTAAAAAATGAACTTATAATTAAAATTCTACCCGAAATGAAATACAAAAGAATCTTATTAAAACTAAGTGGTGAGGCCTTAATGGGCGAAAAAAATTATGGAATTGACCCACAACGTTTAGCTGAATATGCCGCAGAAATTAAGCAAATACACGAACATGGGGTAGAAATTGCAATAGTTATAGGTGGAGGAAATATTTTCAGAGGTTTGGCCGCAGCCAGTAATGGAATGGATCGCGTTCAAGGGGATTATATGGGAATGCTTGCTACAATTATTAATGGAATGGCCTTACAAGGTGCTTTGGAAGACGCTGGAATGAAAACGCGTTTGCAAACAGCTTTAAAAATTGAAGCAATTGCGGAACCATATATCAAAAGAAGAGCCGTTCGTCATTTGGAAAAAGGACGAATTGTTATTTTTGGTGCAGGAACAGGTAATCCTTATTTCACAACGGACACAGCTGCAGTTTTAAGAGGAATTGAAGTAAGTGCTGATGTGATTTTAAAAGGAACAAGAGTTGATGGCGTTTATACTTCCGATCCTGAAAAAAATGCTGATGCCGTTAAATTTGATTATATTTCATTTGAAGAAGTGCTAACAAAAGGTTTAAATGTGATGGACACAACCGCATTTACCTTGAGCCAAGAAAATAAACTTCCAATTATTGTTTTTGACATGAACAAAAAAGGAAATTTACTGAAAGTTTGTGAAGGAGCAACCATCGGAACAACTGTTACCGTATAAAAAAGTAACAACGTTTATTCATTTTTAAAGTAACTAATATAAAAAATACCTAAAAATTAAATAAAATGACTGAAGAAATTAATTTTATTTTAGACAGTGCAAAAGAAGCAATGATTGGTTCGGTGGCACATTTAGAAAAAGAATTACTAAACATTAGAGCAGGAAAAGCATCACCTCAAATGCTTGGTGGGGTTTTTGTGGATTATTATGGCTCACAAACAGCACTTTCGCAAGTTGCCAATATCAATGCTGCTGATGCAAGAACTTTAACTGTTACACCTTGGGAAAAAAACATGTTGCATCCTATTGAAAAAGCAATTATGATTGCAAATTTAGGGTTAAACCCAATGAATAACGGCGATACAATTATCATAAATATTCCTGCTTTAACGGAAGAACGAAGAAAAGATTTGGTGAAACAAGCAAAATCTGAGGCTGAAGATGCTAAAATCGGAATTCGTAACCACAGAAAAGATGCCAATACCGATATTAAAAAAGAAGAGAAAAATGGTACAGCAGAAGATATTTGTAAAAAAGCAGAAGATGATGTGCAAAAATTAACGGATACCTATATCAAAAAAGTAGAAGAAGTTTTAGCAGTAAAAGAAGCTGAAATTATGAAGGTATAAGGTAATAATAAACGGTTGCTTTTTTAGTTAGCAATAAAAAGCAACCGTATTATTAAGTTTCAAATAGCAAACTTCGCTCAAAAAAATTTTGAAAAATTAAAATATATCTTCTAAAGATTCCGTTTATAAATCTTTATAAATTAGCAATATAAAAAGAAACAAATGAAATACATAGTGCTTTTATTACTTGTTTTCATACTAAATTTTAGTTACGGACAAACAAAAATCAAAGCACAAGTTATTGATTATGATACTTCTATTCCAATAGCTTTCGCAAAAGTTTCGTATCAAAAAACACTACTTTTTACGGATTGGGAAGGGAAATTTAATTTGGAAATGGTTTCTAATAAATTTCCAATACAAGTTTTTTGTAAAGGATATTTTGATAAATCTGTACTCGTTTCACAAAATAATAACAACTTGATAATCAAGTTGATACAAAATCCAAATGAAACCGAACAAGAAATATATTCCGACGTAAAAGTGAATGGAATTATCAAAGAAGTTATTGAAAAGAAACAGCAAAACAATCCTGAAACAGCATTGCAATCTTTTCAATATAAAAACTATGAATATCTATTAGTAACAGCTAATCCCGATAGTATTTCTTCAAAAATTGATACCGTAATCAAAAAAAGATTCCTGCGAAAATCAATAACAAAACTAGATTCCACCAATTATAAATTCAAAAAAGTTGTCGAAAAACAACATATTTATCAAACCGAGAAAGTAAGTTTATTTCAACATCTAAAGAATCGCCAGAAAGAAACCGTTTTAGCCAATAGAATGGCAGGATTTGAGCAACCTTTGTATGAATATCTTGGTCTAAAATTAGTTTCCTTTTCCGTGTATGACAATCCTTTTGAAATTATGGAAATTCCAGTTCAAAATCCGATTTCAAATTATGGACGAAAATTGTATTCCTTTACATTAATTGATACGTTACAAATTGATAAAAGACCTGTATTTAAAATATATTTTGAACCCAAAAAACGAAGTAAAAACAAATTAAGAGGGTTATTGTATATTGATTGTCAGACATTTGCAATTGCTAAAGCTACCTATAAAATCTATGGTATTGCAAATATCAATGCTTCTTATACCTTTAATTTTCTAAAGGAACACAACATCTGGTTTCCTGAAAAAAGAGTTTTTAAAGTTTTAAAAGGGAATAATTATGAAGACATCAATTTTTTTGGAGGCACTATTAAATTTACATCTTCAATTGAAGAAACGGAAAGCAAAAATGCAACAGATCAGGTTTATTTACAAATAGAATCAACACCTTTTGATATTGAAATTAACACCCCTTTTGAAATAAAAAAATCAAGTGTAATCATTGAAGTTCCTAAATCTAATTTGAAAAAAGAACAGAAATATTGGGATTTAGTTTCAAAAGACACTTTGGATCATCGAAAATTAAGGACTTATATTTCTATAGATAGTTTGTCGCTTTCCGCTAAAATTGAAAAGAAATTAATACTCGGACGTAAGATAATTAATGGTTATTTTCCTGTTTCAATAATCGATTTAGACCTTAGAAGCGTTGTAAAATATAATTATTTTGAAGGATTTCGATTGGGTTTAGGTGGTGTAACAAATACCAAATTAAGTTCCAATTATAAAATGGCATTTTATGGTGCTTATGGATTTAAAGACGCGGCTTATAAATACGGAATTACACCTTCGTTTAAAGCAGATCAAGCTACTGAAACTTGGGTAAGTGCTTCATATTCAGATGATATCTACGAAATTGCTCAAACTAATTTTGCAACGGATCAACGGCGTTTTAAAATTTATGACCCTAGACCCATAAACATCACCACTTTTTTTAATAATAAAATGAGTTCCGTCTTTTTAGAGAGTAAAATTATTCCGAAAACGAATTCTTATTTAGCAATTTCTCACAATCAAATCCAACCTTTATTTAATTATAATTTTGTTAATGATGGAAAAAAATATGCTAAATATGAAATCACTTCTGTACAATTTGCGATACAATGGAATCCATTTAGCAATTATATGAAAACATCATTGGGATTATTAGAATTTGAAAAAAGGCATCCAAAATTTACATTACAATTCACACAAACGTTACCTAATTTGTTGCATAATGATTTTGTTTTTTCAAAAATAGATTTCAAAACATATTATGAATTACCGTATTTATCAGGTCAAAAAAGTAGTTTTTTATTGCAAACAGGCTTGGCTTTTGGCGATGTTCCACTTACGCATTTGTATAGTATTGTTCCTAATAATTTAAATCGTGATGCATTATTGCAACGGATCACTTTTGCGGGTAAAAATAGTTTTGAAACCATGTATTTCAATGAGTTTTTCTCTAATAAATATGCATCATTACAAGTAAAACACACCTTTAATAAAGTAAAATTAGGCTATAAAATAAATCCAGAATTCACAATCGTAACTCGAATGGCTATTGGTTCTAACTATAAAAATAACAACCAACATTTGGGTGTAACTTACAAAACATTAGATGAAGGTTTTTTTGAAAGTGGTGTGGAATGTAACAAGATTTTCAAAGGTCTTGGTTTGGTGGCGTTTTATAGATATGGACCGAATCAATTGCCTCGTTTTGATTCAAATTTAGCACTTAAAATCTCCTATTATTTGGATTTAGGAATATAAAATAAAAGTCATTTTTGATTCTTAAATAGGTTAAAATTTTATTAAAAACAGCACTATTTAAAATACTATTAAAAAAAACTTTATATTTGAAGATAAATTG
>Ga0247722_10001565_pt1 | contig 12523 bp, 8 predicted proteins | sample MSEWelMarce3H_FC_FD_189094 | JGI IMG/M metagenome (GOLD analysis project Ga0247722, IMG submission 189094) | Subsurface sediment microbial communities from gas well in West Virginia, United States - MSEEL Well Study Marcellus 3H_FC | ecosystem: Environmental > Terrestrial > Deep subsurface >... | reverse complement strand
AAAGGCGGCTAAGAGAGTGGCAACAAGTGATGCGATCGTCGCAGTTACGGCACACAACGATAACCCCGATGATCCACTCGTCCTCGTCTACAATCGACCAGACATTGCTATACAACCAACCTACCGTGATAACATAGCCGACCGTCTTCATCGCGGAATCATCGAGGCAACTGAGACAGACGAGATTCCAAGGTTCGTTGATGCCGGAAGGATAATCGGGGTCGACTTTACACCACTCGCAACTCTCGCAGTTGGCGCCATCGTCGCTGATCATGTTCGACGAGATGGTGTTGACACCATCGTCGCCAATGCGCAGAAGATTGCGAATGATCCACAAAACGTTCACGACCCAACCGTAATCAAACAGATGCGCGATCAGTTAACAGCCATCCCGGAACGCGCACATATATCGAGAACGACAGTTGCATCAAACATATCCGATGAAATCAATCGACTTGTCGAAGTTGGTGAGATATCACACGCAAGGGCCAACGAGGCTCGGCGTGTTCTTCAACACATGATCGAGAAAGGTGGCACATGCATGTCATACGGCAATCGGCATGAGGCCGATATTCTCCGAGATGCTTGGGGCGATGCCATGAATGACGAAACGAAGAAAGCCAACATCATCCTCGGCCTTGCTGATGCAATTTCTGACGGTCATGTTGTATGTACTAACGGAAGAATTGCTCGTGTGCTTGGGGCCAACTCGACGCAGGTATCAACGGCAGACTTGAAGGCAGCCGCTTATGCATATGCCGGAAGTATCTATGGTGGGCTGGGTGAAAACTTTACAGCCAATGATGTGGCAGATGGTATGAGGAGGGTCGATGAATATGTCGATGGTCTCCGAGAAATGCCAGAGGAACAGCGAAGATTGGTACGTGAAGAGTGTCGCGCTGTATTCGCTGACCTTGACGTAGACGTGGCACCACAGGCACCACCGACGATGAACATTCCTTCTCACGTTGAGCCGATGCATCTCCAAACCCCCGAAACAGTAACACCGTCGATACCACTCGAATCCATCTCAACAGTATCTGATGTTGTTCCATCCCCTGCCCCGGATGTGGGTTCGTCGTCGACCCCAGACATGAGCGCACCATCTTCCGATGCGTCAGCGTAAAAAATAGACTAGTCAACTCCCTCCATCTCTCCTGCGGTGATTGGCAACACATCCAGCCGCATGCAGTACACTATATCATCATGTGTCAACCCAATCTTGTCGACGGGAGATAATCGGGTAATAACGACACCTGGATTGTCGGGGATTGTACAACGATCAGCGATAAGCGCCGCTAAATTCGTCGGAAACGATGATTGATTAGTCGCCCTTCTTAGGATTGCCTCATGCTTTTCTGACACATATATTCTTGAGAGGGTGATGGACATGTTTTTTGTTGACACATACCCTCGTCAAAAAATTGATGTTCCCCGTCTACCGTCAAACAATCATGACAACCATCAGAGCTGACTCTTCAAACGTCTATGTGATCGGCATCCTACACCGTACCATCCCTATCGAAGCTTTCATAAACATGATCATGACACTTCCCGAAATCATCGAGGGAATCGCCATCGGTGAAAGAGGCGCACTTGACCTTTCAGCATTCTCTATCCTATTCCAAGAAACCGTCCCAACGATCGTTGCAAGAGTTGCCGAGACCATCCCTGCCGAGGAAACGACAAAACACATAGACACGATGAACAAACTTTCGCCAGACAACATCATCTCGACACTCAACGCCATCACAACAAAGGAAGATGATTCACTCATATACATGAACATCCTCAACGCAGCGCGAGAAGCATTTGCCGAAGACCCATCATTCATTGAGACGATCGATGACGTCGAAGATGCTTGCATAGTTCAATCAATCGATCGGTCTTAGATTTTTTGTCGACGATGACGTTATATTCATGTACAGCATTAACAACTCTTACCAACGTTTTGCGTCAAAGAATGCTGGCTTCGATGATATTCCTGACCGCGACTATCTTATCGACGATGAGTGGAGACCGGCCCCAGTAGCTAAACGAATCCTTGGACTATCAGAGAGCAAACGATTTGCCGCCGATGACGTATTCTCTGACATCTTCGACGAGTATGCATCCATCGAGGCCGATAGAATTGCGGACGCAAGTAAGATGCAACGATGGGACGATGCCCCAAACATCGCATCCGATTATGCCCAGGCGCTGTCGGAGAGAACTAGGTATTCTAGCACAAAGGCCGACGAAGAAGAATATGAGAAGAACAAGTTGATCATGGCGGCCAAACTCGACAAGACTCGTCGTCGTTATCCGCAACGAATCTCGATGACGGCACACTATACTGATGCAACCTTCGATGAAGATGTGCAAGATTCTGCACCATTGTATCGCGGTAATCAACGACCAGGTATGTCTCGATTACCAAGCATGTATGGTAACTGCGGTGTCGCATACTCAAACGATCTCAATAAGCCATACGGCGGCAACTTCCCATACCCACCAAATGAGACTGCATTCTCACCAACACCAAACCTACCACGAATGCCACGTAGCATCTTGAGAGCCCCAGACAGCATCAATCTTGGTGGCGGCGATCGAAGATTGCCAACTGCATTTGGTAGATCACCGGAGAAATGTTCTGTCCAACCTGGGCGGGTTCGTGTGGCAAATGGGTCAAAGAATGGGATAACGAGGAAGGGATGGTATTAACCTTGCCAAATGTTAACCAAGGGATGATCGGAAAAAAAAGAGATCAGCGGTAGCCCCTATAACGAGACTCGCCCCATGCAACTACCCTCCAGTCGATCGGCTGATTGATGATATCATCTATCACCTTCCTACTCCACTTCGTTCCATGATCGGTCGGTACGATGGTTTTCTTCCACTCCGATATCCATGAGAGGATATTATCATACACATTCTTCGGGATGGGATGTAACGATATTGCCCACATAAACATATCTTCTGGGAGATGCAGCAATCCTATTGGGTTGCTAAGTGCGACATTTTCTGCCTGCCATCTTTTTTCGGTGATCGTAGGGTTTGGAAATGCCCGCGTAATATACTCGTCGGGAACACTGTTACGATATACATCCTCGCGTTTTCGCCGTTTCCAAACATCGACCATTTTTGGATGATCAACCTTTCGACTACATAGAATGGCGATGGGTATCTTGTCGCACTCATCGAGATCGAGGATAATATTTGGCTTAAATACGATCGAATGGAATCTCAGAGTAACGTGCAGAATGATGCTAAATGGCACCCTGAGATTATTAATGGCAGAGTCGTCGACAATTGTCCATCTACGGTAAATAAGTGCCATCATTCCTAGCTTGGTTTCATAGTCGCCGGATCTGTAATCGCCCAGCAACTTTCCAGTCCACCACCAACTCTGATACATATCTTCAGACATTGTATCAGCAGTGAGTTGAATGCCTTGGCGTATACTATACCTCGATACGTCTGATCGTGAACGAAGATATGCACGACGAATATAGTCATCCGCGAGATGATGGTATATGAAGCAACCCATATCCGCCAACCGACGCCAGTCACTCTCGCGGCCAAGACATGTGAAGACGAAACGATACTTCCACCGATCATTGTCGATGAATGACATTATCTTCGAAACGATGAGTGGATTATCAACATACTCTCTGAATGTTGATGGGTAGGGACTAAACATTTTTTGAAGACACTCCTCCCCGTCAAAAAATGCTTGAGTTCACTCACAACAACACCGAATACATTCTCTTCTCTAAAACCAGGGATATTTACTCACAGTTCCATGCATCATCATACACCGTCGGCTGGAGATCACCTATCGACGGTACTGTAAGAATCGTCAGTGTCACATGTGCTGAAATGTTCATGATGTATGCAAAGGCGATCATCTTCGGCGATGAGTCAACAGCAAACAAAATACTCAAAGCAAAGACACCAGCCGAATGTAAACGATTGGGTCGCAGTGTGAAAGGATATGATGATGATACATGGAATAAGCATGCATTCGACATCGTTGTCTTGAGCAACTACGTGAAATTCATGACATCTTATGCCGACATCCTCGCTGCAACTGGCAATGCCATTCTCGTCGAGGCATCATCATGGGACAAAAAATGGGGGACTGGTATGAATGAGAAGGCGACAATGGAGTACATCATCGAGAACGATGAAGTGCCGGGACAGAATTTGTTGGGCAAGGCGATTATGAAAGCAAGAGAGTATATCGTCTCCGATTACTGATCTTTTTTGGCGATCTATACTTCAACTCTACCCATCAGCCCGTTAAACTCATCGAACATCATCATCTCACTTGTCGTCATCCCTCTGGTATCTTCGAGCATCGTTACATGCCGATAGACCCTTGTTGACATGCATAGCCCAACTTCTCCGTCGATGATTGAGATGCGACGAAGACATACATCGTAGATGATTGACGATTCGCTCATCATTGACCATGCCATGATTGGCGCGAAGATGATGGCAGCAATGTCGATGATGATCTGAATGACCCTTCTCCGCATATACCTCTCCATCAACATATTCTTGAGGTGAACAGCATCATCAGCCCTGAATCGAGCATTGACTGTCTCGAAGAGGATTGTTGGATCCATCCTACCTGGGCTTGACACATTTGATATGACTCCGAAAACGACGATGCAGATGATTAGCGGCTCGAATAGTCGATGGTAGAGAAAGTAACCAGCAAGAATGATGAACGGAACTCGCGCGATCCTGTATACAGTGTCTAGGAGAGGTGAAGGAAACTCAGCCAAGAATGCGTTAACATCACCCGTTAATCGATCGAAGTTTGTCGTTGCCTCAAAGTGCATCTCATGTACCCCCCTATGGGTGAATGGAATAGTCGGCACAAACGTGTACGCAACTATCTCTCTCGGCGATGCGTATATGAGTGGCAACATGTTGACGATGATGTCAGATAGACGTTCGAGGGTTAGGATCGGCCATAGGATAGTCTCTTTGCAGCCCTCGATGAATAGTGAGAACCGCAGTGGAATGGCACTACGCAATGATCGATGAAGACTGCGCCGTAACACATCCAACGACGTCGTCGATGTTGGGAGATATTCCGCGGCATCTACGAAGGCGCGACTCAAACTTTCAACCTCACCGCCAAATGATGCATCAACATCGAGAATGCCCTTATCGACTAGACGAGATGCCACGTCTCTCCATGGAGTACATGTCAAGAGATTGGCCGGTAGATTGCAGTCATCGTATATTTTTTTGGCGTGCAACATGCCGGACGTGTGTTTGATGATGACCCACAACATTCGAGAGATAGATACTAGTGTGATAATGATGCCAACGGCGATGATGATCTCGTGTTGGGCAATGATGGCGATAGTCCAGAAGACAGAGATGGGTAGTATACACCTACTAATGTGTGCGGCAATCCATGGATACAATCCACCGTATCTATAATACTCGTAGACGTAACGAACCAACGACTTTATCATGTCTGTATACGATCCACGATTAATCTCGACCAAAAAAGATTGATGATCGTTTTGTGACGATTATTCATCTGCAATGGTGATTCCTCTCCATGATCCTGGGATGGTACTATCGCCGATAGGAGCTGCAAAAGGTGCATGATCTGTTGCAGGGTTGTATGTGCCTTCTCTTATTGTCTGTGTGAGAATGTCGTATTTATCAGGACTGCGTCCACCTACATCCAATTGATCGAGATAATTGTTAGCGAATGACATGTATGGTTGGCTAATCAACACATCTTCTAGCTCATGATCAGAGTCATCCATTTCTTGTTCATATTCTCTGAGGATTTTCATGTCTTCTTCTTCTTCGGAGACTTCTTTTTTGTCGTGGCTGTCATCTTTAACCTTGGCAAGTGGCATACACTGCGCTCCAGGAAATTGCATAATATTCGGCTTCTCACTTGGGAAGTACATAACAAATAGTGATGTGAGGATCAGGACAAGGAACATGAAGAAAGATGGGAATAGTGGGACTAACTTTAACCCTGGTTGGGCCATGATAGAAACCATAATTGCACCAAGGGCAGTAAGGTATCTGGCGATGACGATTCTGGCATCGTGATTTCCACTAAGGTAAGTGGCAGCAATAAAACATGCGAAGTTTGCTGGGAGTGATGTGATCACCCATGAACCGTCGATGATGCTGAAGAGCGGTCCGCGAAGGTTGCCTGATTGATCGGTCATCCATGCTGGGCATAGAGTGATTCCGACCGCGGCCATAATGCTGAAGATGCTTGTTGCTGAGACAATTGGTGATGTCATCGAGATGGTTGAGTTGCGGCTATGCATCATTTTTTGAATACGCCCGATCATTGAGAAAAACATGCTCGCCGAGACAAGAATATTTACCAGACGTGATATAATCAACGAACCAGACACCTTCCTATCATTCCAGGGAAATGCCGTCATCAACGAGAACGTTATGGATGTGATGGACAAACTGTCATACAGCAATGAACCCCAAGACATGGCAATGATGAAGAAGATGATAGGCGCCGGCGCAGTTCCTCGTTATCCAGTTGGATGGGCACGTGATCTTGTTGAGTTTGCCCACGATAAGGTCATAGTACACCCTCACCAAAGCCACTGGAATCATGTGAACAATCTTCACGACATGACATATAACCGATTGGCCGCCGACTTGTTCGTGGAAAAAACATACACTGTTGCATCGTTCCCAAAAAAGGCACTACAATACCCAGATGCTGTTACGGAAGAATACACCAATAACCTACTGGTGTCGATCAGGAATAAGGATATCCTTACCCTAATGCCAACCAAATCCGATGCCATCATCAAGAGTATGGAGTTGGTCAGGGATTCCATCATCGTATCTATTGCAACCAACGTTGATATCGGCGATCAAATCATGCCCGCCATACCATCGCCTCGGTTGGTGTACCGTCTATTTAGGTTGGCATATGCTTATCGGAATCAAGATGCTTGCATACATCTTCACAACATTCTCGCAGAATTTCCAGAAGTAGATGAAGAAACAGAAGGGCTTATCAATCGATTAATGCATACGATGGGGCAAGCATGCGACGAAATGTAGTATTTTTTTGAATGCCTTGATGAGCTACAAAAAAACATGTCCGAAGTCGCTTTTGTTATGCTTACGAACAATATCATCATGGCCTTTGTTACATTGGTAACAACAGGCATCGTTGAATTATGCAAGACCGTGGGCAATCCATATACTTACTTCATTACCAAGATATACAACATGATTTATGGTCTCCCTCAGGAGTATAATGAGCGAACTGTAACGTGGAACTCCACAAACCCATTCCCTATCCTTGGTAAAATTATCGAACACATTGAAACAACATCCAAACATCGAAACAACTCATATGAATACAACTATCAAGTGGAAAAAATCATGCCATCCGCGATCACGTTTGGTAACATTAATTATGGTGTTACCTACAGTTATGTATCGAGCAATGGCGACAATCCAGCATTCAGTCATAGTTTTGTATTCCATTCCCGCATTCATACTCGTGAAAACTTCTTGGCCCTTATTACGGACCTTAAAAAACAATCGTACTCTCGGGTTGAGGAAAATCAATTCATCATGAAGAAGCCATCGCGTGGAAATGGCCAACTGAATCTCAAGTTCTTCACGCGTACCCACTTGGAAACCGAGAAGATACATAGAAGAATAACCAACAACATCATCAAGAAAATAGAGAGTAAAACCGCCCGTAACTTCCTCCTCTATGGACCGCCAGGAACAGGTAAGACGACTATTATTTCACAGATCGCTGATCACTTCAACGCCTGTGTATTCGTAGCCAAGCTGTCACATTTTGCGACTAGCTTTGAGATGTACGAATATTTGCTAAACACTGTATATGTCGGTAATGATGATAGAGATACTAATATCTCATGTTACCCAAAGACTAAGATCTTCATCTTCGAAGATTTCAACACAATGATGCCTGCATCGTTCTGGGGAGGAAGAAGTGAAAGTTTCATTCCGCCACCTCCATCATCAGATGAAAAGACAGAGAAAAAAGAGAGCAGTTCATCATACTATTCATCAAAAGCTGATCTTACATACTCAGAACTGTTGAACATTCTTGATGGTGTCATCCCAATGAATGGCGTACACACATTCTGGACGACTAATCACATCGAAGACATCAACCCATCATTGATAAGAAATGGACGAATGCATAAAGAGTATGTAGATTTTCTCGAAGCAGAGGAGGTCGCGAATATCCTGAAGATATCCGTTGATGAGGTGCATAAGAGATATCCTAATGGTGTGAAGATATGCGATATCAGATAAACATATTTTTTGTATGGCCGTTCTCGCCGATAGTTGCCATCATCATTGGTCGATGGTTGGTTGATAGTTGCCATCATCATCCGTCAATAGTTGCCATCATCATCCGTCGATAGTTGCCATCATCATTGGTCGATAGTTGCCATCATCATTGGTCGATAGTTGCCATCATCATTGGTCGATAGTTGCCATCATCATTGGTCGATCATTGGTCGATAGTTTTTTCCGAACATCACCATCCCAAAAAAAGTGTGTGTGTGTGTGTGTGTGTGTGTGTGTGTGTGTGTGTGTGTGTGTGTGTGTGTGTGTGTGTGTGTGTGAACGATCATTCCCCAATGATCCTTCATACCTCACCAACGGCACTCCACCCTCCATTGACTAGTTTTGTTAACGTACCAACGTCTCCGATGAAAGCATTCCTCCGTCGACTCCCCAGTCGCCGATGATGCTTCCACTCGTCCTTTCCATGATATATGCGTGACCATTGTCGGATATGATTGGGCGGACTCTTGGAACATGTGTCTTCCAATCGTCAGCAGCACCTCCATCACCGTACCTAATCTGGTTGGCTCGCTTAAACGTAACGTCATCCTTGCCATGTGCGTCATTGCCGTAGAACGTGAAGATCATCTTCGCCAATCTTCTATGCAACGTGTCCAATGATTTGGCATGCTTCTTAGTACCTTCCCTGCCCTCACTGAGGAACCCAAGTATCTCATAGTACATGCTCATGTACGTCTTCGACCATCTCGATGCCTTGCCCGAGAGTAGAACGGTCTGTTTGGCGATCGTCAATGATGGACTGACCGCCTTATTAAAATTCATCGAGGTTCGCATGAACTTCTTCCATGATGAGACGGTATGTTCAACATCGGCCAGCTTCATCGACTTTTTTCCAGCCTCAACTTGGTAAGACTTGACGCGACCATTCTCAAATGTCACTAGCGTGGCGACATCATCTTCGTTGATGATGGATGGTGTTCCCAAATGGTCGGCGAGAGCGAGAATGGCTCCTGAGACAATCGTCTTGTCGACATATTCTGACACGACTGTTCCGGCTGCCTTCATCGATTGCTCCTTCACCTTCTTGATGATTGCGCCATATCCTCCCTCGTCATGTTCGGCGACGTATCTGAGCTTCTCGGCATCATCTTCGATGAATGGTATATATTGAGAGGCCCAACCATCGTTAGTAAAGTCAGGCGCCATCTTGTATTTTTTCATGATCGCTGTCTTATCGACAGACAATCCTTGAGCCGCCGTTGTCCTGCCATCCTTCTTCAGCTCCTTCAGCTCCTCATAGTCTTCATCATTGAGGACGAGGGCAGCATCGAACCGTTCATATGCAGTAGCCTTTGCGGCAGTCTTATTGTCGGTGTAGCTTATCACCTCAACATCCTCATCCTTCTCAAACGGCTGCACGTTCTTCGAGAGATGCAGAAGTAGTTTGGTAACTCTCCTCATCATCGATACCTTCGACCTATTCTCGTGAGTAGTTGCATAGATCCTGAGAATGCCATTGGCGCGATATTCGTCGGCGAGTACTTCTTCACCGTCATCATTGATCGTCTTGCGAAGGTTGTCGACGACATAATCATCGTTCATGACCGCCCTCTTAAGTGCATCGACACTTGTAAACAGTCCATACGTGCACATCGGATCGACGTAGACGTAGGCATCATTGTGACGAATGTCACGGACACGATTGAGTAACTGCACGAATGTTTCTGCCGTCGTCGATCCTGCGGAGCAGAAACCAAAGAGAGCATCGAATCGACGCAACTCAAATGATATGCCGGCACCTACAGTTGGTGAGTAGATGAGGATATCGGCATCGCCCCATGATGAATGAACATCCATAAAGGCCGACCGTTTCTCGAGTTCACCTGTCTCACTCGTGTATACTTTTACGTTGCACTTCTTGAGATATTCGTCTGGCGATTGTCTGATCATCTCAGCTACCGTCCGACAACAGTCGAGCGAATTTGTGGCGACGACGATTCGTGATCGTTTGGAACCGCCGGCTATATGTGCCAACTGCGACAGCCAATCATCACGAACAGACGTCATATGGTATGATCGATCATTCTGTGGACGATATGTGTTGACATATACCCTCGGGCGATCGTCGATAGGACGGCCCAATGATTTACGGGCGCCTCTCGTCATCGCTCTAAGCATGTCAAAACACTCGATGTGCTCTGTGATAATGTGTCCATCCATGAGGATGACACGTTGAGCATATCCCATCATCAACCTGAAAGTATCGGCGACGATGGAATAGTCCTTGATGTTACTAGACTGTGTCTGCTCAAGGATACTCACTGCCTCATCGAGAATGAGCGTGTATGGCTTCGCCCTTAACGTAGGCAATGACATCTTGCCGAAGCTATCGACTTGGATGATGACGTTGCGATGTTGGTTAACATCATCGGTCTTGTTGTATGCGACGAATGACCAATCTTCACGGATTGCATCTCGGCGCTCTTTTGGCAGTCGACGATATTTCTCGTCAATGAAGTCGGAGATGTATGAGTTATACTTCTCGGCGAATGCCTGTGTTTGAACGATTCTTGTTGATGCAACGATGAAGCCGTGAGTCTTGGATGATGTGAGCATGTCAGTGATGTGTCGTAACAACCACTTTGTCTTACCGGTACCCAACGCGGATCTGATGTATAAGAGACCCTCGCGTGGGATAGTGATCTTTGGGTACACGTAATCCTCTTCTTCGTCTTCATCCTCTTCGTGTGGAGAGGATTTGCAGTCATCCTCTTCGACCAATGTTGGCGAAGTGAAGACGTTAACATCATGGCTGTCTTCTATGTCGTTGCGGTCAGACTCGAGGATGATGGTCGATGCATTGTCTCGACGAATTGACTCGGCATCTTCGACTTCCTCCTCATCCTCATCATCCTCATCCCCATCATTATCGATGATGTGTTGAATCCTCTTCTCTCGCTCGATAAGCTTCGCCATTTTTTCGGTGCTCGTCATCTCGTCAGATCTGTCATCATCCTTGTTGTACAGGATGCTCTTACCACGATGCTCGCGTTGACGGCTGCATATGATGTAGCAAAATGCACCAGAGAATGAGAGAGTATTATTCGTCGATTTCTCGTGATGCACGTTGCACACCTTACAGTGATGCCCATGACCGCGGTAGTCGACACGAAACATTCCATCTCCATCGCCCAATGTTAGACGAGCATTGAACTCCTTCATGAACATCATCTTCGTCATCTTCACGAATGTTGGGTCAGATGGCTCATTTCTTCGAGAGACGCGGGTAACATCATCACGGCGACGAGTGATATCGATGCACTCTGTTAAGTCAGGGCTGTATGATGTTCGCAGAATGAATGTGCGACGATCGCCGAATGTGTATGGGTAGAGATAATGATCTTTACCTGGCTTCACTTCGAAGGCCAACCTAAGATTGTGCTGAGCTGAGTAGAAACCTCTGTCGATGTTCTTGATCATCTTTACATCATCCAACAACGGCCTGTATCTCTCTGGGAGGGATGCACGAACGCGGTTAGTGTACTTGTCGAGGTTGGCGTAACCATCTTCCATAAACTTGGTGATGATTTCACGACCGCCCTGATCGGAATCCCTCGTTGTTCCGGCTTTGATACCGATACCATTAAGGGCTGCGACAAGGAAGAATGCCTTCATGATGTCCGAAACAATACCGGCCGATCTAAAGTCTTTGACGAATGCGTTCGTTCTTACATGGTACGAGTATTTTTTGATGTCATCATCGGAGACGGCGAGCGTGTCTTTGTTGATGATCGAGGCTTCGATGGTCACATCAACGAGACGGATTGTTCCATCGTCGAGTGAGATCGATCCATTATACCTCGTCTGTTTTGCGACGGTTAGCGCCATGTGTGTGACTATCCATACAGCCCTCATCACTTCTTCTTGGTGAGGTGTTGGATGGAAATCTTCGTTGTCGCCAGGGAATATGAGGGATGATGTTAGATAGTCGTCTGGGCATTCAACGCCGACGATGTCGAGGAGGGATGGCAATCCGCGGATGACGCATTCCCAATACTCTTTCATCAATCCTTCGTTGGTAATGTCCATGTCGATGTCGGCGGTAAACGTATGAGGCGCAGACATGAAGATTACCTCCTCATAACTATACCCGGTCTCTTTGCCGTTTTCCATCAACTTGCGACGTTCGTCCATCAACTTAGCGAGA
>Ga0247722_10001564_pt1 | contig 12523 bp, 29 predicted proteins | sample MSEWelMarce3H_FC_FD_189094 | JGI IMG/M metagenome (GOLD analysis project Ga0247722, IMG submission 189094) | Subsurface sediment microbial communities from gas well in West Virginia, United States - MSEEL Well Study Marcellus 3H_FC | ecosystem: Environmental > Terrestrial > Deep subsurface >... | reverse complement strand
TTATTACTCCTGATCCTGAGCGCACTGAGCGGCTGCGCGACCGTTTCGACCGTTCCCGTAAATAGCTATTGTGCTATTGCAAAACCCATCAGTTACGATGCAACAAAAGATTCATCAGAAACTGTGGCGGAGATAGAGCTACACAACAGCGTCTTTGTATGTCTCTGTGGCGAACCACCAGATTGCCCTAAAACATGAATATTCCATCACGCATCACAGACCTAACTGGTAAAGTATTTGGTGAAATGACTGTGCTAGCGTTTGCTGGTTACAGCTCACCGAAAAAAGGTAGGCAGCGTGCAACTTGGTTAATTGAATGCTCCTGTGGCAAAGAAAAGGTTATGCTAGGCACAACTTTGCGGAATACAAAAGTTAAGTCTTGTGGACATCAAAGAGGTTTTAGAGTGCTTCCAGATGGTCAAGCAGCGGTAAACCTTAGATTCCATCAATATAGAAACAATGCAATTAAATTTGGCCGTGAATTTTCTTTGGATTTTGACAAGTTCAAAAAACTGTTATTAGGAGAATGCAACTATTGTGGAAGCCCACCTTCCTCTGTGGTTAAAGCTCGCGGTAAATATCAGAATGATTTTTTATATAACGGCGTAGATCGCGTTGATAACAGAGAAGGCTACACAGAGGCAAATTCCGTATCTTGCTGCGGAACCTGTAACATGATGAAACGCGCAATGTCTGTGCAAGATTTCTTAGAGCATACAAAACGTATATGTGATTTTCAACAATCCCTGCGAGGATGATTGTCCGAAAGGCAAGTAAATGCCATCGACCATAACGATAGACGAAAATCTGTACAGGTATTGCACGCCTCGTCAGAAGCAAGTTCTTGAGGCCATAGATCGGCTTGGAAGTGCCAGGGCAGCAGCTACTGAGCTAGGCATGAACATTGGCGGCGCAAGCGAGACTTATGTTGCGGTAAAGCGCAAGGCTGCAAAATTCGGCTATGCGCCCGAGCATGACTTCACTCGACCTGTTCCTGATGGCTATATCGCTAAAGGCGTATCGACCTACTACAACGCTGAAGGCAAACCAGCGGGGCAATGGGTAAAGGCATCACTAAGCCATGAGGCTCTTGTGGATGCCATGAGAGAGGCAGTCGAGGGCTTTAAGGACGAGATACCGCCTGTGGTATCAATTGCTGCTCCAGTGGCTTCTGAGGAGCATCTGTGCAACCTTTATACGTTCACTGATTACCACCTTGGGATGCTGGCATGGCATCAAGAAGGCGGAAGTGATTGGAATATATCTATAGCAGAGCGCACCATCATTGCTGCACTGCAACAAATGATAGAACAAAGCCCAAAGGCTCACACGGCAGTTATTAACATCCAAGGCGACTTTCTGCATACGGATGGCAAGACACCAGTAACTCCAGCGTCAAAGCACGTTCTGGATGCTGACAGCCGTTTCCCAAAGATACGCAAGTCTGCAATCCGTGTCATTCGATCGCTGGTAACAATGTCATTGCTGCGCCATCAGGAAGTGCATCTGATTATAGCAGAAGGCAATCACGACGAAGAAGCAAGTGGCTGGCTGGCTGATTTGTTTTCTGTGCATTACGAAGAAGAACCTCGCGTCACTGTCAACGATAGCGTCCTACCATTCTATGTGTTTGAATGGGGAAGCACTATGCTGGGCATCCATCATGGTCATAAGGTCAAGAACGAGAGCCTACCGCTTCTGTTTGCGGCGCAGTTCCCGCAACAATGGGGCAGGACTACTAGGCGTGAGATACACTGTGGACATCGCCACCACAGGGACGAGAAAGAATATAATGGTGTGACAGTTGTGCAACACCCTACTCTTGCCGCTAGAGATGCTTATGCTGCGCGTGGAGGCTGGATTGCTGATCGAGCGGCCTGGGCAATAACGTACCATAAAAAGTACGGAGCCGTTGGTAGGGTTATGATTACCACTGAAATGCTTGAACCAGACTAGATTTACTCAACAAAGCGCAAACCAAGCGTCCGCAAAGTATCTTGCCCACGATCAAAATCTTCCTTTTCATAATATGGGCCACCACAGCAGTCTGGATCGCTACATGAGTTGTCGGACAAATAGCCAAGCATATCAGAGCAAGCCTGATGAAGCGCATTTAATTGGTCAATATAAATATCTCGCCATTCGTCTGTCATTTGCTTTGTTCCTTTAAAATCGAATATCGTCATCGGCCCATTCATAAATATCCCAGCCGAAATTGGCGAACAGGAATTGGCGCAGGGTCACGGTAAATACCCATTGCGATAAGCGTCAACGAAAGCAGCGCACTCAATTAGGGACATCATCAAAAGTAAAATTGCAAGTTCCGGCTGACCAAAATAATAAAGCATTGCGGCAAACAGTTGAACAGGCAAAGTCCAAAGCCGCGCTTTGCGTTGTTTAATTAAGTCGCTCATTGCCCCTTCTCCCGTATCTCCAGTCCACGCGCTTCCAGTGCGGCGCGGAAACGGTCAACATAGTCTTCTCTTGTTGTCCATTTATCCGCGTCCACTTTATTAAACACCTCCGCCAGCGGGTTGGGCTTGGAAATGAAATCCAAAAGGTCTGGCAAACTGTAAAAGAAATCGGAGGCTACTGACATATTATCGAACCCAATAATAACCCGATGACCTGACAGGTGTGGTTCTGTGGTAGTAAATGCACGTTTTGCGTAAGCCGCTGCCATCTCATTCACCAGCTTTAATGCTTTTTGTTCGTCTGTCATTCGCTTATCCCAATCTGGTGATGAACGTGACGCCTTCCACAGTGCGGCACTTGAAGCACTTGCCATTACGGATTCCGTACTGGCTCACGTTGCGGCTAATACGCTTTGGATCACCCTTGTTTGGTGCTGGCATGGTTCCAGCTTCTCCAACTTCTAGAGTTTCCATTGGATAGGTCATTGGACGGCTCATTTGCTTTGTTCCTTTTCACGCTCTGCGCGACGTTCCGCGAAAGTCTTTCCATCTAAGCCCCTAAGAGGCCATGCGCTATCTGAAGATATGCGATGCTTGCGTCCCATAGGCGCTGCTTGCTGTGCTTTGATCATGACCACTCTGGCCTTTCTGTAAGAAACATAGTGATTGTTATGGTAAGCCAAATTGCGAACAGCCAAAACTGAACTGGTGTTATTTTCTTCATTTCGAAACTCCCCGTGATGTATAATAATCAAAGCGTCCGCTATCGTAATCATCTGGATGCGGTGTATATACATCCTCTTGTAGCGGATATGCCTTGAGCCTTTCAGCAAGTCCTTTTGCGACTTCCCTGTAAAATTCTATGCGGCGCTGAACCCGTTCTTCTTCGGTTAGATTATCAGTTATCATAACTCACTCCACAATGGCGGGGCATGGCCCCTTGGTTGATGCCCTCTTATAAAAATGGCTTTTTAATGTGTAAAGCACTTTTTTCATAACAGGCAAAAATAATGGCGGGAAGCACATTGCCACCCGCCATCTGGCTTAGAATAATGTAGGATGTATGCAGAATTGCCAGTCATACTTTTTGATGATCAATCTTAGGCTTTCTGGTGTTAGCGTATGATGACCAGCCTTTAGCTGCGCCTTCAGCAATGCAGCAGAACTATCCGCGATCGCCTGGTTGCTCTGCCTATAGCGATGCTCCAGATATTCAGATGGTGGTGGAATATTCCTAGAGCGGGTTGGCAATTCTGGGCGAGATTTATTTGACATAAACATCATCCTAAAAAGGACATTCGTCCGACAAATCATCATCAAACGTGGTATGCTGATTTTGACTATGTACCTGGCTTAAACCAGCTTCCGATCGCGGCGCTGTATCAATGCTTCCAACGCGCACATTGAACTGTGGCTTGCCTTCGTATTCGTCATGCGTAAGCTCACCAGATACAAAGACCTTAGTGCCTTTCTTTAGACTGCCAGCAAACACTTCCGCTGCCTTGCCCCATAAGCTGCACCGATACCAAACGCTGCCAGCATCTTTACCGAATCCGTTTTTAACGCCAACGTTAAAGCTAAGAACCTGGCTGTCGCGCACTGTGCGAAGCTCTGCGTCTTTGCCTACGTTTCCTGATATTGTGATATTCTGCATTCTCTTTCTCCTTAACCGCCCAGGGCGTTCATGTATGTTTCAAGCAGGACTTCATATTCTGCCCGTTCGTGTTTTTCCATCTTGCGAAGCCGGATTACAGCGCGAAGGATTTTAACATCGTATCCGTGAGACTTTGCCTCGCTGTAAACATCCTTAATGTCATCAGCGATACCCTTCTTTTCTTCTTCCATCCGCTCAATGCGCTCGATCAACAAGCGCAGCATATCGTCTGTATTATCCGTCATATTCTTCACTCCATTTTACGTTGTGTTGCGCCCCATACGCATAGATAAACTCAATCAGGTCTGACATCTGGGGCTTGCTTAGTTTTGATGTTTTGAACCCTATCGGAAATGGCTGATCGTTAAGGCCCATTGTGAACATCACTTCATGCCCCAATGCTGCCATAAAAATACACTTCCAAACTTCTGGTATGTGCCGCCTTTCTTCTGGTGCTGCTCGACTAATGTCTGACAGCATGGCCCACATCTTTGCATTCTGGTCATCGGATCGCTTGGCTTGGCTTATCTTAACAACTGCGTCTTGCGGCGCTTTGTCAATCAACTGGTGAGCCAATCGCCTTTGATATTCACCGCGAAGCCAAACTGTTTGCGTCATTGGCTTTGAGCCTCTTTAATCTCACGCGCCTTTGGGCTGGCCTTGCAGAATGCTTCAATCAAAGCCTCTACGTCAATGCCTTTCCAGAACGTCTGCTCACCAACTGTGTGCTGCTGATTATGATGTTGACGGCATAATGGAACAACTCGCCAATCGTCTGGCTTCTGCCCCATCCCTGTGTTGCTGCCAAGACGCACATGAGCGCACTCAATCGGCATATCCTGGCAACCATTAATCGAGCAATGAAACGATCGAATAAAGTTCAGATGACCTTGCGATCGCCAGCGCGATGAACGCTTTGGCTTCTTGGCAATGCGATTAGGCAGCATCTTCAAGTTCCAGGCTATACTCAGCGATGTAAGATGATTCGCCCCAGCGATTGACCACCTCAACCTTTTTGGTTTTAATCTTATGCCCAGCCTTTCGCAAATCGTTAATGCGCGATGCTAGGCGATAGATGCCCAAATCATTCAACGCTGTCATTGGACGGATTGGCCCAACAGTAAGCAAGTGATCGAAAACTCGTTCGTTCTGTGTCATGATGGGATTCCTAGCTCTGATAATGCCTCTACGTCTTTGTCAACTTCTGCCAGAAATGCGGCAACCTCTGATTCCAAAGTCGCCAGCATATCATTGTCGCGCTGCACCCGCGCAATGTAAAGCATTAGATGGTCTGGCATTCGTGGATCGAAGCTTACGAAATCGCACCATTGACGATCGGCGCAAGCCATCTGCCATTGCATTTGGAGTATATATTTGTGCGCGATTTGATTAGTTTTGAGCACTTCTATGTGTGTGGCAGAGTTTGGGCATTTAATCTCAATGCAGCCATCGTCGCCCACAAGCCCGTCAGGGCTGGCGTGAGTGCCGATAATGGTAGGATGCTTATATAGCCCCACCTCAGTCACATCATGGCCTGTAATGAAGCTGTAGGCGATTCTGGCTTCTTCTTCCTTGTCCACTCCCCATTGCATTGCTGCGTTGGTGAATCCGTCCTCCTGCTGGCCTGTGAGCCTTTCGACCACAAGCTTGGCACGAAGGTTAGCGCGTGATGCTCCCCAGCCAGATTTTGTCTTAGCTAGTGCGTCTGCAAGTTGGGAAGCGCCAAGACTCCCACAACGTGCTGCAAACCACTGGGGCGATCGTTGGATAATAGCTGCGTCTGTCATTTCAGCTTCTTTTCTAATGCAGCCTTAACCGCATCAAAGCGGCTTTCCTGCAATTCGTTGAGTGCGCTGATTTTGTAATGCTTGCAGAGCAAAGCCATGTCGGTCTTGGTTTGAAATACCAAGCCGTGCAATTCATCACATTGCTCAACGCTGATAAACTTTTCGCGTGGTGCTGGTTCGCTCTTGCCTGTGGTAGCATCCAGAGCATCATGCTCAACAATGCAAAGGGCTGCTGTCCAGAGGTAGCGCGTGGAGTAAGTCTCACAAGCACCAATGTTCTGAATCTCGTGACAGCCTTTAAGATTGGCTGAACCCATTGGGCTGTGAATAATCACCTGCGTTCCATCCTCGACATCGACAATGTGCATCGACGCTGTGGATTCCGAAAAGCTGATAACCGCGCACAATCCGACATCGTTGAAGATGCGAAGGGCTGGAATCACAAAGTCTGAAAGCTCAAAATATTTATATCCAGCAAACGTATTATGGCCGGACTTTTTTAGAGGTAATGCGTGGAAAGCAATCCGCGCTTCGTTAAGCTTTTTATGTACTGGCATTGCGGTATCTCCTTTTATTTGCCAAACCCCTTGTAACTAATTTGCAGAAGATTAAAAGCCCTTTTTATCCACAACCCAAAGAAAGTTTAAAATGACCCAGGTAGAAAACGAGATTGCGAACTTTTTTAGTTACGCCAAGACGCATAAAATCAGGGCTTGCAAGATAGCAATTGAAGCTGGCATCACTCGCGTTACGCTGTCGAATTGGAAAAGTGGTCGCACTGAACCACAGCTAGGCGCATGGCTTGCAGCCAATGACGCACTCGATCGCCTAATAGAGCAGAAGCTTAACGCATGAGTCGCTTCGGAAAGTATCGTGCTGTCAAAGCGCAGTGCAATGCTGGTCACACCCATGACAGCAAACGGGAGGCTATAACGTGCAACGAGCTTCACGATCTGCAAGCTGCTGGCAAAATTAGCGACCTAATGATTAGTCCAACATATTATTTTGTCATTAATGGCAAGCAGCTAAAGCATCCCAATGGTAGGCGCGTTGCTTATAAATCTGACTTTGAATATGTGGAAAACGGTATGTTAATTACTCACGAAGTGAAGGGAGTCGTGGTCAGAGATTGGCCTTTGCGCCGCGCTGTCTTTAAGGCGCTGTACCCGCATCACGATCTTCGTGAGACCAAATAAAAATGAGTGGTGCGACCGAGAAAGCCCAATCCAAACACCACCCAAGTCCGTTTCGGTAAGGAGGTACCAATCCGCGCAAGATACGCTGATAGCGTAGTGGCTGTCAACGCTGCCATAAAATGCTTTTACAAATGCGGATTTTGAGTTATGTAAGAGCGAGCGGGGAGTGCTGAAAAAGCAAAAAGCACTCGACCCGCTCTAACAACGCCTAGAGTGGAAAGGCATCGCTATGTTTAGTAATACACGCCACAGAACCATCGCGCAAGGGTTTGCGTCATGAGTGGCTTACAATGGTTCCGATTATATCACCGAATAGTTGATGACGAAAAGCTGCGCCTGTTAGCTTTCGAGGATCGCTGGCACTTTGTTGCTCTATGCTGCCTAAAGGCTGATGGCCTTCTGGACACGCCAAATGATAATCTCAGATCGCGTAAAATTGCCGTCAAGTTAGGCGTGCAGTTGCGTGAATTAGATGAGATTGGAAGGCGCTTGCAAGAGGTCAATTTGGTGGATGAAAACCTGTCACCAGTTGCTTGGGATGAACTGCAATACAAAAGCGATAGCAGCACAAACCGTGTAAAAAGATACAGGGAAAAACAGCAGCATAACGCTATGAAACGGGAACGAAACGTTTCAGTAACGGGCCAAGAGACAGATACAGATACAGATACAGAAGTTAATACTAACGTATTAACAGCAAAACGCAGGAGCGTTTCCGCTGCCAAGCCTGATGGATTTTGTGACCAACTTTGGAAGGATTGGAAGAACCATCGCAAAGCAGCCTTCACCGAAACCGCATTGAAAGGCATTGAGCGTGAAGCTGCAAAGGCGGGATGGACGCTGGAGGCCGCAATTACGGAAGCCATTGAACGAGGATGGCAGGGATTCAAATCAGATTGGGTAGAGGGAAAGAAGAATGGCACAGCAAATCGGACAACTAATCAACGTGGAAACCAAAACGGCTTTGCCGCAGCACTTCGATACGTCGCGGATGGACGAACTGATGAGCCGTTCTGAGCTTTCTATAGCAGAGTGCGATGAGCTACGATCGATTGCCTTAGCGATGCCTATCGAGAACATCCCAGTCGAAACCAAAGAGCTTGCCAAGCAGCTTCAGTTTATTGAGGCAACCCTGCCAAGCAAGAACACAGACGAGCAAAGCGGACAGATGCGGACGGCAGTCTATGCCAGGATTCTTGGCGGATACACGAAAGAAGCCCTTAGCTACATGACTGAGCGCGTCTGCAAGGAACTTGATTGGTTCCCGACGCCGCGCCAGTGCTTACAGATATTGGATAGCTACACGCCGCGAACAACCAAAAAGGACAAGGCGCTTCGTATCTGTTTGAATAACACGCAAGCAAGGTTCGAGGAATTCATTATGTCGCTGCGATGCCGTGAGCCTGTCGATCTGACAGACAAGCCAGAGCGTTGGTTACGGATTGCTGAAGATCGTGGCTACCTTCGCATTGTAGATGGGGAGTATATTGTCAGGTGACCAAGGCTGACGGAAGCGCCGCAACGAATCTAATGTGCGACCTGATCAGGTATCAAGCTGGGAAGCTATCGATGGATGACATACGCAAGCACTGGGCCAAAGGTAAGTATGCTGGAGCGCCGGAAGCCTGGGCGCTTGAAGCCATCGCGCACGCAAAACGGCAGAAATAAAAATGGCCCCACCGATTAAGGCAGGGCCATCTTTTACTAGAAAGGCATCATTGCTTTGAATCTAACACCACGTTCAAATTCAAGCTGCCGAAGCGAATCGCTTAATTCTTTGTGGTTTGAGCAATAATTTTCATCGTCCCAAACGCCATCATTGGTCTTTTCATCAATCAGCCAATATCCCCAAAAGTTTCCGTCTACTGGAATATCAAAGCGTTCAGCTTCAATACGAATACCAATGGTTGCAGCGCGTGCGCGTAGGTCTTTTAAATTCATTTCAATCTCCAAATTGTCAAAGAGCGGGGCGAGGCCCCATCAACAAGGTGTTTCTTGCTGATGCACATTATATAGCAGATTGAAACATTAATGTCAAGAGCCTTTTTCATATTAAATAAAAATGCATCTTATTGAAAAAAGTGTTTGACATATAAAATGACCAATCTTAGAAGGGTGGCACAGCAACGGAGGCAATGCCTCGCCTTTAAGGAGTAAGTTTAATGCTAGTAAAGTTTTCCACACTCGCTGACGGTGTTTTCATCGAAGTCACTGACGCTGATGAGCGCCAGCCTTCCGATCGTTGCTTTCGCTTTGATGGAAAAGGTAATGCAGAATATGCGTTCTTTGCTGATCTAATTAGCAGCAATCCAGCTCCTCGCTGGTTCGCTCACTGCTTTCACGAACGTCAGTTCACGTTCGCATAACCAGAGGCTAGGCCTCGTCAATATGGAGACTGAAAATGAACCAATATGAAATTGCAATCATTGCACTGCTGGCTCTGGAAGCCATAACACTGTTTGTCCTATGGATGACGCATAGAGACCGCCAATTTTGGCAAGCCATGTGGACGCACGATGCAGCCGAATTGCTATCCTTGAAACGCAACGCTTCACTGCGCGATTCCAAGACAGGCCGCTTTGTCAAAAAGAACACAATCTAATGCTGTATGCAGATTTAATTCGTGGCTGGGCTGAAGATCGCAACCTAATCAAAGGCAGCGACCTGAAAAACCAATTCGTAAAGCTGATCGAGGAAGCTGGGGAACTGGCTAACGCTATCGCTAAAAAGAACGACATAGAGTTTGCGGACGCCATTGGGGATATGGTTGTCGTGCTAACCATCATGGCTGCACAGAACGGTATGCAGATTGAGGATTGCATCGATGGCGCATGGCAGGAAATCAAAGACCGCAAAGGCAAAATGATTGACGGAATTTTCCACAAGGAAGCCTCATGACGCCAAAGGAACGGAACCTGGCAGAGATTGATGCCATCGCAGAGTTATACGGTTACACAGTTGAAGACATTCTAGGTAAAAGCAAACTGAAGACATTGGTAAAAGTAAGGCGCAAATGCGTTGTAAGGCTAAGAGAAAAGGGCTATTCAACTACAGAGATTGGACGGATTATGCACCGCGATCACAGCACCATTGTTCACTCACTGCAGAAGATGGCAGCGATAGCAGAGATGGAAGAAGCATGACGCCAGCAAAGCTTAAACTAGCCAGAGCCTACATGGGCTACAGCGTAAACGAGATGGCGGACGCCCTCCGCCTATCTCCTGACAATGGCGGCACAACCATTCGCAAGATGGAATCTGGCAAGGTGCGTATCACTGGGCCTATCATGGTTGCAGTCGATGCAATGCTAAAGGGATATGATCCGTTTGATTACGACGAGGAGGAAGATGATGGAGAATATTAATTCACATCAAGTAGGCGGAGACCATTACGCATCCAAAAGCGTTCAGCCCTGGCAAGCAATGGAGTCTTGGATGTCGCCAGAAGCTTTTGCAGGTTATCTGCAAGGCAACTGCATAAAATATCTCGCACGCTATCGTGACAAGAACGGGATTGAGGATTTGATGAAGGCGCAGCACTATCTGTCAAAGCTTATTGAGATAGAGAATGGTTGAGCCTGTCATCATTGGCAACGCAACGCTGTATCTGGGAGACTGCCGCGACATTCTGCCGACACTTGGTAAGGTTGACGCTGTGGTAACTGATCCGCCTTATGGTGTAGCTTATTCGACGGGCATGGGTGGCAAGTTTAAAGGTGTGACCATCTTGGGCGACGCGGATGTAGCGTTGCGCGACGATGTTCTTGCGATGTTGGATTGTGAACGGGCGCTAGTATTCGGAAGCTGGAAAGCGCCAAAACCCAAGGCAACAAAGCAGACTGTGATATGGGAGAAGGGCGATCACGTTGGCATGGGAGACCTTTCAATACCGTGGCGACCTAACACCGAAGAAATTTATGTCATGGGTTCTGGTTTTGAGGGCCATCGCGGATCATCTGTTATCCGCATAAATGCTCCATCACCCAACTTTACACCTGATAAACAAAGATTCCACCCAACAGAAAAGCCCATTGCCTTAATGTCGGCACTACTGGTTAAAACTCCAGGGATGACCATCCTCGACCCCTTTATGGGTAGCGGCACAACAGGCGTTGCAGCCGTTCAGATGGGCCGCAAGTTCATCGGCATTGAACGGGAACCAAAGTATTTCGACATAGCCTGCAAGCGCATTGAAGATGCACAAAAGCAGGGAGACCTTTTCATTTCATGATTGCTGGTGTATTGAACAAATACCAGACCTTTTATGGAAGCTGAGACAAATGGCGTTAACACCTAAACAAGAGCGATTCGCTCACGAAGTAGCATCAGGTAAAACACAGGCAGACGCTTACAGAGCCGCCTTTGACGTTAAGCCGACAACTAAGCCTGAAACGTGCCAAGCTAACGCATCAAAGCTAATGAGTAATACTGACGTTTCAACAAGGGTTGCTGAATTACGAGCAGCCGTTGCTGAACGTGTAGTTTGGACGATGGCAGACAGCCTTGATGTGTTGTCTACGATAGCCAAAGGATTAGACACAGACGCAAAGCCAAGCGACAAAGTGAACGCTGTAAAAGCTATCAACGCAATGATTGGCCTTGACGCTCCATCTAAGCTGAATCTCACAGGCAATCTAGTTACACACATCCAGCGCGAAGTGATTGATGACAACGCTGAAGATTAAAACGCCGCGATGGTTCAAACCATTCCTAAAGCCTAGCCGCTACAAGGGCGCTCATGGTGGGCGTGGTTCAGGCAAGAGTCATGCCTTCGCTGAAATGGTTATCGAAGCGCACGTTATGGATCAGCGGCGCAGAACTGTTTGCGTTCGTGAAATACAGAAGTCGCTATCGCAATCCGTCAAGCGTTTGCTGGAGCTAAAGATAGAACAGCTTGGCGTGCAGGATTACTTTGAGATTCAAGAGACTCAGATAAAATCCCTGCATGGCGATGGCCTAATCATCTTCCAGGGGATGCAGAACCACACAGCCGACTCCATTAAGTCGCTGGAAGGTTATGACTGCGCTTGGGTAGAAGAAGCTCAGACGCTATCGCAACGCTCACTCGATCTATTGCGTCCGACAATCCGTAAGCCAGACAGCGAACTGTGGTTCACATGGAACCCATTGAACAGCAGCGACCCGATCGATATGTTGCTGCGTGGTGAAACGCCACCACCTGATGCTGTGGTTTCTCAGGTAAACTATCGAGACAATCCTTGGTTCCCTGATGTGCTTAAAGCGGAGATGGAATACGATCGAGAGCGTGACCCTGACAAATACAAGCACGTTTGGTTGGGAAGCTACGCATCGAACAGCGAAGCGCGTGTATTCCGCAACTGGAAGATAGAAGACTTTGAAACGCCAGAGGACGCAACACATCGCTTCGGCGCTGACTGGGGCTTTGCATCTGACCCGACTGTTCTAATCCGCTGCCATGTTGTTGGCCGCACAATCTATGTCGATCATGAAG
>Ga0247722_10001563_pt1 | contig 12524 bp, 8 predicted proteins | sample MSEWelMarce3H_FC_FD_189094 | JGI IMG/M metagenome (GOLD analysis project Ga0247722, IMG submission 189094) | Subsurface sediment microbial communities from gas well in West Virginia, United States - MSEEL Well Study Marcellus 3H_FC | ecosystem: Environmental > Terrestrial > Deep subsurface >... | reverse complement strand
AGACGACACGCAAAAAACCAAGGAAGAGATCCGCCGTAGAGACTCGTCACCCGGGAGACAGACTGGACCTGCTGCTCCGTTTTGACTACCAAAAAATGTTAGTCAAGTCATAGACAAGACGGCGACACTTTCCTTTGGCGCCGATTAATCTGCGGTCGACTGCGATCGTTTTCAAACGCAATTTCCCGAAAATGGAAAGGGGAAATATTCGTGTTTGAAAATATTGTAGGAGGTGGTTTAGTGCCGTGAGACAATGTCGAGATGGTAAATATTAACGACGTCGAAAAGGGGAAGCCTACCACTTCGCCTATAGTTATTACACGCTTTCCAGAATGCGTTGCTCCTCTCTCTTCTGCTCCTTGGAATGAACCGCAGCAGCAGTGCAACAGCAGCCAAGCTGCAAGAATTTGTATAAAAGACTCGTATTTGGGGTGGTTGTTATGTTTCCCCTTTTGCGTTCGTGCGGGTTTTTATTTTCTTTCTGATAAACACCGACTCACACAAAACCGTCCCGAGACGGGGTCTATAAACCACAGGCCGACTCGAGTCAAACCCCAAAGAAGAACACGAGACAATCCATAATACATTTCAAATTTGGAAAGGAGAAGGAAAAAGGAATAAACAAGAGAACGAGAGGCTTTGTTTTGCCCCACGATATCCAAGCCCCGAAGCCAAACTCTTCCCCTTTGAAAAAGAAAACAAAACAAGATGGTCAGGCAAAGAAGACACGAAAAGGGGAAAAAAAACCTGTCCATTACCATAATCACATGTGAAATATCGACTTTTGACACGAGACGCTGTTCGCAATGGATCGGACCGATTTTCAGCATTTTTTGTGCGATATTCAAATCACCAAAATGTCAAACAAAGTCTGCGCGAATTCGGAAATTTCGAATAATAAAGAAATTATAAATGAACTTTCGACTTGGTTCAGGCTTGTGCTGTAGCGTATCAAAATTCTGTGCATAAATACACAAGAGCCGCTCGAGCGTTTTTTTAGATTAACGACTGGAACCAATTGGCCTGCCCCCATCTTCTTCTCTCCATAATACAACAACAATTTCTTTTGAGACTTTCCAGACGACAACAAAAAGCTCCTCTCTCTTTTCCCGACCTCGGAAAAAATGATCCAGACGTCCGTAATTAGAGACAACGACGGACCTCGTTATTTGTCCATTCTTTTAAAACGAGTGAAATTGTTTTGGGAAAAAACTGAATTGGAAATTTGGAAAAATTGATTCGTCGAGAACAATGAAATTGCTGTGTGATCCATTTTGTGGCCAACTTTTTGTTTTCCTTTGGTAGGCGGGGAAATTGTTTTTATTCGAACAAACGCAACGGGAAAAAGTTTGAGGGGGCGACTTGACGAGGTGAATTGAGGTGCTGCTGCTTAGGAAACTGACACACACGCAAGTGCATGTTACAAATGTGCATGTCAAAGAAACCCCCCACACCTGCTGCTGTGGATTTGAACTCTGTTTTTCATTCTCTACTTTAGTTTTCAAGCAGATGATTGAAATATTTCCCCATTTTCATTTATTCTCTCCCCAGACGGGGAAAACTGAATAAATTTCACATTAACCAAATAGAGAAAATGGAAAGGAAAAAAGGGAACAAGAATACCACAAGATGACCAAAACAAACGAAATACGCCCAAGAAGAAAAACGACACTGACCTGTGGCCACCAAATGAAAAGGTTTCAATCACGAGACGACGTGTAAATCCACTTTGCGCGCCAATTGAATAATCCGTTGGAGTAAAGAGCAGGTTTCACTGAACCAAATGCAAAAACACAATTCAAAACCAATCAAAATTGAAAACAGTTGGTGAATCCAATTCAAAGTTGAGATAACTTTTCAGTAATTATTTCATTAATATGTGACTAACACGTGCAACTTTCGGGAATCGAGAGTTTCGAGCAGACACCACAACGAGAACTAAAACCACACGCGACCGACGAGAACTCCAGTCAGGGGACAACTGAACCAACAGCGTCGAATAATGGCGCTTTTCTTTCTCTCTCTCCCTCCTCTCAACTTTTTCTCAGGACAGCGCCTCTAGTGGCGGGTGATAGAAATAGTCCTGACAGAGGCGGAGCTTAACAGAAGAACCATTTTACATGCAGTCCCCTCTTTTTCTCAACAAAAACAAAAAAAAAGTTCCCGTCGGTTATACAAACAAATGTAAATCCTTTTATGTCTCGTCCAAAACTTTGCTGAACTCCTTCTCTTTTTCCCATGGCCAATGGCTTAAACGATATGGCGATTACACGGTGGAAAAATCCAGTAGTGCCATGGTTGGCGTATCATCAGCAATTCAACAGGTTTGGACGATAACAAACCAATCATCACCACGTCGAAAGGTGTCACTTTTGGTTGCGAGATATGGTGATGGATCGATCAGTTTTCAATAGAACGACCGACAACAAATCGATGCTCGGATTAATTCTTCCCAATCATTTATTATGGCAGCTCAATGTAATAAAATAATAAAACACTGTTATCATTCTTATCGATTTCCGAATGACTGCAAGCTCAATAAGAAAGGCCTGTAAATATTTGATGATCGGTAACAATTGTCATTAACAATTGGATTTATGAGACATTACGGCACAACACAAAAAGAGATGGGACCAACGTCTCCAGGATTCCTTCCAACCATTTTTTCCACTGTCACGTGAATTATTACCAAGAAAAAACTCGACGACGAAAATTACCCACAGACCTACATCACCTTCGTCTATTCTCCTCCCGCCCAACAACAACAACAACAACAACGGCAGCAGTCTCCAGTCAGTTCTGATTTATGTTTCATGAACCTTAGATTGGATCGGAAAACGAAACAAAGAAGGTAGCAGTAATATGCAGCAAAGTTCATCTGACGGGAATGTTTTGTTGTTGCTGTTGCAGTTGCTTCTGGGACTAATTGAAAATGAAAAAAGAAAATAGGGAATTCTAAGGAGGGAAGAATTACGCACGACGTCATGGCGGGAAGTCTCCGACTTTTTGTTTTGATATTATTCAAAGGAAAACAGAAAAAGAATCAGAGACGATCGTAAATAAATCGACTTTCTTCTTCTACGGCCGGGATAAGAAGCGGCGAATACGAGAACTGAATAAGAGGAGATGGGGTTGGGTCGATCGTAGGTGGGGCGCCACCTATCCAGGTCGTTTAGAACACCTGCTGCGCTCCTGCCCGCAACAAACTCTGTTATGCACCGACTCCATTAGACAACAACAACAACATTGTCTTCTATATACAGCGTGAGTGTGTAATGTAGTTTATTCCATCTGATGAACGATAGTTCCATTTCTTCCAAAGGGAACGAAAAATCTCGGCATCGGCCGAAATAGAACGATTTGCAAGTAAATTGCCGTGCCCAGCACAAGCGAGGCAGCAGAGAGTCGAAAATGATGCCGTTTCCATTTGCATTCGTAATGGCCTTTACCGTTTGTTGTTGTGGTTCCCTTTTTTGAAGGTGCGCTGGGCTATTCATTGGAGAGATATCGCCTTAAAATATAGAAACAGAAATGAATCATCATTGCAAGACATCCAAAGATTCATGTCGGAGAAGTTGGGGCTCAATGACCTCCAGATCAGATAATATTTTGCTCATCATAGAATCAGAAATTTCTTTTATTTCAGACCGCCAATTTTCGTTGAATGATGACCCTTGATTGAATCGATCGTTGAAACCAAATAAGCAGCTGTGCATAATTTGATCTTGACACGGAAAATATTTACAAGTGCGCAATTAACCAACTGCGTGTTTCTTTGGTGTAGCGAAATGTACACAGGATTCAGTTACCAAAGCAACTCTAAAGTTTTTAGGAAAAAAACAAATTTCTTTTTTGTATGTTTAGAGCGAACGAAATGGATGTTTGTTTGTAATGGCTCAGATTCTTGTTCTCGCGTGTATCGCGTTCCTCCATCCCTGCCATCATTTTTCATCTCTGCACAGTTTGGATTGGGACGTTTCATATCTGGACAAAAGAATCAAAGTGAAAAATGCGTTCAATAAATAAATGAAGTCGATCATCGGGCACGAACTAAGAGAACACAAGTAATGGCAGCTGGCCGAGTTCTCAGCATCAGCCGATTGATCTTATCCTTCCGAAGGCTAAAACCGTCGTCTGTTTGAACAGCAGATTCCCTTTCTATTTATCTCAACTCCTTTTTCCCTTTCTGATGGCTCTCGTCCGTTGCCATAGACTCGGCAATGCTCTCACTGTACACATTGAACTCAACTACTCAACGAGTGCCGGCCGGGATCGTTGACTATTCAAGAGGCTTTTTCCAGCAGTCTCACCCATTGTCATGGATCGCACTGGGTCTTCTTTGATTTCGGACTTCTTTACAGACACACCCGAGATACCCGCGTGATGGAATTGTGTAGAGAACAGACGAGACAATAAGTTGCACTTGAAAATCCTGGCCGGTTATTTTCTTTCTATTCTCGTGCGCTGCCGACGCATAATAAGACCGTCGACTGCAAAGAAGATGCTAAGGAATCAAGTGGACGATTTCCAGTCTTTCACAATCCTTTCCAATCCCTTATTCTCTCAGCTGTCGTGTGCTTCTAGGCCACCACTTTTCCTGTGTGACTGGCGTTCCAGCAGATGAGATCCAGCAACTCTCAACTCTCGAGTCAATACCACAAGATACAGCCGCGTAGATATCGGGGGAAAGGACTTGTATAATACGTCGTGCGTAGTCGGATGGATATCGTGGCGTTTGGTAGAACAGAAGGGAAAGGACTCTCGGGTTTTTAAGAATTTGGCTGGGGAGGAATGAAGGGAGGAATGAAGGGACGAATGAAGGGAGGAATGAAAAAAGGGATGGAAAACGATTCGTATCTTTGGTTGACGGGTTGTCTCTTATTCACCACAATGAGGAACGTTGCGTGGACTGTTTTGACTATAAAATTTTTTTTTATCTTTTCTAATTTTGTCCTTTTCCTTTTTTAGTTTCTCTCTTTCCATTTTCCCTTTGACAGATTTTCGTCTGATTGTACAGCCCTGCCGCACAGCACAGCACGAACGGGCGGATTTACTACGAACACACGAACAGGCAACTGCGCAGTACTTAATGTCCGTCCTACTCTTTTTTTATGTCTTTATCAGCCCCTCCGGACACGCAGTTGATCATAATTTTTAATAGCGTCAAACGAAGAGAAAAGGATTACGGCGGCGACATGAAATTTACGAGAGAGGAAGTGCGGGAAAATCGAGTCGCGGTTTCCTTTTGAAATTCGACTCCATCAGAATTTTCGTTGGCAAAAGACAAAAGAACGTCCCATTTATTTCGATAAACAAAAGAGACTGGCTGGATGCTGGGATTGTTATAGTTAGATGGAGTGATCCATCAAAGACAAGAAATGGGACAAGTTAATCGCAAGTGGAAATAGGAGGGGGGTCCCTTTCCATCTTTTATCTTGGCCGGGGCTTAGCGCATCATCACCGACCGACGTCAATTTTCACATGGCGACAAAGCGACTCGGACAAATCCTTCACCGAGAAGTGGATCTTTATCTCAAGTCTCTGCTCCACCGCAGCAATTCCCGCACATTAGACCCTTGATTGACGGAAGATGTTCCAACATTACCAAAGCGCAGTGCAGCGTCGCCGATCTGGTGGGATTCGAGTGATTGATTCATCCACACGATAAACCCCGTTCTGTCCGCTGTAGCGTATTACCGCCCGCAGTGCATAAACCCTACTGTATCTCCTCTAGTTGTCTCCCAACCATCAAAACTTTCCAATGAGTGTCTGGCTGTAGTGGATGAAAATAAATTGCAGCACCGACGAGCGGCTCGGCAAAGGGACGGCAGCGTCGGTCCATCATTTTTTCCCACGTTTCTCTTATTCTTTTACACTACATTGATAATAATAAACCCACATTAATCTGCTGCTGTTGGTCTAACCCCTCCCTTTCTCTCATTTGACTCCCATAACATTTTTGCCTGCCTCCCCCTACACTCCCCACACGCGACTTGGTTAACAAAAACTCTGGTAAGTCGTTCTATAACCCAATTATCCTCCTCTTTTCCTCCTGTACTTGTATCGGATCATCAAATTGAGACACAACGTCCTTCGGCACGTTTTAACTGAACGCCCACCCGACCGGCTGCCGTTCATCGTACACATGCCGACAAATTCGTTCTAAATTTATTCGTGTACACGTTTGCGGGGCTTCTGTTGAAATTCAAATCGATTGTGAGCGAAATTTGATCGTCACCGAAGGTCTGAAAGGGACACTGTTATTTTTTTTTTACCCATCCTGTTTTTTCTGTATGTCTGTGAAAATTTATGAATTATTTCTACTGCCAGTTTAATGAGGCAAGGCAACTTCCGGTATCCGGTCGATAAAGTCTGGTTATAAACCAGGACGTGCGCACTTAAAAAAAATGTACAGTGTGTACGAAAATGGGAAATGTGCAGAACGTAGGCACAAAATGTTTGGTGGACTTCAACTAATAATTACGGCCATCGTAACGATCTACTGAGGGACAATAATGAAATCAAAGTTGTCTCCGTCTAGAGGAAATCGCAAGGTAGAGAGACAGAATTCCGGAACTTGACGGTCCCCAAAATAAAATAAAAAGTCGACGCTGCAGCTGAAACTTGTTCATTAGCGGAAATAGACGAGGGACACCCAAATTGTAGTAGACGAGTAGGGGGGAGGGAGTTTGGGTCCCGGGCAATTTAAAAGTGAACATCTTTTGTGTGTGGGCTCGCTTGTGTCATTAGCACCACGTCCGCATCCAGATGGATAAGGTTCATCCGCATTCTTCCGCCAATTTACATAATTGTCCCCAAAACTTCACAACAACAACCCAGACGGGAACTAGAATAACAACAACATCTAGTTAAGCAGCACAGGGCATCCAACCGAACGGAATCATTTCAGATGTCTGGGCCATTAGCACGTCAGATAAGAAAATTCTCATGCCATTTGAAAATTAAATCTACAAATGGACTTGATTAAACATAATAACAATAACGATATGATGAAGTGCCTTTCGAGGTAATAAATGCAACAGCATTAAACTCAATAAATGGCGAATAGGAAACGGAATCACGGCTATTAAAAAGATCCACACATTTCCGACTGTTTCCGGTTATTTATTTATTTGGAAGGGTGGATCGCCAGCACGAGACAACGTGTACGTGATTCAATAGACAATCGGCACGCTATGGTTTCTTCTGTTGTTCCGTTACGTTTTAATAAAAAGGAAATAGAAAAAGCAAACAGAACCATCTGATGTATCAAAACTATAAAGTTGGAATTGATCCGGGCGGATGTGTGCAGTCGTAGACCGACTACAACAAGGCGACATCTTTTAATGCAAAACAGACGAAAAAGGAGCAACCCAACTTTATCTAATCTCGCAATAGCCATCCCTCACTCCCTCCCCTGTTTCCCATTCTTATTCCATTAAAGATATCCATCGATGGATATGTTTCTGATGGAAGCCAGTGCCAATAGGAAGTCTCCAGCCGGAAACGGTATACTCCACAACGTCCGATTGCGAGGCCGTGATAACATCACTCCCCTCCCCACACGAATTGCGTCACTTCCAGCGATTCACCGGAACATTTTCTTGATGTTCATTTTACTACCGAGGAAGAAAATCAAAAAGCGATGACTCAATGGCCGAATCGCATCAACTTTAACCCATTTCGTTGGTTCCTGAAGAGAAAAGCGGATTCTATTCGTCGGTCAAATATTTAACCAAGACAACTCGACTGGAAATGATTTGTTTGAACTCGATCCATCTAGCAGTTGATGGTCTGGAACACGAAAAAGAAGAAACAGCAGCAGTGACTCCACTGAATGAAAGTCCCAGCAGTTCAGCCACTTCAAATGTTTAAGCAAAGTCGTTTGACCTGAAAAAAGTGACACACGAGACACTCCGGTGCTCACGACGCGGTGCCGTCTTTCAACCCTTAAAGGTCTTCCTTGTACACTTTCCCCCTTTCTCGTGTTCTTATGCAATACTCCAGGAGGAATTGTCACACTGAAAGAAAAGAGCAACCCTTGGAGTAACGATACATGTAAGTAGAACCCCGGATCAGTGCGGGGATAATATCTGGCCCATCTTTTTCCAAGTTTGCTCGTGCGCGTACCTCCTTTTCCTGTCTCTTCATTCGCCTTTGCCCCAACTTGAATTTATATTTATGCTGCCGTCGTGGCTTGGTGCTAGTGGTGACCAGATGTTGAAGGAATTTTCCTTCTCATTTGGAACCCCCGAGAAAAGAAAATGTCATCTACAAGAAAACTACTGTGCAGCCGCTTTTGTTTGGTTCAGACAAACTCGAAATTTTATTATTTTTCTGGAGAGGGGAGAGAGAAGGTCTTTCTTTCTTGTAACTTCACCTAGTCCTTTATTAAGGAGTCGTAGAATCTTATCGGTCAACATGCTACAATAAAAGTCGCATCGAAGAAAAGAGAAAGAAAGAAGAAAAGATAATTTTTTACTGCGCTGTGCAGTTGAGTGGCGGCGGTAGGAACGAGGAGCAACAGCAGGAGCAACAAAGACGTTTGGGGGTGCCATATAACAAGTGCTGCTGACGAATACCAGACCAATAGTTCCGACGTCGATATGATTTTCCTTATTCTTTTTTGGACAGACCGCAAAAAGTTTAGAATTCAAACGACACTGCAGCACACGCCAAGTAAATTATCTCTGAATGGGACTGAATTAATTTGATCCGTGTCAGAAAACGAGAGAAAAAAAAATGGAGGAAACGAAATAGTTGCCGGGCTTCTTTCCGGGTATCAGAAGAAGCCAAACGAATTCTTAATTTTATTACATCAAGAATTTCCTTTGAAGTTTTAAGACGACGATCTTATAATCCTCCTTTTGAGTGATGTAATAATGTACGCCTTTATAATAAATAATTATTTTGCTACTGCGGCTCAAAAGGAGTTGGCTGATGAGACAGGAATCGATTCTGTTGCAGGCGCGGATGATGATGGAAAGATCCGCGACGTGGGTCATTAAGGCTCCCCTCACCCACATCAAGAAGGAGAAATGAATGATCATCATCATCATCATCTGTGTGCTGTATTGCGATGATGATCAAGTGACACGCGATAAGACGAGCGTCCAACTAAATAAATTCTACGAAAAAATCCTATTTCTAATTTCTAGTCTTCTAAAAAAAATAATGTTTTACTATCCCAACCATCCGTAAGTATAGCCCTGAGTGTAAGTGACGGCTGTGCGATAAAAACTTCTGGTTACTTCCATATTGACTCTGACTGGCTACCGCAGAAGTGGAGCTACAAAGGTCACTGTCGTTGTTTTTGCTGGACAGGTGTGTAACATGGTCCCCATTGTCTCCCCATCTCTGACATTTTGGACGTGACAACAAAAAAGAAGTCGTACGAATGATGACTATCTTGACGCGGACGATAAAAACGGTAGACAGGCGCCGTTTGCACAAGTCCTGCAACTAATACAGGAGCTTGATTATCTCATCCGAGAAGACCCCCGTAGTACAATGACAGTGCGTTCTATATTTGAGTCAAAAGGGGCCACAGAGGAAATGAAATTCCAGCTAAAAAGGAAAAAAAAAAAGGTTTGGGTTTGGCGGGTGTAAATTGATGAACGACGTCGTTCAACTGGGACGATGGGAACATCCGACTAACATAACGCTGTGCACACGACCAGTTCGGCCGCTTGTCCTGTCGGGATTCCCAAATCTCGGGTTCGTTGCATTGAGACTTTGCAGATGGCCTGGCAGAGGAACATTGAGGAGTAACTTATAAAAGGTCCTGGATATTGCTTTGCGGAGCATCAGCGACTCTACAAGACGGGCCAAAACGACGGGGCTGAAGTGCAACAACTTGTCTCTCTTCCTCTCTCGTTCTCCTTCTCTGATGACGTGTTCCAGCTTTCTTGCACGGCAACACTTAAAGACTGAGGCAGCAGCAGCAGAAAACCCTCTTCAGATATCGTCCTCCCCGAAATAGAACGCGATACCCCGCCACCAGAGCGTCTGCCCATCGTTCCAAGACGAGAAACACGAAAGAAACGACAACAAAAGCGAAGACGAATTTGGGATTGTCGCCGTATAAAATGCGTAAAAGAAAAGAGATGCGACTTTTGGGAAAAGTGGCGAGACCAGCAGCTTCCAAATGTTCCATATCAGTTCTCCTCGAGTTGTCCAAACTCCTTTTTGTTTCTATTTCAGGATTTATCAGGAAATATTGGAGCGACATCGTCGTGGCAGAGCTGGAAAATGTCTGGAACGGCAACTTTTCTTTTCCCCTCCATTCCCCTCTGATTCTGATGCATTTCATTTGAATAAAAGATGTTGTACATGCACGAGAAGAAGCTACGCAACGGACACGACAAGACCCCCCTCCCTTCTCGTTGCACACAGGGGGAGAATAAGTCGGAAGGAGAAACCGAAATTGTTATTCATTTATGCAGTTAGGTGATGGTGGTAGTGGCCAGCGGAGAAGGAGATCGATGCGCCTTTTTTTCTTGTCAGAGACTTTGAGTATTTGTTTTTCGAATGGATGGAAGACGCTCGCTCACTCCGGGTGCTACGAGTCTATTTCTTCTCCCGAATTGCGTGCACTTACATTTCCGGGATATTGGACTGGGGGGTTGTTTCTTGCCCTTTGCTTTGCCCTCACCCCCCTCAATCGCAGTGAATGAAAATCTCATCGATGGATGCCCTTCCTGTTTATGCCGTTACTCGGTTCTCCCTTTTGCCCTGGCCGAGAGATATCAGAAAAGAACGAGACAAAACAGTAACATCATCGAGTTGGCCAACGTCTTCATCCGGTTCCCCTAGACTCTTTCTGGGTTAATGTAAACAACCACCGATCCTTGCCCACCCTCAAAAGTGCCTTTATCATTCCGTTTCGTCCGACTGCGTCTAATTGATAACCTTTTCTTATTCTTAGACGATCTCTACACTTTCGTCTCGGTGACGTAGGACACATCATTCACTAATTGGCGTTGGAGAGGATCATCATTCATTCATTCAAAAATAGACCGTCGTCGTAATTCTTCCGCTATCTAGGCGGAGGACTCTATCGTGAAAATAGTTTCGATGCAGCACGTTCCAGGCCCATCTCCAAAGGGAGGAACGTTCAACAAAGAAAAAAGACAAAAAAGTAGAAATCTGAAATTTCAATAGATATCGAAAATGACGTCACGTGAACTGTCACCGGATCCTCAAAGAATCTGGGCAATGTCGTCCATTGACCCTCGCGTGCTTGACGGCGAGCGACGCTCTACTCGACTCAATTTCACAAAAACGAGGAGAGACTGGAAATGTCAAAGACGGTGTCGTCCTGCGTCTTTGTCATCCGACGTGCATCGCATTCCGATCCATCCGACACCCAATTGTATCGCACCGGATTGGATTTCTTATTCCAAGCGACCAGAATGAGCCGCTACCTTCAAACTTTAGTTTGGCGATGTGGTAGAATTGTCGATGTCCGCACCAATAAAACGATTCAATATGTGAGATGCAACGTAATGTGCGGAGCTTGGAGAAGTTTCCACATACCAAGGAAAGTCAAAGGAAAGACGACGGACAGAAAAGGGCCGGGAATGGCAGCTCAACATTTTACGATGGGGATGAAAATCTCGACAGGGACAGCCACTGAACACAATCGGCACCTGATGAGTTTTACCGCAACTTTCCCCATTACGGCTCTCTTCTTCGTGTCCCTGACTGACGTTTACAATAATCGCCTTTCATTCAAATCACACCCTCTTACTCCTCCAGTTACCTCTCCAGTCTGAATAAAACCCACCAAATCAAACTGCATGACTCTGAGGGAATATGCACATCCATTTGGATGCGCATGTTTTGTTTTTCCTGTTCCCACGCTGAATCGACTGTACACTAACATCATATTTCCCTTTATATTCCCCCCTTCTCTAAACTGGTCCAAGTGTTTGTGCGCGCGATGCGGTTTTTTTCCGGCAGTGACCGACAAAAGGCCATTCAATTCAGTTTTCCCCCTCGCTCAACAGGGCAGGACACTGGAAAATGTATACCCCCATATCTTATTGGAGTCTGTGCGCGCGCACACAAACACACACACGCTGGGCTGTTCGTTTTTGTATTTCCCCAAAAAACTTGGGGCGACGAGGGTGCCCGCATCTTCGTTTCTCCTCGCTCGAGTGTGTTGCTCCTCTTCCATATCGTTCTCCACTCATTCATTGAAAAAGAAGACAAAATTATCGACATCAAAAGGCCATTGAGGAGGGACGAGGGAGAGTCTCTTTTCTTCTCCGACCAGAGACTTAAGGGAAGAAAAGACTTTGGCGGAGGGGAATCGGAAAATATGGACGACATACGATACCAATAACACACGAAAATAATCTCTCTCCTCCTTCGAGTTCTCTCAGAGTTTCATTCCCTTGTGATCGTCCCCATCGCATTCGAAGATGCAATAAGTTCGTTTCTCCGTTTCAATCGAATCCAAAAGATATAACTCAAAGAACGACATGAATGCCAACGAATAACGGGAATTAAATATGCGC
>Ga0247722_10001562_pt1 | contig 12524 bp, 8 predicted proteins | sample MSEWelMarce3H_FC_FD_189094 | JGI IMG/M metagenome (GOLD analysis project Ga0247722, IMG submission 189094) | Subsurface sediment microbial communities from gas well in West Virginia, United States - MSEEL Well Study Marcellus 3H_FC | ecosystem: Environmental > Terrestrial > Deep subsurface >... | reverse complement strand
CTACTGCAAAGATACATTTTGAAAGCAATTCACAACGTCACGGGCAATGTATATGTCCGTGATTTTGCTGTCAGCGCTACTGCAAAGATACATTTTGAAAGCAATTCACAACAGTACCGTTTTAGCCTCATTTCTCGCCGGCTGTCAGCGCTACTGCAAAGATACATTTTGAAAGCAATTCACAACGTGTAATTGTGTTGAGAAACGGCGAACAGAGCTGTCAGCGCTACTGCAAAGATACATTTTGAAAGCAATTCACAACAATCAACGGTAAAACAACAGGAGTAACAATGCTGTCAGCGCTACTGCAAAGATACATTTTGAAAGCAATTCACAACAAAACATCTATTTCTCCAATGTAGATAGAGGCTGTCAGCGCTACTGCAAAGATACATTTTGAAAGCAATTCACAACTAAAGGAACTGAACTAATTCATTTGTAAAGCTGTCAGCGCTACTGCAAAGATACATTTTGAAAGCAATTCACAACTATAATGCAGGAACTAATAATACATGGCCTGCTGTCAGCGCTACTGCAAAGATACATTTTGAAAGCAATTCACAACAAAAGTCGTTAGGGCTGCTTGAATATTGGGCTGTCAGCGCTACTGCAAAGATACATTTTGAAAGCAATTCACAACCACCAGTAAACTGATGTTTCGTGATTTGAAGCTGTCAGCGCTACTGCAAAGATACATTTTGAAAGCAATTCACAACACCTAATCGCGCTAAATTCTCCTGAAGCTCGCTGTCAGCGCTACTGCAAAGATACATTTTGAAAGCAATTCACAACTAATACGGTTGATGCACTTTCAGTGTTTAAGCTGTCAGCGCTACTGCAAAGATACATTTTGAAAGCAATTCACAACAACTTGGGTATTGCGGTCAACGTTCCAGCGCTGTCAGCGCTACTGCAAAGATACATTTTGAAAGCAATTCACAACTACATCATTAAGGCTAATTTTAAAGTCCTGGCTGTCAGCGCTACTGCAAAGATACATTTTGAAAGCAATTCACAACCAACTCATATCTGTGGGCTGAAGATTTGATGCTGTCAGCGCTACTGCAAAGATACATTTTGAAAGCAATTCACAACTCATGGGCGATGCATTGCGTCCGGCAACTTGCTGTCAGCGCTACTGCAAAGATACATTTTGAAAGCAATTCACAACAATTAATAGCCGACAAAGAAGCTCGCAACTGCTGTCAGCGCTACTGCAAAGATACATTTTGAAAGCAATTCACAACGCACACATTTGGCAACCGGATACCCCAGGGGCTGTCAGCGCTACTGCAAAGATACATTTTGAAAGCAATTCACAACGGGCCGTTGCCAGTGCCATAAAAAAAGATGGCTGTCAGCGCTACTGCAAAGATACATTTTGAAAGCAATTCACAACCGGCACAGGCAGCGGTATAAAAAACAAAAGGCTGTCAGCGCTACTGCAAAGATACATTTTGAAAGCAATTCACAACAGGCTTTGGGCCACTTGCAAAAACTTCTTGCTGTCAGCGCTACTGCAAAGATACATTTTGAAAGCAATTCACAACTACTGCAAATGACTTTATTATTATGCGTGGCTGTCAGCGCTACTGCAAAGATACATTTTGAAAGCAATTCACAACACACATTGCAAACACGCCAATGAATAATTGGCTGTCAGCGCTACTGCAAAGATACATTTTGAAAGCAATTCACAACAAGAACTTGAAAAGACTCTCAAGGACTTGAGCTGTCAGCGCTACTGCAAAGATACATTTTGAAAGCAATTCACAACCATGACCGGTTAAGGGCATAAGGGAAAGAAGCTGTCAGCGCTACTGCAAAGATACATTTTGAAAGCAATTCACAACAGGTCGGCATCTTTATCCTGAACCGTGGCGGCTGTCAGCGCTACTGCAAAGATACATTTTGAAAGCAATTCACAACACCAATTCCGTGAGTTTTGCATGAGTGTGCGCTGTCAGCGCTACTGCAAAGATACATTTTGAAAGCAATTCACAACCAAAGCCAATCAGTATGTGACGGTGCGACAGCTGTCAGCGCTACTGCAAAGATACATTTTGAAAGCAATTCACAACGCGAGACGGGAGAGATGCAGCACGAGAATAGCTGTCAGCGCTACTACAAAGATACATTTTGAAAGCAATTCACACAGGTTAAAATTAGTAGTGAAACCGTTTCCACCTTACTTCAAGGCTGTTTCATCGCAGACCACAAAAAAAGGCTCCACTTGCGTGAAGCCTTTTTGATGTTACTTTCCTTATTTTTATTTCGATGTTTTCAGGCCTTTTATAAATCCGTAATAGGCCGGTTTGGGATTCATGTTTTCGTCATAGATACATGGCCAGTCATTCAGGTCAAAGAATGACGGAATCCAGGAGTGTTTGTCGCTAAATCCCCACACGGTCATTCCATAACGTTGTTGTTTCGGGACATTCCGAATGTATGCTTCTGCCAGCCATTGGTATTTGTCAGCCTGAGCCTGAAGCATTTCTTCGGTCAGTTCGTCGTAAATTTGTATTCCGCCACCGGGGGTGTCGTCATGTTTATTGAAAATAATGTCAATCTCGGAAAGATGAATCTGCAAGCCGGTTTCTGCTGCTTTTTTGAGTGCGTATTCGATGGTTTTTTCGTCTGTATCCATGCGGATATGCATTTGGAAGCCGATTCCGGAGATGGGTACATTCTGAGCTCTTAGTTTTTCTATCATGCGCAGCATAGAGTGCAGTTTCACAGTGTCCCGCTCAATATTGAAATCATTGTAAAAAAGGACTGCCCCAGGGTCTGCCTTATGTGCCAGTTCAAAGGCCCGGGCAATGTAACCTTCACCCATGGTTTTGTACCAAATAGATTTTCTGAATTCTCCTGTGCTGTCGAGCAGCGCTTCATTGACGACATCCCAGCCGGCCACTTTCCCCTGGTATCGTTTGCCGTAGGTGAGAATGTAATCTTCCATGATTTTGTCGAGGGCAGTACTATCCGGTTCCATCTCATTGATCCATCGGGGAGTTCCTGAATGCCAGATGAAAGCATGTCCGTGAAGTCGGATGTTGTTTTGTTGTGCATAATGGACCACATCATCCACATGTTTCCAGTTGTATTCATTTTCTGAGTGATGAACAGCATACATTTTCATGCCATTTTCGAGGGTGATGCTGTTAAAATCCTTTTTAACAATTGCTTGTATGGAACTGTCTTTAACCAGTTGGTGAGCCCTGATAGCTGTTCCAATCGGGAATGAAGCACTGTCTTTCAGGTTTGAGGAGGGGTGGGGTGTTTGACAGCCCATTAGAATAAATGCGGGCAGAAGAAGCAAAAGTTTTTTCATCCGTTTAAAATTTTGTAATTATGTGATAAAGAACTAATTAAAAATTTGAGAACGAATGGAACCGCTTCGCTCTCGCATAATATTTTTTAAACAGGTTCTCTTGTGATTTATTTTTAAAAAATATCATGCTCGTTTCATTAGTTTATGGTTTATCTAAGTTGTTGGTGTGGTGTAGTTTATGTTGAAAATTTGGGTTTGATTCATCAATAATCGCATTGGTAAGAATTAGATTTTTTGGCGGAAGGGTAAAGTGCGTACATTTAGTACGGAAAAAAAGCAAATGGGTTTTCTATTTTTTATTATTGTTAAGAGATTTTCGGCGCTTTTGTTTTGAAGTCCGGGATCTTATTCAAATGTCGGTGGAAAATTGCCTTCCTGGTGAGTTGGGTTTTTGAAAATACATTTGACTTCGTCAGGATTTTTTTACGAAGTAATTATTTAAGTGATACTAATTTGCTATTTTCGGTTTACCTAATTCCCAGTCTGCTTTGTTTATTATATCCTGAATTAAAACAATATTTGCGATTATGAGAATTCTGGTTTTCCTTGGTTTAGCTCTTCTTTTTTTTCTCCTGTAGCAGAACAAGTAACGGACATCTTAGCTTTTATGATGCAAGTGCGGAAGATGGTTATAATTATCCCTTTTTCTTGTTTCTTCCTGATGGGATATCTGCTGAAAAGCAGTTGACATTGATTTTAGAACCCAACAATTCAGGGTTTTCTGCATCAGGAACCTTTGCCAACAGGTTTACGGCATTGCATCCGGATAAAGTAAAGGCTGTAGCTGCGGGGGGTATTAACGGACTTCTGATCTTACCTTGCGACTCACTGCAGAATGTTGCACTTCCTTATCCATTGGGCGTCAGTGATATGGAGTTTCTGATAGATGTGGGTTTCCAGAAATCTGCTTTTGCAGTCACACCACAATTTCTTTTTATGGGAGCATTGGATGACAACGATGCTATCCCCTATGAAGACGGGTATAGCATTCAGGAAAGAGAGCAGGTCTTTCAGTTGCTGGGCAAACAAATGATGCCGGACAGATGGGAGAACTGTATTGAAATATACCAACAACAGGGAGTGAATGCTGTTTTTAAAACTTACCAGGGCATCGGGCATGAACAAACTCCGGAGATAAAAGATGAAATACTGGCTTTTTTCAAAGACAAGATGGAGTAATTTTATTACACATTTTCTACAATATCAGAAACTCTTTAAGATCCGATTGCAAAATATCTTCCAGCAGTTTCCTGTTTTTGTAACTTGTCCTCGCAAATTGAAACGCAAAAACTCCATGTTTTTTGTAATCAATCTTACGCAGTTCCAGTGGATCTTCAAAGTATGTACGGAACTTCTCGTAATCTATCTCTTTTATATTATCAGCAGGTATGTCCTTAGGTAAATCCGCAACCACCATGCTGTAGATATCATCGTTTTTATCTTTCAAAATGGCTTCCCAGTCGGGCTGTTTTTGCTCAAAGAAATATTCATAGACATTTATTCCGAAGGCGTACCAGGCAATGTCGGTGACGCACCATCCGGCAAAACGCATGGGGTTTACTTCAATAGGAATTATATGATTGTTTGAATCTACTCTGAACTCAATGTGCATGGGGAAACCACGTAACTCAATGAGGTCTCCCATTTTGCTCAGAAACTGTGTGAATGATTCAAGGTGCTCCTCAATAATTTGTTTGGAGGTAATGTAAACCCTGTCGCTTACGTCCTCTGCAGAAGAGAAAAGATGCTTCAGGATGTTCAGAACAACAGGTTCTCCGTTTCTGTCGTAATAGACATCTACGGCAAATTCATCTCCCGGGATAATTTCTTCAAGTATGAAATTGGAGACATTGATCACTTCGCCCGGGAAATTGTGTCCCAGGGAACCGATTTCAGCTTTCAGCTTAGCCACCACTTTCCCCCATTCTTCAGGATTGTTTACCACATGCACTCCAATGCTGAAGAAACCAACAGAAGGTTTGATGATGAAAGGGAAGGGAAGTGCCTGTGAAGATAACTGGTCTAATTGATCGAATGAGACTTCTTTAAAGAAAAAATCAGGATACATAGACTTAATGCGTTCTCTGAAACGTGCTTTGTTTTTAAAAATCAAAATAAGTTCAGGAAGTCGTGTGAAACCCAGATTTTGAGTTATCCATTCGATTGAGTTCTCTGAGTTGGTATAAAGCAAAGGGACCTTTTGGTTTCTAATGGCTTTTGTGAAAGCTTCGTCGTTCAGAAGTTGAAGATCTTTTCTGCTCGTTAGCTCTTCGGCTGCAATGTTGTTTAGCACCCCATAGTTGTTTTGAGCGATGGTGTCCTCAAGTATTTGAGAAACATATGGATGGTCGAGTATAATCATCTTTGTATTTTTTTATCGTGAGTCAAAGATAGATGCTAACCTGATTAATTCATAAATTATCTATTGCGATACTCTATTGCCGTCATAATTTACTAATCCTCAGTGAAAATAGATTACTATTTTCTTTTTCAAGTTTGCTTGCAGTTTCTTGGATCTTTGGGTATTTATGACCATTCCACAACGAAAATCTGTGAATAAAGGTAGGAAAAATGGATTATTGGGGATAATGTTGTTTATTTCTCGTTAGAGAAAATGGAACATAAAATTGTTTAATATTTTTTTATTCTCTTATCTTAAGTTTTTTCCCGGATTGAGGAGGATTGTTGTTACTTTTTTTATGTTGTTATGTGTTTGATTAATTGACATTTCAGATTGGAATGTTTAGTTTTATGGTGGTAAAACAAAACGAGAGGCAAATATTGCCGGAAATTTTAACCCAAAAACCCAAAGTTATGAATTTTTCTTACCCGACTTGTCGAATTATCTCCTTGTGTTTTTCACTGTTTGTAATTTTTTCTCCCTCTTTTTCTCAGACTTTAATTGATTTTGATGACGATGCGAAATGGATACGCGGATCTAGTACCATTACCGGTTATGCCACTGATCACGCTTATGAGGATGGTCTTTTTCGTGCAACCGGTGGCGAGGCATGCCGAATTACTGCAAGTGATCAGGATGGTGTGCCAGGAGCACTGGGAAATTATGCCTGGAAACTTAAAGATGTGACAGCTGTTGACTGGCGGATTACGATTGCGTCAGGAGGTGTGGGAAATTTCAGTATGAAAATCAGACGCTGGGATGAAGATCCCGAACCACATTACCAGTTGGCGTATTCCACCGACGGAGGTAGTACGTGGGAAGAGGTGGCTCAGGTAACCAATGAAACACTTGATAATTTGAGCGAATGGAAGGCATTTGGTGGAACCATCAACAGCAGTAACGATAACATAACCATCAGACTGACACCCACTCAGGGAACGGAACGTATCATGGTTGATGATTTTGAGTGGACTTCCTATGTGGCCAATAGCCATAACTCTCCCGATGCTATGCGTTTGCAATTATGGCCTAATCCTGCCTCTGAGATGATCTATGGAGAGGGAGAGGAAAGACTGGAATTTGTGGAGCTGATAAATATGGCAGGAACAAAAGTAAAGGAAAAACAACTGTCCGGGGATAAAGGATTTTCTATCGCTGTAGATGACCTTAAAGATGGAGTTTACTTTGTTAGGATGACAGATATTGCCGGAAGGAAAACATGTACCCGGGTTTTTATCCTGCATTAACAGATGAGGTATTCCCGGGTAAAATCCTTGAAATTTGCCCGGGAATATTTTTACTGTGTCCTTTCTTCTGAGTTGTTTTGATCTTTGAAGAGCACTCTGTTCAGTTTGCCTGAAACAAGACCTTCTTCATCGGCCAGGGCGTCAGAGAATCCTATTTTTTGTAACGATGGCGTGAGTTTTGGTAAAATCTCTTTTAATCTGGTAATTTCATTTGCAGGCACTTCAATACTGACTTCTCCTGTGCGGTATCGTGCTCTCACGTCAGAAAAACCATGTTGGTTGATTAGTGCTTCAGCATTTTCAACCATTTTCAGTTTTTTTATGGAAATGCTTTCGCCGTAAGGAAATCGGCTGCTCAAGCATGGACTGGCTGGTTTGCTCCATTCCTTCAGATTGAAGTGTTTTGCCATTGCCCTGATATCCTCTTTTTCAAAGCCACAATCTGCAAGTGGACTAAGCACACGATATTGGTCAGCAGCTTTCAGCCCCGGTCGGTAATCTCCTAAATCACTTTTGTTGCTTCCATTAATAATTGTATAGTCGGGAAACTGGTCTTCTTTTAGGCTCTTCATTGCCGTGTAAAGAGAGTTTTTGCACCAAAAACATCTGTCCTCCGGGTTTGAATTGTATCGGGGGTCATTTATTTCTCCTGGCTTTATAATTTGATAATTGATATCATGCACGGTACAAAAGTCAATTGCCTGCTGCAGATCTCTGCGCTTAAGTGCCGGTGAGTCTCCGATAACTGCCATAGTTTTTTCCTTTCCCAGAAAATGACGACTAAGAAATGCCGCAAGGCAAGAGTCAACCCCACCTGACAGGGCAACCAGAGCTCCCTGATGATGTGTAAACCATTTCTTTGTTTTTTCGTATAGCTCTGTATTGAGAGAGTTTGCCATAGCTCGTTGTATTTTTTAGTTATGCTATTAAACCGGTAGGAAAAGTAAAGGAAAAATATCAAAGTTCCATGGGATTGGTTTATTAATTGTTTTTATTTTGGCCTTTTTTATGGTATTATATGAGTAGGTAGGATATTTGAAATGGCCGGATATGCCCGCAAGAGGAAATTAGAAAAAGTGTTATAAATTTTAATCAAACAGAATATTAAATAAATCTTAATAGGATGAATATCAGAAATTTTAAACTATTTACTGCGACCCTGATTTTATCAGCATTAACACTTTCCTGTGAAGAGGGAAAAATCAATTTGTTTACCGTAAGTCAGGATGTGGAATTTGGGGAGCAGATGACTCAGGAGATTCTATCCAGTCCTTCCGAATATCCGATTTTGAGCAGACAGGAATATCCTGAAGCTTATGACTATCTCGAAGGCATGCGTGATAAACTGCTTGCTACCGGAGAAATTAAATATGCTGATGAATTTGCCTGGGATATTTATATTATTGACCAGAATGTTCTAAATGCATTTGCCGTTCCAGGTGGCACTACTTTTTATTATACCGGATTGATTAAGTTTCTGGAGGACGAAGCTTCCCTGGCCGGAGTGATGGCTCATGAATTTGCCCATGCCGATAAGCGGCATTCCACCAACAGGATGACCAAAATGTACGGAGTTCAAACATTGTTGTCGGTGATTGCCGGGGAGGAGACTACTGTGGTGGAGAATTTACTTCTTCAGTTGGGCGGAAAGGGTACAGAATTGTTTTTCAGTCGTGATGATGAATATGAGGCCGATGAGTCAGCAGTCAGGTATCTTTATAAAACCACGTGGGATGCCAGAGGTGTGGCTCATTTTTTCGAAAAGATAGGAACCGAAGCCGACAATTCCGATTGGATGGTCTATTTTCAGACGCACCCCAATCCCGAAGACCGTGTACAGAAAATTTATGAACATCATGAGAATTTGGGAGGCAAGGACGGTGATCTCTTTGGGAGCAGATATCAGGAGCTGAAGAACAGTTTGCCTTAATACAATAGCTTGTTTTTTTTAATTGTGCATACGTTTGCATTGCGGAAAGACCATTGGTGTATTTATTGCATTATTGGTCTTTTTTGTTTGTAGTCAGTGTATTGTAATAGGAAGGGGCGGAGAAATCGGACATTAAAAAAGGGCTGCCGGTAGAACCGACAACCCTTTAACCTTAACCCTAACCCGATACAAATATAAGTCATTGTTAGAGATCGTGCAAAATATTTCATGTTTTTTTTGCAAAAAAAAGTTGCTCATCAAAGGAGGAAGGTGTTAACTGCTTAATTGTGTGTTTTTTTGAATCTAAATTAATTTTACTGCGTAATATTGTTTTTAGATTCTCTGTGATTTATCTTTTTCAAACAATTTTCATTGTTAGTTTTGTGAGTTTTCATGTAAAAAAAAAAGAGAATCCGGCCTTGACCGGTCTTAGCATATAATTTTTTAGAATGGGTTATACAGGTTTTTCTGTTTCATTAATGTCTTTGGTAAATGCTCTGGTGCAATTGGAATCCGGAGACGAAATTGTTGACGGTTTGCTCAATGGTCTTGAAGATTTGGTCGGAAAGAAAAATTGTTGGAGTTGTTCTTTAGTGACACTCGAAGAAATGAACTTTCATCAAAGTGATCAGGAGAATGGCAGGGCCGGAGGTGAGAATAATATTGGCAGACTTAACAAGGGAAGCAACCTTACCAATTATTATTTTAATTTTCAGGATGGAAACTTCATACATCTTGGGGTCTCAACTGCTCTTTCTGACAAGAAAAAATGCTTAATTCAATTATCGGTTGATACCATCTCCACTGTTTTAGCTATGAAGCAAAAAGTAGAATCTCCTAATGATATTGATTACGCTTCAGAGAAATCAAATGAAACAGTTCAGCAGTTGCAAAAAGAAATCAAGCGACGAAAGAGATATGAGACGAGATTGGAGGAGAGTGAGAAACGAAATGTTATGATTCTGGATAACAGCATGGATGCGATCTTGCTGACCAGTCCGTCGGGAGAAATTTTTTCTGCTAATAATAGTGCATGCCACTTGTTTGGAATGACAGAAGCAGAGATTATCTCCCGAGGCAGAAGTGGATTGGTTGACCCCGGTGACCCGAGGTTGGCTGAAATGTTGGAAAGAAGAGATAAAAAGGGAAATGTAAAGGGAGAATTGTTCTTTTTGCGTAAGGATGGCTCACGATTTGAAGGAGATTTGTCCTCATCGGTTTTCCTGAATGAGCATGGGGAACCCAGAAGCAGTATGATTATCCGTGATGTAACGCATCAGAAAAAGATCGAATCGCAATTATTGCTTTTGGGACATTCTGTCGAGCAGAGCCCTTTGAGCATCGTGATAACAGACCTTCAGGGAGAAATAAAATATGTCAATAAAGCTTTTACAAAAATAACAGGTTTTGAAAAGGAGGAAGCATTGGGACAAACCATGAGTATTGTGGATTCAGGTTTGCAGTGTCCTCACTTTCTGGATGAATCGTGGCAATCGGTGCTGGACGGGAATGAATGGACAGGGGAGTTGAAGAATAAACGAAAAACCGGTGAGTTGTACTGGGAATATATCAAGATTTCTCCCGTTCGCCAGGCCTCAGGCGAAATCACTCATGTGGTATCCATCAGAGAGGATATCACTGAAAAGAAAAAGATGATTGATGACCTGATAATTGCCAAAGAAAAAGCTGAGGAGAGTGACCGTTTAAAAACAGCTTTTCTTGCCAATGTCAGTCATGAAATTCGTACTCCGATGAATGGTATTCTGGGCTTTATGGAGTTGCTTAAAATGCCAGGACTCGGCGATGAGGAAAAGGATTCCTACATTGATATGGTGAATAGTAGTGGTGATCGGCTTTTAAAAACGATCAATGATCTGATAGAGATTTCAAAAATTGAGTCAGGACAAGTTTGTGCGGAATATTCGCAGGTAGATATACGGGAAATAATGAATTATGCCCTTCGGTTCTTTACTCCTCAGGCACAGGATAAAAAGCTGGGATTAAGAATTTCCGAAATGCCGGAGCCCCCTAAGAATATGGTTTTTACCGATCGAACAAAGGTGGAGGCTGCTCTTTCGAACTTAATCTTCAATGCGATAAAATTTACCAATTGCGGGGAGGTTATTTTTGGCAGTTATATGGACGCTGAAAATATGGTCTTTTACGTGAAGGATACCGGTGTGGGAATTGCTCCGGATCAAATGGACGCCGTATTTGACCGTTTTGTGCAGGCCGATTTGAATATGACCAAACCTTACCAGGGAACAGGACTGGGATTGTCCATCATAAGGGGTTATATTACTCACCTGAAGGGGAAAATATGGGTGGAATCAGAAGTGGGAAAAGGAAGTGTCTTTTATTTTTCTATTCCTTGTCGGTCTCCCCAAAGCGGTATGAAATAAAGATTAATCAAACCTTAACAAATAAATGATAGACAAATGCACACTTCAACAAGAAAAAAATCATCGGGAATCATTCTTCTTGCAGAGGATGACAAACTGAGCGTATCCTATTTTAAAGCAGTCCTTTCCAGTGAAGGGTTTGACGTCATTCATGTGGACAATGGGATTGATGCTGTTGAGAAAGTACGCAGCAACCCTGAGCTGAGTCTGGTGCTTATGGATATAAAAATGCCCCAAAAAAGCGGAGTTGAAGCCGCCAGGGAAATTCGCAGCTTCAATACCGCCCTTCCGCTCATTGCCCAAACTGCTTTTGCTTTGGCAGGTGATAAAGAAACCATTTTGGGTGCGGGATTTAATGCCTACATAACCAAACCTGTCAGTCGGGAAGATCTATTAGATATGGTGAAACGATTTTTATAATAAAGTAATTGGTGTTTTCTCTTCGAAACCGGAAAGATCTTTCAAACTTTGTGTTGAAATTTCAATTGCTGAGCCGCTCGGCTATTTTGAGTCTGTCCATTAAGTCACGTTTGTTTCCCCGAGGGCTCGGGGCAGGTTGTTATGCCATTCCCGAAAAGTACTCATTTACTATGGGAAACTCCGCATTTTTGGGGATGCCAGGCCTTGCAAACCCAACATTCTGAACCGACACAGCTCCAATTGCCATTTTTCCCGACTTTATTGACGGGCACTATTTAGTGTCTGTAGGGAATGTTCCACTTGCTGCATTTCGACTGGCTCAATGTAACACGTTACGCTTGCCGTCAAACAGGTATTTGCCTTGGTGAAATGGGCCTTTGGCCCCACCGGAGAAAAATAGTGGCAGGCTTTACAATTGGCATCTTCTGATCCGACATATATCTAAAAATAAACTTTGTTAAGTTTATAGACAGGTTCTATTTCGTTCCGGGCATCCCTTCCGTGTTTTTATTTTTTTGTCCACTCTTTGTGTTTTGTTATTCAATATGAGTTGTGATTAATTTAAAATCCCGGCTTTTATTCTATTGAAACAAGCATGGCAAGGGATTCCACAAGATAATATGTATAAGTTTCTGCATTCGAGTTTCATCCGACCTTGAAAAGTTAATTTTAAACGAATGAAACGAGCATGATATTTTTTAAGCATAAATATCACAAAAGAATATGTTTAAAAAATATTATGCGAGAGCGAAGCGGTTCCATTCGTTCTCAAATTTTTAATTAGTTTTTTATC
>Ga0247722_10001561_pt1 | contig 12525 bp, 22 predicted proteins | sample MSEWelMarce3H_FC_FD_189094 | JGI IMG/M metagenome (GOLD analysis project Ga0247722, IMG submission 189094) | Subsurface sediment microbial communities from gas well in West Virginia, United States - MSEEL Well Study Marcellus 3H_FC | ecosystem: Environmental > Terrestrial > Deep subsurface >... | reverse complement strand
ATCCCAACTTTGCCCTATATAAACTCTACCACTAGGACTTGTAATTTTATAAATTCCTATCATAACATTAAATCTTTAATTACTATTAATCTAATGTATGCTGATAAACTAAGTCCTAATGATTCAGCTTTTTTAACTAATTTTTCTTTCACTTCTCCATTTATACGAAGTAAGATAGTTTCCTCATTTTTCATTTGTATATATTTTTGTTATACAAATGTAATACAAGTATTTTAATCTACCAAACTTTTTATAACATTTTTTTAAACATCACTGCTCTGTATTGAGCTTCTGTTTTTGTTGTTCCTTTTATCATAATTGTTTATTTAATTGATTTTAAACTATCGTTTTTTCTATAGGCTCTGACATCAAATGTTACGCCTGATTGATTATGATTGATGTACTTCTTGTGTAGAAGTTTACCATTCATATAAATGTAACACTCATTTCCTGATATTACTGTATACACCATACTATTTATAAATTAATATTGCACTGTATGTGGACATTGATGATTTTGGATCTTCTGTAGCTACTAAATTAAATGATACCACTGTCTTCACTATTTTATCATCTATTAATTGTTGCAACTCTTTATTTATAGTGAAGAGTTGTTCATTTTCCCATTTCCATGTATTCATAATTAGTTTTTATTTGTTATTCTGTTTTGGGCAAAAAGGTTATGTTTTCATTAATGTAATTGTATTCTTTAGGAATCACTAAATATATTTGTGTAACACTCCAAACCCCGCTTACATTTTCTTTATTCTTAGTCTTTTCGGTTGTAGCAACGTGTACTATTGAACGATTATCGTAATTCCTTACTTCGATATGTTTAGACTTCTTTTCGTTGTTTAGATGTGAGATTCTCATAAATAATTAATTTTAAATAAGTTGTTAATCCAATTAAAAGGATTTATTCCTTTGTAATACAACCAAGCAATTCTACCAGCTATAAGTAGGATGATTAATAATAACAACCACAACCACCAAGGAATCAATGCCTCTTTTGCTGTTTCTTTCTCTAGTTGTTTCTTCAATACTTGAATCTCAACATTTTTTTGATATATAACATCATTCTTACGTTTCAATTCAATGTTCTTTTCTTTAATTAAATTAACGTATTCTACGGTGTTATTTTTCTCATTAGTAGTTTGCTTACGTCTTTTACCTTTTAAGTTTTTAAACTTTGTTGTTTTACCATTCTCAGTTATAGAGCTCTCCTTTGTTGGATCAGCTGGTTCAAATTCTAACTCATCTAAAATAGACTTCTTTTCAGATTCATCCTTCTTCATTGATGAGTTATCAATCTTTTCAGATTGTTTAACACTTTCATCTACTGAAGCTTTTAGAGTTTCTTTAGCCTTAGCTATACTATCTTTTTTGTGTTCTTCTTTCTTTGTTGTTCTAGCAGAACAGCCAAATAGAGATAGGAAAAAACATAAGAACATTATTGCAAATGCAACTGAGAAAACTATGCTATACTTTTCTATTCTATCTAAATTATGTTTCATAACGTTTGTTTAAATGCTTCTATAATCTGTGGGTAAAGAGCTCTTACCTCTCTTGGTACTCTACTGAAGAACCATCTGATTTCAATTTCGTAGTTATGTCCATTGACATCTAATCCTTGTGGATGTACTAACCAGAAATGATGATATTTTCCTTCATGCTCTACATGTCCTTCATGAAAAATTTCGTGAAAAGAAGGTTCTTTGTTTATTGTTATTGCGTTAGTCATCTATTATTATATTATTAGTTATACGATAGGTTCTTTCTTTCTTCATTATTTCTTCCATCCATGGAGCAATTCTTCCTTCCATATCTAAAAGAATATTAATGATATGTTGATTTGACATATCTGCTATAGATTTATAAGATAGTGGTGATTTACCATCTTTACCTCTATTACCCCAATGTGCAGCACTTCTGTTCATCTCATGATCATCTGATAGATATATAGTGGAACTAGTATCAACTAAATCAAGATTTAATCCTCCATAGCGTTGATATTCATTACCGCCATCTACCATTGTTTCATTAGTACAGCCACATGTTTTGTAATCATGTCTATGATAAGAAGTCAACACTTCTCCACATTCTCTACATTGTACTCTATTGAGTATTATTTGTTTTTCCATAATTTTTTTATCTCCAAGTTTCTACATCAGCATCAGGAAATTCCTTTAATGCCTTTAAGTACTTCTCTACAAAAGGTACAAAATGTTCATACATTCCCCAACCATTAGGAGAGTTAAATTTTTCATAATGTTTAGGTCTAGCTTTTAAATCTGCAAGTCCTTTCTCTATAACATCAATTAATTCATGTGCTTTAGAATGATTAGCTTTTTCAAATTCATATTCTTCATCATAATGATTATCAGGAATGTTATATCCTTCTTTCAATCTATGAGGTCTCCATAGAGCCTCATATATACCTGCTTTATCTGCCATTTCTCCAAGATTATGTGTAATGTTATCATTATACAATTGTTCTGATTGTAGCTCTAATGTTTTACCACCATCATATGTTATATGATAGGGCCTAGATAATGTTACGTCTAAACTCATTTGTTTTGTTTATTACAGGTTTTACATTTTAGTGTCTCTGGATCAAAGTTTTTCTCTGTCTTACACTTGTCACAATATTGATATAATGTTATCATATTTCTAGTAGTTTAATTATTTTTCTAAATGTGTTAATGTCTTTGCATTCTCCATTGTATATAGTATTTCTAAATTCTTGTAACTCATCACCTATTTGTACATTTTGAAATACTTTTTGCACATCTAAATAATGACTTGTTTCACTAATACTTATTACAACTTTAAACCATTCAACATCTTTGTAATACTCTACATAACCTTCAGGAACTACCATATCAGGTATATTTTGATAATATGTCCATCCTTCATTCTCTAATTGTTGATTAGTGAGATAAAGAGTTCTATATATATAATCAAAAGACATACTATCTCCTTCTGAAAGACTTTCTCGTAATTCAAACTTGTGTTTTTCCCATAAATTTTCATTTAATTTTTCATTATATTCAATCATATTATGAGGATAAAGAATTTCACATTCATATCCAACATGAATATCTTCTATATCTGGAGTGAAATATTTATTGTTTTCCATTTTTATATTTTTTTAAATTTAAGTTTTAAATCTTCATCAGTTAGATAATCATTCATAACATCATCTGTAAAAATTACAAATACTCCTTTTTCTATACAATATAAATCTCTTTCTAAAGAATCACTACGAATCATATCATGTTTTTTAAGTTCTTCATCACATAAAGGTGTAAAATGAATTTCTGCACCATATAATCCATTTTTATTTTCCATCTGTTTTCTTTTTAGATTGTTTTTCTTTTAATGTCTTCTTATCGTGGCAACTCACACAAAGTATTTGCAAATTATCTTGTTCACAGAACAATCTTTCTACAAATCCTGGTAAATCATCTGCACAATTAAGACTCCCAGCAGGTAACACGTGATCAACATTAACTTGTTTCTCAGGATACCACTTCTTACACTTCTTACACTGATATTCATACTTCTGGCGTTTACTAACACCTTTGTAATCTCTACGTGCATTTAATTTACATACTGATATAGGCTTCCACCATCTACTCTTTTGTCTCAAAGCACTTCTTATGAAGCTCCAGAAGGCTGCCTCACTCATTGTACCACTGCATCTTGTCTTTGGGACTAACACTCTCTTTGCCATATTATTATAATTAAGTTATGTCGCAAATATAAGATTAATTTGCGACACAACTATAATTAATTTTACTACTTAATCGTGTTCACACGATTGGTAATCTTAGCTTTCATCTCAGTAAGATTCAACACAATAGCATTGATCTCTGCTGCTGATATAGAAGGCATATTGAACTCATGTTTCTTAGCTTCAGTTGCAAATCCTTCTTTCGCTTTTTCAGCTAAGCTTTCTAACTCACGAATAGCATATTGCTCATCCAATTGTAAGAAATCAAAGCTTCTATCATTCATAATCTGATCAGCTTCTTGAACAGTGGTTAACATGAATGGAAGATATTCCCAACATCTACCTTTCTCTGTACCAATACCTACCACTTTCATAGGATTATGAAGAGTCATAACTGTAGTATCACCACAAAGAACATAAGGAGCTGTGTATCCTGCAAAGTGAAGACCTGCTGTAGCACAATCTTGTGTACTCCAGTTACATTCTTCTTTAGGCATACTTACAACTTGTCCCACACGAATGTCAAATGTTTGAGTCCAGTTGTCAGTGAATCTATTCTCTTCTCTATTAGGAAGATCTAGATAAATTTCTGTAAGTGAACCAATTCTTTGTCCATGGTCTATAGGCCATTCTTCATTATAAGTGTATTCTGCCACTTCACCTGTTCCATCACATCTTTCACACTCTACCCATTCTCCATCTTCCCATGCATCTTCATCTTCCCATCCACCATCACCTAAGCAATCAGGACATGTTGTTGTTGTATGAGGTTCAATCTTGGTTAGATTATCTTTATGTACAAGTTTGTATTCTCCTTCTTCTAAGAAGATTGTATAATCATCTGGGTTCTTCTTCCACACAGCTTTCACTTTGTTGTAAGCATTACTTACAAAGTATACAAGCTCTGGAGATCCATGGAGTGTTACAACATTTCTAAGAGCTACAAAGAATCCTTGTTTAGTGATTTTGAAACTATTGTCTGTTAAGAATCTATATAGTTCATTAGCCACTTCAGCTCTTGGATTAAGACAACACCACATAAAGAAGTTTTTCAATGCTGTATATTCATCATCTTGATTCAAATGATCAATAAAAGATTCTTCTATAGATGGTTCATCACTTACTCTAGCAACCACTTCAATAAACTTTTCTACTAACAATTGAGGAAGTTTTCTAGATGTACCATTTAAGGTTACACTATTTCCTTCTACAGTAAAATCATCAAGTTGACCAAGTAATTGTATTCCTTGTTGTAAAGCTTTAATTTTAACTTGTTCAGCTTTTACTTTTTCAACATCTTCTCTTACTTGACTAGAAGAAATAATATAACGTATTTCATCTTCATCTTTAGCAGCTACAATATTAAAATAATCTTGTTCTACTGCTCCAGGTTTACTTAATATAGTTCCATCTAACAATACTACAGTAAGTGTATCATTAACTAGTTTCATACTAAAATACTGTTTTTCTGGGATACTTGGAGAAGTTTCTGGTTGATCTTCTTCCATAAGACTTTCTAGCTTGCTTGCTACTACTTTTTCAATTGCTCTTTCTGCGGTTCCTTTGAACCATTCCAATGTTAAAAATTTGTTTTTCATTTTATTTATTTATTAATTGTTTTTAAATTAAGGAGCATTTCTGCCCCTGTTTTACTAATCTTCTTCTTCTTCACTTATAAATTCACAATGTTCTTTACAATCTGGACATATATCTATGTCATCAGCATATTCTGAATATGCTCCACAGCAATCACTATACATAATTAATCTATTAATTGTTCAACGTTTTCTTCTGTTAACACTTCTTCATTGATTCTAATGTTATAATGGCTTAGATTCACTCTATGTTTGTAATATTTAAAAAGATCAGTCATTACATTTATAATTGGATCTTCAGAACTACAATATCCAATTCTTTGACATAAAGGATTTAAAAACACAAGCTTATCTAATATATTTAACATTTCTAAATACTCTGGATAAATGTTAGGATCAAATAAGTTATGTGTTTTAGCCACTTCTAACATTGACGATGTTAATTCATTATCTGTATAGATATAATTTTTACGTCTATATTCAGCTAATGTTTCTAGTTTATTAAATAAATCAGTAGAAGTATATTTGATTATTTCTCTTTTGTCAAATATCCATCTGTATCTAGTTATTAATTGATCAATCACTGTTGATGTAACTATTCTTTTAAATGGTGCTGTATTACCTTCCATAAATTTTTCGTATGATATTAAATTGTGTATTTCTAGTTGATCAACTATTTTAAGCTCTCTAGCAGAAAATGTAACTACTTCCATTTTTTGTTTTTCCATCATACCATATAAAGCATCAAGCTTTAAATAATCATCATGATGAGTATAAACTTTTAAATGTTTAGATTTTTCAAGATCTTCTAACTTATAAATTTGTGAATCAAATTTACACTTTCTTCCATCATTATATCGCATTAAAGGTACACCTTTTTTACAAACAATTTCTCCTTGAAGCTTTGTTCTTTTAGTTGTAGCTACACCAAGTTTTACCACTTTAGCTTTCTTTTTACTATCAATAAATTCTTGTGGTACAACAAACTCATCAAGGTCTGTAAAGTTTAATTCAATCAATGACATTATGTATTGATATTCTTTAATTACATCTCTCCATTGTTCTTTAGCAAAACTACCAAGATTTAGCAAATGATAATATGTATGAAGATCAAATCTACTACGATGTCCTAATTTCATAGGAGCAGCTCTTTTAACAAAGAAATTATAATCACTTTCTACACATGTAGCTCTTAAATAATCTTTCTTTATACCAGCTAATTTATCTTCGTACACCCAAACATTACAAATTCCATTACAAATGTTTTCTAAATTATATCCATATACATAATGTTTATCTACATTTTGCATTCTTTTATATCTCAATGAGAATTTAGAAGGATATGAATCAGTTAACATATTGTTTCTATACTTTTTGTACAATTCAGGAAAATCTATTAATTTAACTCCCTCTAACTCTGGTACAATTGGCTGAACTTGAGCATATCTAATAAATGCATCAATGCTTTGTTTTTTACCATTAGCCATTGCAATGTGATGTCCATTCTTTTCAAGATGATTAATAACAGATTTAATGTCATTACCTTCAGTGATTTCATCATTATACTTAGTAACAAAATAATCTGCCACTTGACCAAGTTTAGTTTGAATAATTTGTTTAGCTTCTTGTGTATATCTAAGACTTTCTCTATTTGGTGTTGGATATAAACCATCACTTAGTGAAAATCTAAGAGCTACAGGAAACTGAATTCTATCAATACCCATTTTCTCAAAGTCAAGAGGATAATAAACATTATCTAAACAGATGTGTAATCTAGTATCTGTAGACATTTCAGAGAATTGAAAGTGTGGATGTCTACTAATTACAAACTCATTAGTAATAGTAGCATCTTCTGGTACATCAAAGTATACACTTTCAAAATAACAAAGTTGTTCTTTTATCTTTTTAAAGAATTGCCATTTGTCACTATATTTAACAGGTATAATAATTTTAACACCATTAACTTCTTCTGTTTCTTTTTCATATAAAAGATCAATAGTGTTAGTATCTTCTCCTTCATACATCATATACTTACGTTCCATTCCATCTTTTCTACATACAAAATAAAATGAAGAAGAATATGCTAATGGTGCCTTAAACCCTAGCGGTTCTGTTAATCTCTAGTTTCCCAGAGTGTCGGACTATATCATCACCCTATAAATAGGGGTTGGACGCTTTTTCATATAGTTACTAACCCATACTACTTCCTGTTATTAAGCAGACTTTACTGCTCAGGTAGTCTCTAAACGTTCTGAAGATGTATCTTCAACTTCGCTTTTGATTGTCATGTTAAATTCTACTACTTTATCATACTTTCTTTTAAGAAAATAAGTAGCATCACTATACAAATAATTTACACTATCTAAAACTTCTTGTTTGTTTTCTATCCACAAAATATAATTAACCTGTGTTCTAACTTTTTCAGTTATATAAGGTTTACTTATATTTAGACATTTTGCTATTTCTAATAAAAATTCTTTATCAGTGGAACAAAAAGCTAATTTAAGTTTATACTGTTGTTTATGTGGTTTAAAAATACTATGATTAGTTTTCCTAATGTATTTATATTGTAACTTTTTCAATATTACACTTCCATCACCATCTAAAAATCCTCTAATGAAATGAGGTACTAAATGTTTTTCTAGTTTAGGAAAAGTCATTCCTAATTTACTTTTATTGATGTTGCATCCTAAATCAATTAGATTGTTACCTATTTGATTTGATACTATATTGACACAGTGTTGAGGTTTATAACCTTTTTTAATACTTGAAGGAGTGTTGACAATATTCTTTTGTCCTCCTGCAGCTTCTTTAGATAATTCATCAAGAATGTAACCATCCTCTTCTTGAACTCCTATTCTAAAGTTAAGTTTCCTATTACCTGAAGGTTGTGATATACATCCATCAGCATATATAAAACCTAAAATATAAGCTTTGTATTCTGTGTTAATTAAATTGAAATAATTGTGATTAACTTTGTACTTGTATCCCATGGTGTGTTATGTTTAGGGTACAAAGATAATAATTTAATTTAGATTTCCAAAAATTCATCCAATATTTTTTACACAAATTACTTTGTGCTGGGCCTAGTTTTGTTGACCCATCATACCTAATTCTGTAGCACTATTTCTTTTAGTACTCTTACCATACTTACTAATAATGTTACGTACATCATCAGCATCTAGTCCTATACCAAAATCCTCTACACAAAACTCATAGTTATTAGCTGTAGATGCTTTAAATGAAACTATAATTGGTGTGTCCACACCAGCTCTTCTATGGCTATCTAGTGCATTACTTGCACATTCTCTGATAGCAGAGCCTATATCATCAGAATATAAATTCTTACTTAACATCTGCATCAATATTTGTGCAGAATCCAAATCTAAACTCATTCCTATGCTTTCTTGAGAAACACCCTCTTCTAAGACATTACTCTCTTTTTGTTTTTCTAGTATCATATTATTTACTTATTTGTTTTAATGCTGTTTCATATGCGTTAGAAGCAGCTGATTCTTCTTTAAATGTTCCTAAATGTTTTATTTTTCCATTTATACGGATACCTGCTTTCCAAGATTTATTAATCTTGTCCCAACAAACTCCTGTATATTTATTACTGCTTTTTAAATGTTTTCTGTTTGAATTTTCTCTTTGTGAAATAATTTCTAAATTCCTTAAATCATTATTGATCCTATTATGATCAATATGATTAACAACAGCATTGATTGGACAAGGAATGTATTTTAAAAAGTGATAAGCTACCAATTGATGTAACTGTTTAGTCTTAGATACACCATCTTTATTTAGCATTACTATAGCATAGTTATTTGTAGACTTATGGATTTTAAGTATTTTTTCTTTTGCAGAATAAATAACTCCATTAGTTCGTACAATCGTTCTTTTTAATCCTTTTACTCTTCCTAAATTAGATATTTGGTATAATCCCTCATACTCATATATATCTTTCCATATTTCTAAAGATTCATTCATTTTTATAGTTTTAAATTGTTTCTCTTTTTACTAACCAAATTTGTCTATTGTTAAGATCTACTGACACTCTCAAGTTGTGTCCATCAGCTGATGGTACCCATGTTTTACTAACTCTATTGTGAATAACTCCTTTACTATCAGTGTAAGAATATGTTGTCACTACATCTTGTCTTGTAGTACATCTAAAGTTTGCATGCAATGGTTGTTTACTTCTCCAACTCACCTTAGTTTTACTCATTGTTGGTGGTGTTAGCACTCTTAAATATTTGAAATAAGACTGACAAGATATCATTATCTCATCACCCACTTCTAACTCTTCTACTTTAATTAATCTGTTTTCCATAATTTTAATTGTTTAAAAAGGTGCATCCAAATCTACCCATTGGACACTGAACCCATTGTTTTCTTCTAATAATCTATTCACTTTTGTAAACACACCTTCTGTATCCCAATCTGTTCCTTTGTAAGCAGCACTAGCTGGATGACTAAGTTCAAACACATGTGTAAATATACCTGTGTATTTCTTATATTTAGCTGCGTCTTTACCTAAGAATATAATTGGAACACCTAAGTGGTTTATAATTTCCTCAAACAAATATTTAATAAATGGTTCCCATATTTCTAAATGGCTTCCTGCTTTATCTTTCTCTGTTGTTAATGCTGCATTTAGCATTAGTACACCTTGATGAGCAATAAAGCTTACATCTGGATTCTCTATAATGTTTAAGTTTAAGCCATCATAGAACTCTTTCTCAACAGCTCTATAATATTGATCTAAAGAAGGCTGTACTACGCCTGTTACAGAACAACCCATAAGCAATCCATCTGCTACAGGTGCATCGTTTCTAAATGTGTGATATGGACATAGACCTACCATCACTGCTTTAAGATCATCTAATGATGTTTCTTTAAAACATCTCCAAACATGCATAGATATAGGAGCCACCTTTTTACCTCTCTTACTTTCTGATTTTAGATATGCATATATCTTATCACATTCTTCACTCTCTATGAACGGTTTAAGTTTTTTGTGCCATGAATGATGTATTTTATCTGCAAAAGCTTCCCATTTCATAATGATAATGATATTTTTCTTCCAAAGAATCTTGTTAATATTCCTTCTAGGTTTTCTATTCCTATACATTCCACTGTTCCTAATTCTTCACCAGTTTCTGTAATAGATAACCATTCTATATTCTCTCTAATCTCTTCTTCGAGTATTTCTAACTCATTTACTGAAAATCTCATATTAATTCTTTTTGTGTTAAATATTCTTCAATAACTTTTAATCCATGTGCTTTGGCAAGATCAGCCCAATCTTTTATTCCTTCTCCTAGATATAGTCTTGGTACATTACAATATTCAAAATCAAACTTATCAGTTATCAATTGAGAATTCTTTACACCAGCCTCATCACTATCAAAGCTCAAGATCTGTCTATCAGAATTATCTTTTAGATATTCTACATTCTCTTCAGAGAAACATCCTAAACCTTCGTTCTGTACAGCACAACAGCATGGATAGATTTTTTTCATCACCATGTAATCCTTCTTACTCTTATTGATGAATGCTACATCACAATCTTTGATGTCATTCAATCCATCCATCATTGTAATAGGTACATTATTTGGCATCCACTTATTCTTTTTATCACTGTGCGGTCTGTAGATTTTCCAATGTCCTTCATATAGATAACCAAATCTCAACTCAGTATCCAATAATGGAAACTTTTTCTTGTTTAGATATAGTGTGTCTATAGAATACACATTGTTAGCTCTAAGATCATCTATGTCTTGATAATACTCATTCCAATATGCTAGTTCTTGATTTGTGAACTTTCTTGTCTTCACTTGAATAAAGAACTCACGTTTAGATGTAGCAGTTGGTTGTGCATAATCAGAAACAATCCTTTCATAATTCTTTGTAGATGTTCCACTGACAATTCCTAGATCAAAATCTTTATCAATCATTAATAGTGCATCATTAAGACTTACATTGAATAACATCATTACAAAACTAAAACAGTTTCCTTTTCTGTCAGAATCTGCAAAATCATAATATCTCAATGTTCCTCCTCTATATCCTATAATGAATGAAGGATTTTTCTCATTTCTAAAAGGTGAATAAGTAACAACGTTTATTTTCCAATTCTGATGTGGCATATACATTTTATAGACATCATATTCAGATATCTTGTCTAGTATGCTATCAGGTGTCAATTTTACTTTTTTTCTTCCTTGTATCATATAGCTTTAAATGTAAATTATTGCTATTAGTACCAATTATTGGTACTTTTTGCAAACTATTACTAATAAAAAACCCTCACCATTTCTGATGAGGGCTCTTACTAACAATCAATTTAATTAATAACTACTATCATCATCAGAGATATATGCATCAGAAGCAACTAAGTTATCATCTGCATTATAATCCTGTAGATCTTTTAGTGTATAATAGTCTTTACAACCATATTCACCTATAACATTCACAACGAATTTCTCATGTCCTTTTAAGTCTTTAGGCTTTTTGTTCTTAAGACCTTCTTGTACCTTTCTACTTCCGTAATCTACAAGTCTAAATTGTTTAAGAGCATAACCACCAATGAAGGCTTTGTTATATATTCCTTGATATTCTTTAGATTCTCCATCACGTTCTTTAACAATCACTGTAGCAAGAGCTACAACAGATTTAGCCCATTCACCATCAATTTGGTCTTTAAGGTCTTTTACATTACCTCTCATTAGTTTCTTCCATTCTAATTGTAGAACAGTGTCTACATCACGATAATCAAGATCAGCTAACCATGTACGCATAAAGTTGTAAAGATCTTCTTCACCTGTATATGCCACTCTGAAATCTCTTCCTTTAGTAAACCAATCAGCTAGATCATTTTCATCTGCTGCCCAAGAACACATGCCAATAGAATTGATATATTGTTTCTTAGTTTGGTCTTTATTCTCTCTTTCTTTATCTTCTAAGAAGAAGCTCACCTTGAACTTATCTTCAGCATTAATCTTTTGTAACCATATATCAACACGAACATAACTGTTCCCATCTTTAGTCTCACCTAGATACTCAGCAGCTTTGCTGTCTTCTTTAAGCTCAATACCAAGCTTGTCTTTATACTCTTCAATTGTTGGATTGATAGCTATTACATTAGCTTCAAATAATCCCACACGTTTAACTTGATTGTTTTCTCCGTTT
>Ga0247722_10001560_pt1 | contig 12538 bp, 15 predicted proteins | sample MSEWelMarce3H_FC_FD_189094 | JGI IMG/M metagenome (GOLD analysis project Ga0247722, IMG submission 189094) | Subsurface sediment microbial communities from gas well in West Virginia, United States - MSEEL Well Study Marcellus 3H_FC | ecosystem: Environmental > Terrestrial > Deep subsurface >... | reverse complement strand
TTTTTTAATGTGATGCAATCAAATGAAAAATTTTGCCACGGATGTCACGGATTTTGCGGATTATAACGGATAAAATCTGTGAAATCTGTGAAATCTGTGAAATCTGTGAAATCTGTGGCAAAAAAAGCAGGCTTAAAATTTCATTTGATTTTTATCGGACAATAATGTAAAAAAATATAAAAACTACATTCTTTAAATCATAATCTAATTTGTACATTTGCAAACGCAATAAACAGCATAACATTGAATTCAAATCAAACTTCAACATCATTCCAAAAAATCTACAAAGATTTCCTTGAAATAACCAAGGCCAGATTGGCTGTAAGCGTTGTTTTTTCGTCTGTTGCAGGTTACTTATTAGGCTTTAGCGATACCTACCCCTTTAGTTGGACCGTATTGCTTATGCTATCGGTTGGTGGTTACTGCATGGTTGGTGCTTCCAATGCTTTTAATCAAGTCATCGAAAAGGATTTAGATATTTTGATGGATCGTACCAAAAATAGGCCCGTTCCTTCACAACGTATGTCGGTAAATACAGCCTTAACTGTCGCATTTTTGCTAACTTTAATTGGTTTGGTTTTGCTGTATTTAATCAATCCAAAAACGGCAATGTTTGGAGCCATTTCTATTTTTATATATACCAGTTTGTACACACCTTTAAAAACAATTACGCCCTTGTCGGTATTTGTTGGAGCATTTCCTGGTGCAATTCCATTTATGTTAGGATGGGTGGCTGCTACAAATCAATTTGGTATTGAAGCCGGAACTTTATTTTTAATTCAGTTTTTCTGGCAATTTCCACATTTTTGGGCAATTGGTTGGTTTTTGTATGATGATTATGAAAAAGCGGGTTTCTTTATGTTGCCAACAGGCAAAAAAGATACTAAAACAGCTATACAAATACTTTTATATACCATTTGGTTAATAATAGCATCTTTGCTGCCAAGTTTAGGATATACAGGTAAATTACATATAGGATTGGTAGCAACAATGGCAATTTTTGCATTAGGAATTTGGATGCTAATATATAGTGTAAAATTATACCAAAAAAGAACACCAAAAGCAGCAAGAACATTAATGTTGGTAAGTGTTTCTTACATAACTTTGTTACAACTAATTTATATAATTGATAAATTTTTAAGATAATCATGACAATGACTGCTGAAGAACATAAAAAACGCAACAATCGTTCCTATAAATTATTATTGCTTTTTGCAATGATAAGCATGACGATGATGTTTGCTGGATTAACTAGTGCTTACGTAGTTAGTAAATCTCGTACCGATTGGTTAAAAAACTTTGAAATGCCGATGGCTTTCAATTTAAGTTTGATTACAATAATTATATGTAGTCTAACTTTTCATTTAGCAAAAAAATCCATTCAAAAGGACAAACACCAAACCACAACTTTGTTTTTATTGCTTACATTAGTTTTTGGTTCATTATTTGTTTTTTTACAATTTGAAGGGTTCAATCAATTATATCAAAAAGGATTAGTACCCGTTGGTGGATCGGGTGCAATTACCATATCTTTTTTGTATGTTATTGTTTTTGCACACCTTTTACACCTTGCTGGAGGGATGATTTCACTACTTGTTGTAATTTATAATCATTTTAAACAAAAGTACAATGCCAGCCAATTTCTTGGTATTGAGCTTGGTGCGATGTATTGGCACTTTTTAGATTTGCTTTGGATATATTTATTTTTGTTTATATATTTCATTAAATAAGAAAAAAACGTAAATTTGGGAACTTTTTAACAATAACTTTTTATGGGATCGACAGATACATCTGCACAAACTGTAGGAAAAACTTGGGGTGGTGGCAATGAGCCATTAAAGGCCAGTTATGGAAAATTAATGATGTGGTTTTTCATCGTTTCTGATGCATTAACTTTTTCGGGTTTTTTAGCCGCTTATGGTTTTTCAAGATTTAAATTTATAGAAACGTGGCCATTGTCCGACGAAGTGTTTACTCACTTTCCGTTTATGCACGGCGTGCCTGCGCCAATGTATTACGTTGCTTTAATGACGTTTATTTTGATTTTCTCTTCTGTTACAATGGTACTTGCCGTTGATGCAGGACATCAAATGAAACAAAAAAGAGTAGCTTTCTACATGTTTTTAACAATCATTGGAGGTTTAATTTTCGTAGGTTCTCAAGCGTGGGAATGGAAAAACTTCATTACTGGCGAATTTGGAGCTGTAGAAACAAAAGGAGGAAGTATTCTTCAATTTGTGGACGAAACAGGTAAAAGATTGAAACTTTCAGAAGTAGCTATTCCTTTAACTGAAGAAAGAGAGCAACATAAAGCAAGCAACGGTATTTGGTTTGAATCTGAAGCTGATTTAACTTCTTTCTCTTTGGCAGAAGTACAAGCTGGATTTGCTCAAAAGAAAAACGTTTTAATTCGAACTGAGGAAATTTATACCACAGAAACAATTAAAACAGCTGTAGGCTTAAATGAAAACAAAGCCTTAAATTCTGAAAAACACAAATTCATTTTATCAAGAAAAGAATCTGAAAAACGTTTAGCACAAGGTGTTCTGGTAGTGGAAGGCGCAAACCTTCACAGAAATGAATACGGAAGCAAATTATTTGCTGATTTCTTTTTCTTTATCACAGGATTTCACGGATTTCACGTTTTTTCAGGCGTAGTTATAAATATCATTATTTTTATTAACGTTCTTTTAGGTACCTACCAAAGAAGAGGAACGTATGAAATGGTTGAAAAAGTTGGTCTTTACTGGCACTTTGTCGATTTAGTTTGGGTATTTGTATTTACATTCTTTTACTTAGTTTAATCAATAGAAAATATATATTATGTCACACGAACATGTTTCTAATTTAAAAAGAATTTGGTTTGTATTCGGATTACTTTCAGTAGTAACTACTGTTGAAGTAATATTAGGTATTTTTAAACCTGAGTCTTTACACATGACCAATTTTTTAGGTATGAATTTACTTAACTGGATATTCATTCTTTTAACAATATATAAAGCGTATTATATTGTTTGGGCTTTTATGCACATGGAAGGCGAAGTAAAGGCTTTACGTTGGATGGTAGTAGGTACCGCAGTTTTTCTAATTTTTTACCTTACATTTATACTTTTAACAGAAGGAAATTATGTATTTGGGGTTTTTAAAAATTCAACAATCAAATGGAATTTTTAATTCAATATTAATTCAAATTTAAGGTACGCATTGCGTACCTTTTTTTTATTTTTGTAAAATATTTTACTAAGTTTTGATTAACAAAAAATAAACACAAGTTATTTACATAACCCCAAATAAATCATGAAAAAGAAATTTATACTTTTCGTTCTGTTTGTTCTGCCTTTAGCAGCTTATCTTTTTTTTGCTTCAGGGGTAAACAGTTTTGCTAAACTACCCATTTTAACCAAATCATTACCCGAAATTTCATCTTGGAAATCATTCACCAAAACGCCAATTCAACTTCAAAATAAAATTACTATTCTTGGTTTTACAGGTACTGATTTAAAAAAAAGAAAAGGTAACTTTTTTAATCTCTACGAAAAAATATATAAAAAAGACGAACAATTTAAAGACTTTCAAGTAGTTTTTATTGCTCCGATAGGAACTGAAAAAAAAATTGATTCTCTTAAAATTGATTTGAAAAAATTAGGCTCAATAGTAGGTTGGAAATTCGTATTTGCAACCAACATTCAAATAAATCAATTTTATAACCAAATGAAATTACAATCCAAATTAGATCAAGACCTTGGATCGCAAATGGTTTATATTATTGATAAAAAAAGAAACCTACGCGGTCGAAAAGGAAAATCAGTAAAAGGCGAGGAAGAATATAAAGAAGGGTACAACACTTCATTAGTTTCTGAATTACACAACGAAATGACAGACGACGTAAAAGTAATTTTGGCAGAATATCGTTTGGCTCTTAAAATTAATCATAATGCATCCAAAAAATTAGAATACCGTGAAAAATAAATCATACATCGGAATCTCGTTTATCATACTTATTTTCGGAATCATTTTTATTCCAAAAATAATTAACCGAATCAAATCAGGCACTGTAACTCAAAATGACAGAATGAGTTCACTAAACAACAAAGTTGTGGACACATCTTTAGTTGCAATGGCAAACGCTCCAGCTTTTGAACTCAAAGACCAAAACAACAAAACCATTACCGATAAAGACTACCAAAACAAAGTGTATGTCCTTGAGTTTTTCTTTTCCACCTGTCCATCGATTTGTCCAATAATGAACAAAAACATGAAACAGTTGGACTCCATTTACGGAAAATACAATGACTTTGCAATTGCTTCAATCACCATAAACCCCGAAAATGACACCCCTGCAGTTTTAAAAAAACATGCGGCTGATTTAAAGATAACCAATCCAAATTGGCACTTTTTAACAGGAGACAAAAAATACATTTACAATCTATCCAACACAGGATTTAACATTTTTGCTAGCGAAAACCCACAGGTAAACGGTGGTTTTGAACACTCAGGTCTATTTGCTTTGATTGACAAAAACGGAAAAATACGCTGCAGAAAAGACAAATTTAATAACCCCATTCTTTATTATGACGCTTTACAACCCGACGGAATTGAAGCAATTAAACAAGATATTAAAAAACTTTTAGAAGAATAATTATGGAAAATTCAAACCTCGAAAAAAAATTCAACCTACCAATTATTATAGTATCTATTCTAATTCCGGTTGTAGTGGCAATTCTTTTCACAATCAAACTTAAAGACTTTGACATCAATGTAGAGCCCCTATCGTTTTTACCACCCATTTATGCGGCCATAAACGCAATAACAGCCATTTTACTAGTAACCGCTGTTATAGCCATTAAAAAAGGTAACAAAAAACGTCACGAGCTGCTCATGAAATCTGCCATAGCATGCTCATTACTATTCCTAGTAATGTACGTAGCCTATCATTTAACCTCCGACCCAACGCCTTTTGGAGGCACTGGTTGGATAAAAACAGTATATTTACTTATCCTCTTGTCACACATTGCACTGTCAATCATCGTTATACCGCTAGTTTTATTTACCTACGTTCGTGCCTTATCACAGCAATTTGACAAACACAAAAAACTGGCAAAAATAACATTCCCAATTTGGCTTTACGTAGCCGTTACAGGTGTAATAGTATATTTAATGATTTCACCCTATTATGTTAAATAACAAACAAAAAAACATACTCACACTACTCACGTTAGCCCTGCCCATTATCACATCAGCCCAATGTGCCATGTGTAGAGCATCGCTGGAAAGCGAAGGAAACGCAACCAAAGCTGAAGCGCTAAACGACGGAATAGTATATTTAATGATTGTGCCCTATTTACTAGTTGGAGTAGTAGCCTACATCGTTTACAGAATGTTTTACAAGAAAAAAAACACTTCCGAAACAATAAACTAATTATTTTTTCAGAAGCTAATCCAGCTATCCACTACAAGTCCTCACAAAAAAAAGGGGTTTTTGTAAGCACTAAAAGGAGCTCCCAAGGTCGCTCTTTTAGTACTACAAAAACTCCCTTTTTTTGTTCCGGGCTTTCCGTTTCTATCTGGGCTAAAAAACAATCTCAATCCATAACAAACCTTGAAAATAATTAAAACACAACCTTACCAGAAGACTATTTTTTCAGTCAATACAGAAATTAAACAGCTTTAGAAAATAATTTAGAAATTATTACAATTAATAATCTAGGAACAAAATTGGTTCTGTAAAATACTACTTTAGGAATTTGCTTTAGGGATTTGCAGTACCAAATTCAATTTAGTTAATAAACAAACTCATTTATTAGTCATTCCAACCCCAAGGTGCAGTAGGTGTAGCAACAGTTTTTGTTAAATCGAACTGTACCGTAAACAACCTGTCTGACCCAATACGGCGTAAATTATAGGTAAACAAAGTGTCGGTAATTGTTATCCACCAAACATTAGTTGCAGCAGCCGGTATGGCATCACATGTTTCTTGGTCGGCAGGAAAAAACTGTAAGGTTCCCGTCCCTGAATTGGTTGTTGTACCACCATATTGAGTGACTTTATCAGGCGATCCGTCTTGGTGGCGGTGGTCGTGTTTCAATGTAATTCGGTTGTTTTCCAACGTTAAAACCCATGTTCGTGATTTGTCATCGCCAACAAAAAACGGAATTCGGATGGTGTTTTCGTTGCAGTTTCTAACGTGCATAACGAGTTTTTTGTCTTGAAATGTGTCGTTATTGCCTGCTGTAACTTGCCCCTCGAAGGAATTTCCGCAGTGTTTTTTTAGATTCTCAAAAAATAATTCGGCGCCCATTTTTTGTTGAGCGTTTCCGTATATAGCTACTGATAGTAGAAGTGAAAATAGTATTTTTTTCATTTATTTTTTTTGCTAAAATACCAACTATTGTTTGATTTAGCTACTTTTTTAAAAAAATTGTGCTGCATTCAGGATTGCGTTGTTAAATGTCTTTTGGAACTATAGGGTTATATAGATTAGTGTTAATTTATTCGATATTAAAAAAAGCCCAAACGTTTGGAAAATACCTATAGTTGTAGGCTTACCCCCGTCCCGACGATTCGGGAGAAGTGGAAATCCTTTTTGTTTTTTTTTCAAAAACAAAAAGATTGGAGCGAAAAGCGGGAATAGAGCTTGGAGGATGCCCGAAATTTTTGGTTCAAGTAAAAATTTGTTAATGGTATAAAATTGGGTTTAGATGAAAAAAAACTGTATTTTTGGAGCATCAAATAACCAAAAAAAATGAATACTACACCAAAATTTGCAGTTATTGGAGGAGGCAGTTGGGCAACGGCTATTGCTAAAATGTTGTGTGAAAACCTGCCAGAAATTGCTTGGTACATGCGTAACGAATTGGCAATTGATCATTTGAAAACGCAGTTTCACAACCCAAATTACCTTAGTTCGGTAGAGTTTAATGTGAAACAATTGCGGCTTACTAATAACCTTGACGAGGCGGTTGCGTATGCGGATTATTTAATATTTGCCATTCCTTCGGCTTTTTTGAATACGGAGATGGAGCAGTTAACGGTGCCACTTGATGGGAAGATTATTTTTTCGGCAATTAAAGGTATTGTTCCTGAAACGAGTTTGATTGTTGGAGAACATTTTAACCAAAAATACGGTATTCCGTTTGAAGATATCGGTGTAATTACAGGTCCTTGCCATGCTGAGGAGGTTGCTTTAGAAAGGCTGTCCTACCTAACGATTGCTTGCGGTGATGCTAGCAAAGCCAAAGTTGTAGCTAAATATTTGAGTGGTAATTACATTAAAACTAAAATTTCAGACGATATCATTGGGACAGAATATGCTGCAATGCTAAAAAATATTTATGCCATTGCTGCAGGAATTGCTCATGGACTTGGGTATGGCGATAATTTTCAGTCGGTTTTGATGAGTAATGGTATTAGGGAAATGAAAAAGTTTATTCGAAAAGTGCATAAAATGAAGCGTAATATTAATGACTCGGCTTATTTGGGCGATTTGCTGGTTACGGGTTATTCTGTGTTTTCGAGAAATAGAATGTTTGGCAATATGATTGGTAAAGGCTACACCGTTAAAAGCGCCATGATGGAAATGAGTATGGTTGCTGAAGGTTACTACGCTACCAAAAGCGCTTGGCAATTAAATGAAAACTACAAGGCAAAAACACCAATAATTAATGCTGTTTATGAAATATTGTATGAAGGTAAAAATGCCAAAAATGTATTTAAAAAATTAACTGATAAATTAGACTAAAGTATGAATTCACGATGGAAATACCAATTAATGACTGGCACACCTTGGGCGGTTTTTATGATTCTTTTTTCACTATTTGCACTTGATGATACGCCTGCTGATGTACAAGTTAAAACACCACTTTTTTGGATAAAAGTAGTAAGTTATTTTGTTATTGGTATTTTTGTTTTGGGCTACGTTAGTTGGCGCGGCAAACAAAAAAGAGAAGGGTTGAAGAAATAATTTGAAGCACGCTATTAAACATTTGTTCATCGGGAATTTGGCAGGCTAAGCAATTAAGTAGTATGACCTAACCTGTTATCTACCTTGAGTACTTCAACTATCAATCAACAATAGGGAAAGTTACAGTAAATGTGGTGCCTGTTCCAACGATGGTGTCAAATGTAATAGTTCCTTTGTAGTTTTCTATGATGTTTTTGATTATTCCAAGTCCAAGACCCATGCCGCTGTTTTTGGTGGTAAATTTGGGTTCAAATATATAGGCTGAATTTTCAGTTTCGATGCCGGTTCCGTTGTCTTTTACGCTGATTTTGACGTTGTTTTCTTGTTTTTTTACTGCAACAGTTATGTTTTTCTCTTCTTGCTCTTCAGGAATTGCCTGAATGGCGTTTTTCACCAAATTAGTGATGATTCTGATGAGTTGTGTTCGGTCCATAATGGTGATGATTTCTTGGTCGTCACTTTCAAAATGGATGTACTCTTCGTTGAAAATATCAAGTGAAAATTCGACTACTTCTACCACATTTAGAGTTTCGTTTTGTTGTGCTGGCATGGAAGCAAAGTTAGAAAACGCTGATGCTACCGAGCTCATGGTGTCTATTTGTTGGATTAAAGTTTTGGTGTAATCGCTTAATTTTTGTTTCAAATTTGGGTCGGATTCTTCAAATTTTCGCTGAAAACTTTGCACTGTTAAACGCATAGGCGTGAGCGGATTTTTGATTTCGTGGGCTACTTGTTTTGCCATTTCGCGCCAAGCTTGTTCCCGTTCACCTTGTGCTAGTTTGGTTGCACTTTCTTCTAGTTTATCCACCATGTCGTTGTAGGCGGTGATGAGCGAATTGATTTCGCGACTGTTGGCTTCAATTACGATTTTTTCGTTTTTTTGATTCAAACTTGTTTCGTTGATTTTATCAGAAATGGTTTTGAGCGATTTGGTTATGTAAGAGGCTAAAAAGTAAGCTAATGCAAAAGCGATGAGCAACATAAAGAAATAAACCTGACTTAGTTTAATAAGAAATTCTTGAATTTCATTTTCATAAAAACTGTCGTCTTCTACATACGGAAGGTTTAATATACCGAGTGGTTTGAACTTATCATCTTTGATTTGACTAAAGGATGATCTGTTTTTAACACCGTCAATACTTTTTATATCGACATATCTTTTTTCTATAGAAGACCTAACTAGTTTGATAATGTATTTGGGTACGGGTGGCGAAATACTATCAACTGAAAAAGATGCTTTGGATGATTTAATTAGTTTTCCGTCAAGCGAATAAATGTTGATTTCAAGACTGTGAATGTCTGAAAGCTCGTGAATTTTATCTTTGAAAATTAAGGGTAAATTCTTTTCATTAAGTGGATAAGTTGTGTTGGAAAGCACGTAATTGATGTGCTCCTTGATGGCATCTTCTTTTCGTTCTAAACGCTCTTGATGGAAATTTCGGGCTTCATTTTTGAACTGAATTAATGAAATGGAAGCCATTAATATTGAAGCAATTAATATCAATACAATCATCGACAAGAAGATTCTTATTCGTAGTGAAAGCATTGATAATTTAAAGTTTTTCATTGATTAATGATTAGTCGATAGCGATTAGTGAATAGTAAGATGCTAATTACTCTTCACTAATTACTTTTTCTCTCTTATTCGTTTATAAAATTTGAATCCAAGCATTATCAAAATAGAAAATAAAAAGATTCCGATAACGCCGTAAATCCAATTGAAAGCATTTTTTAAAATTACTAAAAAAACTACGGCAAACAAAATGATAGTTGCTCCTTCATTCCATAATCGCATAAAATTTGAGGAATAGTTGAATGTATCATTTTGTAACTGCTTATAAATTTGATTACATTTTAAATGATACAAAAATAACGCCAAAACAAACCCAAGCTTTACATGCATCCAAGGCATTTCCATAAAAGCAGGATTTAAATGCAACAACGACAATGCAAAAATAGTGGCTAAAACGGCACTTGGCCAAGTAATTATGTACCACAAACGATACGTCATTATTTTATACTGTTTTTGCAATATTTCTTTTTCTGGCGAAGGCATTTCGTTTGCTTCAATTTGATATACAAACAAGCGAACAATGTAAAATAAACCTGAAAACCAAGTGATTACAAAGATAAGGTGAAGGGATTTAATATAGTTGTAGATTTCCATTAATCTAAATTTTCATTGTTTTGTAATAATCGCTCAAATTCTTGTTCTGTTGGCAAAAATTGTGCTATTTCATTTGGCAATTGTTTGTAACTATAGGTTGCAACTCCAATTGGATTATTTGCCATTTCTAATGCGTATTCAACCGTTATTTTGCTTTTTGTTTTGCAAAGCAATATGCCAATTGTTTGATTATCTTCGGGATATTTGATGGTTTTATCTAATAAATGCAAGTACCAATTTAATCGTTGGCTATGTTCTGGTTTAAATTCTGTGGTTTTTAGTTCGATTGCCACCATTGATTTTAGTTTTCTGTGAAAAAAAAGTAAATCTACAAAATATTCTTTATCGTCTAATTCAACTCGAAATTGTCTCCCCATGAATGCAAAATCATTTCCGAGTTGTCCAATGGTTTTGATAATATTATTAACCAATGCACTTTCTAAATCTCTTTCGGTATGTAATTCTTCTAGATTTAAAAACGACAAATTATATTCGTCTTTAAATTCTAAACGATATTCAATTAGTTTATTTTCAGTAAGCGTTTTAGAAAAATTATTTTGAAATTCTAATTGCTTTTTGTAGCTATCAAATTTAATTTCTTCTTCCAAAATTGATCTACTCCAACCTCGTTCTAGCGATTTTTGCAAATAAAAAGTTCTTTCCTCTCTATCTTTTACCTTTGCAAAAATCAGATTTGAATGTCCCCACGGAATTTTGGACACAGCTTGTGTCCAATTTGAATCATGGCAAATTTCTTCGTAAATTAATTTCATTCGTCTTAAATTTCTTGACGAAAAACCTTTTACTCCTACATATTCTGTTTGCAAATCTTTTGATATATTATCAATAATGCTTTCACCCCAACCCGATTTTAGCTTCTCAGAAAATATTTTTCCAAAATCGAGATACATTAAAATCATTTCAGAATTTACCGTCGATAGACTTTTGTATTGAGCAAGTTTTATTCGCTCCTTTAAATTTAAAAGTGTTTGATTATAATTTTCAGGTGAATTTTCCATAAGATAAATCTCTCGTTATGCTTTCTTAAACTCCTCAATCCATTTCGCAACCACACCACACCATTCGTCTTCGTCATTCATACACGGAATGGCCATAAACTCTTCGCCCCCATGATGTAAAAATTGTTCGTTGGCTTCCATAGCAATTTCTTCCAATGTTTCTAAACAATCGGCTACGAAAGCTGGAGTTACAACGGCTAATTTCTTAATTCCTTTTTCGGGCATTTTGTTAATTTCCACATCTGTATAAGGTGTTAGCCATTTGTCACCTGCCAAACGCGATTGAAAAGTTTGACTGTATTTTCCTTCCGGGATGCCTAATAATTTAACTACTTGTTTTGTGGTTTCATAACATTGATGACTATAACAAAATTCATGAGCTGGCGAAGGCGTGTCGCAACAAGTTCTGTCTATTTTACAATGCGATTTGGTAACATCTGTTTTACGAATGTGACGTTTCGGGATTCCATGATACGAAAACAATAAATGATCGTAATCAAAACCTTCCAAATGTTTTTTTATGGAATTGGCTAAAGCCTGAATGTAATCGGGTTTATTGAAAAAAGCAGGAACATTTGTAATTTTCATATTTGGAAAATGCTTGGCGCGAAGTTCTTCTGCCAATACCAAAATAGTTGTGGTTGAAGCCATAGCGTGTTGCGGATATAAAGGAAAAAGCATCACTTCTGTTACGCCTTTGTCGTGTAATTCTTGCAATCCTTTTAAAATTGTAATGGTTCCATAACGCATAGCTAAAGCAACTGGAATGTCAACCAAACCTTTAACTTTTTCGTGCATTTTTTTTGAAATTACAATTAATGGCGACCCTTCATCTGTCCAAATTCTTGCATAGGCTTCTGCAGATTTTTTGGGTCTGGTTTGTAAAATAATTCCTCTCACTAATAAAGCACGTAATAAAAACGGAACGTCTATCACGTATTTATCCATTAAAAATTCATCTAAATACGGCTTAACGTCTTTTGCGGTTGGGCTTTCTGGCGAACCAAGATTTACTAATAATACTCCTTTCATTTTTTTTTAATTTTATAAATTAACGTTTAAGTTTAATAGGTATTTTTTTGGCGTAGTGCCAAATTTCTTTTTAAATGCAGCAATAAAATGGCTTGAGGTGCTGTACCCAATTTTTAATCCCACCTCGTTTACATTATACGAGCCGGTATCCAAAAGTTTACGAGCAAATTCCATTTTATAATCGAATAAAAAATTAAAAACGGTATCACCATAAATTTCTTTAAAACCTGCTTTTAATTTTTTTAATGAAATGCCAACTTCATCAGCCAATTCTTGTAAACCTGGTGGCTCTGCCATGTTTTTAATGATGATTTCTTTGGCTTTTTTTATTTTCAACACATTTTCTTCATCTGATAAAAA
>Ga0247722_10001559_pt1 | contig 12549 bp, 7 predicted proteins | sample MSEWelMarce3H_FC_FD_189094 | JGI IMG/M metagenome (GOLD analysis project Ga0247722, IMG submission 189094) | Subsurface sediment microbial communities from gas well in West Virginia, United States - MSEEL Well Study Marcellus 3H_FC | ecosystem: Environmental > Terrestrial > Deep subsurface >... | reverse complement strand
GGGTAATTTCGACCAGTGCATCATCGACTGTTGGCAGAGTGACAGCGAAATCAGTGACGCCCGCAGGAACCGTAATCAGACCTGTGGTGGCGTTATATGTCACGCCATTGCTGAAAGTGGCTGTGCCGTAGTCTGCAGCCGATGCTGAACCTCCACCCAGATTAAACGCATAGGTTTCTGGTTTCGTTGTGGCAGTGCTGAGCGTGACGTTAAAGACTAGGTTATTACCTTCAACCACATTGTCATCCGCAACACCCGGATTACCGACTTCAATGCCAGTAATGGCTGGGCTGTCGTTATCCAAAATGCCGCCGGTAGCCGAAACGCCACCGATGGTGAGCGGTACGGTTTCTGGGGTAATTTCGACCAGTGAATCATCGACTGTTGGCAGAGTGACTGCAAAATCAGTGACGCCCGCAGGAACCGTAATCAGACCTGTCGTCGCGCTATACGTCACGCCATTGCTAAAGGTGGCTGTGCCGTAATCGGCGTCCGATGCGCTACCAACACCGAGATTGAAGGCATAGGTTTCAACCTTGGTGGTAGCGGTGCTAAGAGTGACGTTGAAGACAAGGTTATTGCCTTCAACCACATTGTCATCTGCCACACCGGGATTACCGACTTCAATCGTACTGATCACAGGATCATCGACTGGCGTAATGGTCAGTGTCAGCGTGCTACTGCCCGTGCCACCTAATGGGTCAATTACGTTGTAGGTGATAACGGGTACGGGGCCGTTGTAGTTATTTTCTGGTGTAAAGCTGTAATCGCCATTGGGCGCAATCACCAACGAGCCTACACCGGGGATAGTGGCTGGCTGACTAGTGGTAAACGTGCCAGCTAGACCTGCAATAGTGAAGCCAGTAACCGTCAACGGGCCATCTGAATCGCTATCGTTGCTCAATACATTGCCTGTTGCGGGGGTGTCTTCAAGTAGCGTTGCGGTATCTGCTTGTAAATTTGCCGGATCATCAACAGGTGTAATGGTAATAGTTAAGGTGCTACTACCCGTTCCGCCCTGTGGATCGACCACATTGTATGTAATTACTGGCACGGGGCCGTTGTAATTGCCAGCAGGAGTAAAAGTGTAATCACCACTAGGCGCAATCAGAAGAGTACCCACGTTCGGGATGCTGGCAGGCTGCCCAGCTGTAAATGCGCCGGTAAGCCCTGCAATAGTAAAGCCAGTAACCGTTAGAGCCCCGTCTGGATCGCTATCATTACTTAATACATTGCCCGTTACTGGTGTATCTTCGGCTGCCGTTGCCACATCGTTTTGTAAATTCGCAGGGTCATCCACTGGGGTAACGGTTAGTGTTAAGGTACTGCTGCCTGTCCCACCAACAGGATCAACCACGCTATACGTCACGACCGGCACTGGCCCATTGTAATTAGCGACAGGTGTAAAGGTGAAATCACCATTGGGCGCAATGACCAAGGTACCTACATTTGTGATCGTAGCCTGCTGGTTGGGAGCAAAGGTATCGGGCAAGCCCGCAACTGTAAAACCAGTAACGCTGAGCGGGCCATCAGCATCGCTATCATTACTAAGTACATTGCCAGAAGCGGGAGTATCTTCAGCGACACTAACTGTATCTGCGCCCAGAATAGAGGGGTTGGGGCTGGGCTGAATAGGTAGTGCACCTACAATGGGCAGATCTGTTGTGCCTAAATCAGAGCCAGCAAAATTAAATGCCAGTGGATTTACGCCCTCAGCAATTCGCCCTAACTCAACAAAGGAGTGGCCTTCCGCACTACCCCCTGCTCCGCCCAAACCCGCAGCAGTTGCTTCTAACTCAGTGGACAAATCTGTGCCGCTGGCGATTGCGGCCGCAATTTTATCCGTTGAAGCATTCAGATCGGCAATCGCCGCTGATGCAGCATCAACGGGGGCTGAGCCCAGCATCTGAGCGTCAACCTGTACCGTACGATCTCCGCCAATTTCTAGCAGCTCGCCATTGGGCATAAGTAGCTGAACTCGCCCATCTGCCGAGGTAACAAAAATTTCATTCTCATTCAACTGTTGGCCTTCTTTTAAAGGCACAGACTTACCAGTCGCATCTCGCAAAAAAACGCTACCATCAATATGAACAACGGTAACGTTGGGTTTGCTTGCACTAATTTGCTCGGCCATGATAGGTCAACCAGTGAATGAGTTAGGCTTTTAGGCTAGCCCCATTCCTTTGACGTTCCTACTGTACCTAAGTACAGTGCCAGCGGCCGCTGGTCAGAAAAAAGCCCCGTATAAACGGGGCAACTCTGACACAAAAATGTAATGAAAATACAAATTAGCGTATACCCTTAGACAGCAGCGTAAGTTGCAAACGATCATTCACACTGAGCTTTTCAAATATCAAGCTTAGGTGAAACTTAACAGTACGCTCAGTAATACCCAACTCACGAGCAATTTCTTTATTCGCACTACCACTGGCGGCTAGAGTAGCCACTTCGCGCTCACGATCAGTCAGCGGCCCCATCCAAGCCTGAGTATCTTTGGGTACAAATAATTTATGCATAGAGCGAATCAAGGCCTGCAAAATAGCTGGCCCTGCCCAAACCCCACCAGCCGCAATCACATTCAAAATGGCCTGCAAAGACTCGCCCGTGGCATAGGCATGGCAATAACCCCGTGCGCCCGCTGTTAATGCCGCTAGGTGTTCTTCATCGCTAGGTGTTGAGCTTAAAAAAAGTACTTGGTTAGACGTGGTATATACAAGCCAGCTGGCATCGCTCAAAGCTGGCAAGCTAGGCAAAGCCAAATCAATCAGCACCACACCACCGCTAAGCTGGCTTAATGCAGGCAAAGAACCTAGCAGCAAGAACTCTTGCTGCGTACCCTGCTGGATATGCGCAAACAAGGAGGTATCGGTAGTTAAAATGGAGAAGTTCATCGCTCAGTCAACGCATTGGATTTTGCACGAAGTACCGGTTTCAACAAATAGGAAAGCACTGTTTTTTTACCCGTTAAAATATCAACCTCAGCCACCATGCCGGGGATAATAGGTAGTTTTTTTTCTCCAGCCTTCAAGAAGCTAGCATTCGTTCTTACCTTAACGATATAAAAAGCGTTACCTTTTTCATCCACAACGGTATCTGCACTGATGTGCTCTAGCTTGGCCTCCAAACCACCATAGATAGAGAAATCATAGGCTGTAAATTTTACAATTGCTGTGGCGCCAGGGCGTAAAAAGGCAATATCTTTCGGCAAGATCCTAGCTTCTAATAACAGCGCGTCATCCCCCGGCACAACTTCAATAATATCTTTACCAGGCTGCACCACTCCACCCACGGTATTAACTTGCAATTGCTTTACAGTGCCATTTACCGGCGAGCGAATTTCTGACTGCTTCACCCGATCAGCAAGGGCCACACTACCTTCAGTCAAGCTATTGAGCTTGCCCACCGTTTCACCCAGTTCTGCACGGGCGACGTTTTTGAAACTCAGCTCTACCTCACGAATTTTGCTACCTGCCTCAGACATCGCCGATTGGATACGCGGAATTTGCGAGCCTGCAGAATCGCGCTCACCCAAATAACGCGAAACATCACGCTCTAAACGTAGGATTTCTACATCAGAAACGGCACCACTTTTCAATAAAGGCTTAGTGGCTTCCAGCTCACGTAAAGTCAGCGCATAGCCTTGGCCTGCTTGTTCGCGGCGAGTGCGTGCTTCATTTAGCTCCTGCCCGCGTTGCACCAACTGCTGCTGTGCGCCGCTGATCAAAGCCGTCATTTCAGCATGACGTGATTCATACAAGCCACGCTCTTGAATCACTATTCCTGGCGCTTCGGCCTGTACTTCAGCAGGAACAACAAAGTCTTTACCCGAAGCCAGCGCTTCCAGCCGTGCAGCCTTAGCTTTCAGCGATAAATACTGTGCCCGATTTTCTTTTAATGACGACACAAAGCGGGTTGGGTCAATCGTAATCAGTAATTGCCCCTCCTTAACCTGCTGCCCCTCTCTGACTAAGATGGCCTTCACAATGCCGCCATCCAAGCTTTGTATCACCTGTATCTGCCTTGAAGGAATCACCTTACCTTCGCCACGTGTAACTTCATCAATTTTTGCCAAACTAGCCCAAATCAGCACCACCAACACGGTTAACGCAGATACCCAGACCAAGACTCTTGCACCACGCGAGCTTTGCTCAACAATCACCCAATCGGCATCAGCAATAAAATCATTGTGATCAACGACATCCGCCGCTTCGCCTCTAAATAAATAGCGATCAAACCAATACGAGCTTTTGCTGACTAAAGCTTGCCACTTGTTGCGCCAAAATGCAGGTTTAACGGTTTTAATCTCCATCATCAACTCGTCCTACCTATTCTGCCCTGCTGCAGGGCTTCAATCACCTGCGCTTTCGCGCCATCTGCAACGACTTGCCCTTGATCTAGCACGATCAAACGATCGACCAAATCCAGCAAAGAGGTGCGATGTGTAACCAGCAATAAGGTTTTTTGCGCGATATAAGCCTTCAGGCGCGCTTTTAGTTTTTCTTCAGAAAGGTGATCCATTGCACTGGTTGGCTCATCTAGCAACAGCATCGGCGGATCATTCAATAAAGCGCGAGCAATCGAAACCGCTTGCCGCTGCCCCCCCGATAAGGAATCACCACGTTCAGAAATCAACATATCAAAACCGCGTGGGTGCAGATCAGAGAATTCCTTCACCCCAGCTAAATCAGCCGCAGCCAAAATACTGCTATCGTCTGCAAATGGCGCGCCCATGGCTATATTCTGGCGCAAGGTGCCATAGAACAAGATGGGCTCTTGTGGCACATGCCCAATGGCACGGCGTAATTCAGCGGGATCAATTTGCCGCGTATCCACACCATCAATTAACACCGCCCCTTCAGTAGGGTAATAAAGCCCAAGGATCATTTTTTCGATCGTGGTTTTGCCAGAACCAATCCGGCCAATAATGGCCATTTTTTCACCGGCTTTAAGCTTAAATGAAACATTATTGAGTACTTTTTCATCACTACCGGCATAGGCAAAGCTGACGTTTTTAAATTCAATTTCACCTCGGAATGATTCGCGGTGTAAGAAATTGCTATCTTGCGGACGCTCAACCGGCAACTTCATATGAGATTCAATCCCCGCCAGCGAGGTGCGCGCATTTTGGTATTGCATCAACAAACCAGCCACCTGACCAAGCGGGGCTAATGCACGGCCAGATAACATAGAGGCGGCAATAATCCCCCCCATTGTTACCATGTTTTCGGTGAGTAAATACACACCCACAATAATCACGACCACACTCACCAATTGGCTAATAAACGATGCAAAATTAACCGTTGTTGATGAAAGTAATTTAAGTTTTGAGCCCACTTGGGCGAGGAAATGCGTTGAGCGCTCCCAGCGACGCTGGAACTCGCTCTCCGCTCCCATCACCTTGATGGTTTCTATCCCAACCAAGCCCTCAACCAAGGTGGCATTACGCTGTGCGGATGCCCGCTGAGTGAGCTCAACCATTTCGCGCATTTTATCTTGGGCCAGCAAGGTAAAAACCACCACCAGCACAATGCCCACCATGGCAGGCACCGCCAACCACGGCGAGATCCACATCATCACCAGTAAGAAAATCAGCACAAAAGGCAAATCTACCAAGGTGGTTATCGAAGCAGACGCGATGAAATCTCGTACCGATTCAAAAGCACGCAAATTAGCCACAAAAGAACCGACCGAAGCGGGCCGCGCCTCCATGCGGATTCCAAGCACACGCTCCATAATCAAAGCGGATAAGGTCACATCAATACGCTTTGACGCCACATCAATAATATGGCCACGGATCGTTCGTAATAAGAAATCAAACGTCAACACCGCTAAAGCGCCAATCGCCAGCACCCACAGCGTTTCTAAGGCATGGTTGGGCACGACTCTATCGTAAACATTCATCGAAAACAGCGGCATGGCCAGCGCCAGCGTATTAATCAGTAGCGCGGCCAATAGTGCATCACGGTATAAGCGCCAATTGTCTTTAACTACACTCCAAAACCAATGGCGACCCCGCACCGAGCCATGCTCTGGTGCACGGGCTTCAAATCTAAATTTGGGCCGAACAAAAATAACGATGCCGGTATGCACGTCTTGTAATGCCTCAGCACTAATCAGCTCAGATGATTCACCGGATTCAGGAAAGCATACGCGTGCCATGCCGTCATCCAGCCACTCCAGCAGTAAGCAAGCGCCTCGATCTTTAAGCAGTAAAATAACGGGGAATAAGCTGGTAGGTAATTCATTCAAGGAGCGGCGCACCACTCGAGCAGATAAGCCTGCTCGAGCTGCTGCGCGCGGCACGAGTGAGGGTGATAAGAGATTATCGCTCAGGGGTAAGCCAGCAGATAAAGCCTCACACGTCCAAGGAGAGCCATGAATACGTGTAAGCTCAGCCAAACAATCTAAAAGGGGATCAAAGCGGCTTTGATGCTCACCCACACGCCAATCAGGACGGTCAGAAGCTTTCGAATGGCTGGGATTGGACTCGCTCATACCTGAATTTCGTTGTAGTAGTTATGAAAATATATTCTACGCAGTTTGTAAGCTAAAACATATACATTACTTAGTTAACACTAATATATAAGTAAATGATTACATTTTTTTAATCGAGTAATACTTTTCCAGGGTTCATAATTCCAGCCAAATCAAACGATTGTTTAATTCTTTTCATTAATGCTAATTCCAAGGGATTTCTGTATTTAGCCAAATGCTGGCGCTTTAATTGTCCAATCCCGTGTTCTGCACTGATACTGCCGTTATGCTTTGCAACACAAGCATAAACAATATCATTCACCATAGGCTCATCTGAGTAAATCGCTGCAGTTTTATCTGCTCTAAATACGTTGTAATGCAAATTACCATCGCCCAAATGCAATAATGGCGGCATCACTGAAAGCCGCCGCCAACTCTTGACCACATTCAGTTAAGAAATCAGGAATACTGCCTACTGGCACACTAATATCATGCTTAATACTTACGCCTTCTCTGCGTTGAGCCTCTGGGATATGCTCTCTTAACTGCCAAAAATCTCTGGCTTGCTTACTATTTTGTGCCAACAAAGCATTTTCACAGTCTAAAGTAACGAGCACTTGCGCTAATTGATCGCTTAATACCTCGCTATCTCCCCCATCCGATAGCTCCAGCAGCGCCGCCCATTCAGGCAAAGGCTTAAAAGGGTGAGGCAAGCTAGGGCATTGCTTAGCCAACAACTCAAAACAAGGCTTGGAAATCAGTTCAAATGAAGTTACTCGGTCACCCACTGCAGCCTGAACGCCGCGGAGTAACTCTACCGCAGCGGCAGGATGATCCAAAGCCACCAAAGCCGTTGCATGGGCCGTTGGCAGGGGGTAAAGCCGAAGCACCGCACGGGTAATCACGCCTAAAGTGCCCTCAGAACCAATAAAGAGCTGCTTTAAATCATAACCAGTATTGTCTTTTCGTAGCCCGCGCAAACCGTCCCAAATTTCGCCATTGGGCAGCACGACTTCCAAGCCCAAAGTCAGCTCGCGCATATTTCCATAACGCAGCACATTCACGCCGCCCGCATTGGTCGCTAAAGCGCCACCCATGCGGCAAGAGTCAGCCGCAGCCCAATCGGCAGGAAACAAGCGATTTTCCGCGCGCGCAGCAGCCTGCACCTGCGCCAAAATAGCGCCTGCTTCTACAATAATGGTGTTGTTATCGCTGTCCACCTTGAGTACTCGGTTCATTCGCTCCAAGGACAACACCAAGGCCTTGCCCGATGTATCAGGCGTAGCAGCACCACAAAGGCTGGTGTTTCCACCTTGCGGAACAATAGCAACGCCGTACTGGGCACAAAGCTTAATCACAGCCGACACTTCTGCGGTGCTGCGCGGCCTAGCCACCGCCAATGCCGCTCCCTGATAACGACGGCGTTGATCTAAGCAATACGCCGCAGTAGCTTTGCCACTTAAAACACCCGCCACATCAAGCAACTGGCTTAATTCATTTAAAAAAATGTTCACACGTAAAAATCCTGCCGCTGTGCATGCGCACTGATCACCCGTTGGCAATGTCCAGGGTCTTTGGCATAGGTTATTTCACCGGCCGCAGGCTTATAAAAATCATATAAACGCGATACCCAAAAGCGCAGCGCCGCCGCACGTAATAGCACGGGCCACGCGGCAATTTCATCCAAGCCTAAGGGGCGAACTGTTTGATAGCCATGCAACAATGCCTTGGCTCGCAGCGAATCGATATCGCCTGATTCTGTTACGCACCAATCATTCAGCGTGATAGCTAAGTCATAGGCCAACACATCATTGCAGGCGTAGTAAAAATCAATAAAACCGCCCACATGATCGCCATTGAGCAAGACGTTATCGCGGAATAAATCAGCGTGAATCACGCCTTGGGGCAAGTGATCAAAACAATGCTCAGCCTGTAAAGCCAACTCGGAGCGCAATTGCTCGGCCTCATCCGTGCCCATTAACTCAAACAGCTGTGGCGCGGTGGCATTCCACCATTTTGGCCCACGCGGATTGGGCATTTGCCCTTGGTAGCTGCGCGCAGCCAAATGCATTTGCGCCAGCATTTCGCCAACCTCTGCGCATTGCAAAGCACTAGGCTCATCGACCACCGTGCCGGGCACACACTGCACCAACAATGTTGGCCGACCATTTAACTCATCAACATATTGATCTTCCAAATTGGCAATCGGCGCGGCCACTGCAATGCCATGATGGGCAAGATGAGCCATTAAATTGACGTAGAACGGTAGCTCATCGGCAGCCAAGGTTTCAAACAGAGTCAGCACATAGCGGCCATGCGTGGTGGTCACAAAGTAATTTGTGTTAGTAATCCCAGCAGCAATACCTTTAAGCTCAAGCAAGCTGCCAATGGAATAACGCTTTAGGAAGGGACCGAGGTCTTCCACTGTCACGGTGGTAAAAACTGACATAGATTTGACTCAAATGGGCATTCTTAAACTGGTTTTCCGCCCACAAAAAACACGCAAATATAACGTTGAATTATAAATAACAAGCGCGAATATCCATCTCAAGCTTGCAATCACTGCTCATGCTTTTTGTGTATTTCGTAGACTATTCATTACTTACGATACTTCATCAAAATTCAAAAATGACCCAGCGTGGTACTGATAAATTACTGCCGCCCAAATCATCACTGCGGTCAAAACGTCCTTGCCCTTCTCTATCGATCAAGAAATAAGGCTTACCCACTTTAGGGGTTACTTTCATCATGTAAAGCTTACCTTTTAAGCGATACTCTGCAATGGTTGCGTCAGATTTTTCGATCACCTTGATTTCTGGCTCATCCTGCACTTTTGCCTCGCTTTCTTTGGCTGGCAAAGGTGGGGGCGCATCACTCGGTGACGCAGCAAAGGCGTAACTGCTCAGTAATAGGCTAAGCAAAATAATGCGCATGATCGTTTCCTTGTTAAAGTCGCTACTGGAGTCTGAATTATTCTTTACACGGACAAGCGCTAATTGACGTCTTTTATCGTGGAATACATCGTACAAAGCTGACATATAAACACAGCAGCTTAGGCCTTATAATACGCTGGATTTAATGTCTTCCAAATATCAATCCGAACCTTGGCTAGCGGCAAACGCACCAGTGTTTTCATTTTTCTTACACCTAGTATAGAGAGTTTCATCGCATGGCGACCCTGCTTTTAATTGACGGCTCTTCCTACCTCTACCGAGCCTTCCATGCGATCCGCGATTTGGCGGCTCCCGATGGCACGCCCACCAATGCCCTCTATGGCTTTGTGAATATGCTGAAAAAACTACGTCAGCAAACCCCCGCCGATTATATCGCCTGCGTATTTGATGCCAAGGGTAAAACCTTTCGCGACGATTTATACCCTGAATACAAGGCGCAACGCCCATCCATGCCCGACGAGCTGCGGGTGCAAATCGAGCCCATTCACGCCGCTGTGAAAGCCTTTGGTATTAAGATTTTGATGGTGGATGGCGTAGAAGCTGACGATGTAATTGGCACCCTTGCAAGCTGGGGTACAGAGCACGGTATTACTACCATCATGTCTACCGGCGATAAAGATATGGCACAGCTAGTCAATCAGCACGTGCGAATTGAAAACTCAATGACCGAAGAAGTGCTGGATATCGAAGGCGTGATTAATAAATTTGGCGTACGCCCTGAGCAAATTGTCGATTATCTAGCGCTGATTGGCGATACCGTAGATAACGTGCCTGGCGTACCCAAATGCGGCCCTAAAACCGCACAAAAATGGCTAAGTGAATACCAGACACTAGACGCCATCGTCGCCAATGCCGATGCAATCAAAGGTGTGGTTGGCGAAAATCTGCGCAATACACTGCAATGGCTGCCAATGGCCAAACAACTGGTCACCATTAAATGTGATCTGGATTTAAGTTGTGAGCTACCACAACAATTTACAGATTTAGCGCCACAGGCAGAAGACTGGGATACGCTGCTGGGCATCTTTCGCAAAGCAAACTTCAAAACTTGGATTCGCGAGGCAGAAAGTAAGATAAGCACCGTGACAGCCCCCACCAGCGGTGATTTATTTAGCGCCCCAGCCGAACCTGCCGCCACAGCGGAAATCATCAGCGAGTCAGCCCCTATTGAGCGCCACTACCAAACCATCCTCAGCCAAAAGCAGTTAGATGAATGGCTAGAGCAACTGATGGCCGCCGATGTGGTTTCGCTAGATACCGAAACAACGGGTCTTGACACGCTCAATTCGCAAATTGTGGGCATGTCTTTTTGCATTAAAGCTGGTCTTGCAGCGTACTTGCCCCTTGCTCACTGCGGGCCAGATGCAGTGGAACAGCTACCGCTAGATGCCACGCTAGCCAAACTGAAACCTTGGTTAGAATCCGCAGAGCACAAAAAGCTAGGCCAGAATTTAAAATTTGATCAGCATATTTTTGCCAACCACGGCATTGCACTGGCTGGCATTTCTGACGACACCATGCTGATGTCTTATGTGCTGGCCAGCTTTGAAAAACATAATATGGATGCACTGGCCGAACGCGAGCTAGGCGTTGCTACAATAAAATTTGAAGAGCTCTGCGGCAAAGGGGCCAAACAAATTGGCTTTGACGAAGTTGCGGTTGAGATTGCCAGCACTTACGCCGCAGAAGATGCCGACATCACCCTGCAACTTGCCCACGCCATGCTGCCACGGCTAACTGGCGGGCTGGCTACGGTGTACCGTGATATCGAAATGCCCTCGCGTGCGGTGCTGTTTGAAATGGAGCGCACCGGCGTATTGCTCAACAGCCACAAGCTAAATCAGCAAAGCCACGAAATTGGCCTGCGCTTACTTGAAATCGAACAAACCGCTTACGATTTAGCTGGCCAGCCATTTAATCTGGCCAGCCCTAAGCAGCTTGGCGAGATTTTCTTTGAACAGCTCAAGCTGCCGGTGATTAAAAAAACCCCTAAGGGCGCGCCTTCTACCGATGAAGAAGTATTGCAGGAACTGGCCAAGGATTTTCCGCTGCCCAAGGTCTTACTTGAGCATCGTTCGCTTTCTAAACTTAAATCCACCTACACCGACAAACTACCGCTCATGGTAAACCCGCGCACCGGCCGCGTTCACACCAGCTATAACCAAACCGTCGCCGTGACTGGGCGTTTAAGCTCTACCGAGCCTAACCTGCAAAATATTCCAGTTAAAAGCCTAGAAGGCCGCAAGATTCGTGAAGCCTTTATTGCTCCCAAAGGCTGGCAGATTATGTCGGCCGATTACTCGCAAATTGAGCTGCGTATCATGGCGCATTTATCTCAAGATGCTGCAATGATTGCTGCGTTTACTTCTGGGGAAGATATTCACCGCACCACTGCTGCCGAAGTGTTTGGCGTAGCACTTGATCAAGTTAGCAGCGAGCAACGCCGCTACGCCAAAAGCATTAACTTTGGCCTGATTTATGGCATGGGCGTGTTTGGCTTGGCCGCGCAATTAGAAATCCCGCGTGACGCGGCTAAAAACTTTATCGACCGCTATTTTGCCCGCTTCCAAGGCGTAGCCATGTATATGGAAAACATCCGCGCCAGCGCTAAAGAACACGGCTATGTAGAAACCGTTTTTGGCCGCCGCCTGTGGCTACCAGAAATCAAATCATCCAATGCCGCACGCCGCGCCGGAGCAGAACGCGCCGCAATTAATGCCCCAATGCAGGGTACGGCGGCGGATTTAATTAAACTAGCCATGATTAATGTTGCGAATTGGATTAAGACAGAAAAACTACAAAGCCGATTAATTATGCAGGTACACGATGAATTGGTGCTAGAAGTACCTGACCATGAGGTGGCAATGATGCGTGAGCAATTGCCGATTAGAATGGCACAAGCGGCAGAACTTACAGTCCCATTGCTCGCAGAAGTGGGCGTGGGCATGAATTGGGGAGAAGCTCACTAATATATTTCCCCTCGTTGCCTTTACCGAAAAGCGAGGGGCAGATGACAAAAACAGGAGCCTGTAACTAAAATTGTGTAAATGCCTTTGGCCGATTAACCTCTTCCCGAGGATATTTCATGTCAGGCATCACAATGGACCGTCAAAAATTACAG
>Ga0247722_10001557_pt1 | contig 12557 bp, 8 predicted proteins | sample MSEWelMarce3H_FC_FD_189094 | JGI IMG/M metagenome (GOLD analysis project Ga0247722, IMG submission 189094) | Subsurface sediment microbial communities from gas well in West Virginia, United States - MSEEL Well Study Marcellus 3H_FC | ecosystem: Environmental > Terrestrial > Deep subsurface >... | reverse complement strand
CAACAGTATTGGCTACGCCGTGGCGACGCTTTTGGCGTTAGCTATTCCGATTCAATTCTTGCAAGATGTTCGAACTGAAAGTTCAAAGCAGAACAAATCAGGATTTGTAGAAGACATCAAGTTTGGCATTAAGTATTTGTACAACCACAAAGTTTTGCGACGTTTGGTGCTAACAACTGCAACTATCGGTGTCTGTTATTCAATGGGCACAGCAACTATAGTTTTGTTCATCATTAAGGAGTTAGAACTTGCGCCTAAGTACTTTGGAGTAGTTCTCACAATTCAAGGCCTGGGGGCTTTGCTAGGTGCGATTGTTGCGCCAAGAGCATCCAAGAAATTTGGTCGTAGCATCATGATGACTTTAGGGATCACCGGCAGTTCAGTGATTCTCCTGGCGCAGGGTTTTTCTCCTAACATTTATGTTTTTGTTGCCCTTGCAACTCTTGGTGGTTTTGCAATTGCACAGTGGAACATCTTGCTCATGGCTACGTATCAAACAGTTATTCCCAATGATTTGTACGGAAGAATCCATGGAACCCGCCGCACGCTGGTGTGGGGAATGATGCCAATTGGATCTTTACTCGGGGGAGTCCTGGCACATTTCAGTCTGAGACTTCCTATGTATGTGGGTGGCGTTATTGCTTCACTTATTGCGATTAGTTCTATTAAGTTTTTCATGAGCATCGCAAAGAGCGTTGAAATTTAAGAATAGTATGTGGATATGAAAGCCAAACTGGGTCGGGCTTATTGGAAGCTTTGGTCTGCAACCGCAATTTCAAACCTAGGTGATGGCGTTTCCGGAGTTGCTTACCCATGGTTGGCATCTGCAGTCACCAGATCTCCACTATTGATCGCTGCAGCAGGTTTTGCATCCCGCCTGCCTTGGCTGGTTTTTACTTTACATGCAGGGGTTATCACCGATCGCTTTGATCGCCGAAAACTAATTCTTGCGATGGATTTATTCCGTGGGATCTTGACTGTATTTGTTGGCGTGGTTGTTTTATTGAATGGAGAATCGCTTCCTTCACTCAATGAGTTGAGTTCAATAACTGATATGGAAACTCATTGGGCCTTGTACCTGACTTTGATTTTTTCGGCGTTTTTGTTTGGTTTAGCAGAGGTGCTTCGGGACAACAGTGCTCAAACTCTGATGCCTAGCGTGGTTGCTGAAGAAAACCTTGAAAGAGCCAATGGGCGGATGTGGTCTGCAGAATCTTTGACAAATAGTTTTATTGGGCCTCCACTTGGTTCCCTACTAATTGGAATTTCAATATTCATTCCCTTCTTTTTTGACGCTGCCTCTTTCTTTGTTGCTGTTGCACTTATCGCAAGTATTAGTGGCAGTTTTAGGCCAGTGAGTCAAAAACCACGCGAAAAAATAAATTTTAAGGTAGAAATTAAGGAAGGCTTTAGTTGGCTGTGGGCACATCCTTTACTGCGCCCCATGGCAATCATTCTCGGATTCATGAATGGTCTGGGATCAATGATCACAGCGACATACATTTTGTTTGCACAAGAGGTATTGAAAACTTCAGTCTTTGTCTTTGCAGTTCTAGGAATGGCTGCCGCAGTCGGAGGCATAATTGGTGGATTGTTAGCTCCAAAAATTTCTGAAGTTTTGGGAAGCGGCCCTTCACTGTGGTTAGCGATGATTCTTGCCCCGATGGGTAGCGCGATAATTGGTTTTACATCTACCTGGCAAATCGTTTGGATTGTGACAGTTTTTCAAACGATCACGGCAATTTTGTGGAACACAATCACCGTTTCATTAAGACAAAGTATTATTCCGTCGCACCTTTTGGGCAGAGTAAATAGTGTTTATCGTTTTTTTGCTTGGGGTTCTATTCCCATTGGCATGTTCTTGGGCGGCGGATTGGTGACTCTTAGCCAACTAGCGCTTTCCCGCGAAATGGCGCTTCGAACACCGTATTTCGTAGGTGCAGTCCTGGGATTGTTACTTTTTGCATTTGCCGCATCAAAGCTGACTACCGCCGCGATTGATAAAGCCCGAGCCGACGCTAAAGAGGGGCCTTAGCCTCACCCCATCCACGCGTTAAGTTTCTGACTTTCTCAGCCAATGGTTATCTAGGTGTTATAAAACTACGCTCATGCAAATGGTTCGCCTGTTGCTTAGACGAGTTTCCTACGGCAGACTTTCGCCACCAAAAGCGCCTACGGGGTTGGTCGACTCTCCGCAGACGCTTTTCTAAAACCCTCAAGGAGGAACTATGAAGTTCACACGTAGTGCAAAGTTTGCACTCGCAGCTGCAGCTTCTGCAGCGTTGGCAGTTTCACTGCTAGCGCCTGCTCAAGCGGCAACACGTTCAACTATCGTGATTCACGATACAAACGCTTTAACATCATTTAACTCAGGCCAGCCTGATACCAACCTAACCATCAATGGCAAGGTTGGAAATCTCACTGGTATTGGTTTCTATTACATCAATGACAAGAAGAATGTTGTTCGTAATACAACATTCGGTGATTTCAAGATTGTAAAGAACAATGCAACAGATTTCCGCATTGCATACACAGTCAACAAGGGTCTTGTCTGGTCTGATGGAACACCTATCAACGCAGTAGATCTTTTGATGTCACACGTTCTTTCAAGCAACGCATACTCAAAGTCTGCTGGCCTTGGAGATCCTGATGGTGATGACACACCTGCATTTGACTCAAATGGTTACGGTGGAACTTACAGCGACAACATTGTCGGAAATCCGGTTCTTTCAGCTGACAAGATGACATTGACACTTCAGTTCAAGCAGAAGATTGCTAACTGGGATCTATATGGTCCAGGACCATCTCCAGTTCACACACTTGTTCTTCTAGCAGAAGGAAAGAAGGGTCTTCAGTCAGTTAAGGATAACGAAGCTGCTCGCGATCGCTTCTTTGCTGCATACAACTCAAAGAACACTGCAGTTTTGAAGTCAATCGGTAAGGTCTGGTCAGAGGCTTACGACATCACCGAAGTTAACAACAGCACAAACCCACTTCTTTGGGTCGGCAACGGTGGATTTACAGTTGATAGCGCAGTTACAAAGTCATCTGTAACACTTAAGGTCAACCCTAAGTACAACTCAGGTCCAAAGCTAACCGGAACAATTGATACTGTTATCTTCAAGTTCATCTCTGATGGAACTGCAGCTGCACAGGCACTTGCTAACGGTGAGCTCGATGTTTACTCAGGTCAGCCAACGGCAGATGCTGTAGCTGCTTTGAAGAAGCTTTCAAACGTTAACCTCATTGGTGGAATTAACGCTTGCTACGAGCACTGGGATACTCGCGTAAACGCAGCACCAGGACAACCTGATTACAACGGTATTTTCAAGGGACATGGCGGAAAGGGTGCAGATCTACGTAAGGCATTCCTACTTTCAATTCCTCGTGAAGAAATCAACGAGAAGTTGATCAAGCCAATTAACCCAAATGCACCAATCTTGGGTTCAACTTTCATCGCACCTGGTTTTGATGGTTACGAGCGTCTAGTAGCTAACAATGGTTCAAGCTTCTACGTTGGATCACAGGATGCACTGAACGCTAAGGCAGCTCGTCTACTAAAGAAGCACTACCCAAGTGCAAGCCCATCAAACCCAGTTAAGGTGAATGTGCTTGTTCCAGGTAACAACCCACGTCGTGCAGCGCAGTTCGCACTTGCGAAGGCAAACGCACTCAAGGTTGGTTTTGATCTAGTAGGAGATGTTCAAGCTTCATGGTCTCCAAAGATTCAGCTATCAACTTACGATGCTCAGTTCTTTGCATACTGCCCATCTGCAGTTACACAGGCTGGATCAAATGCAAACTTCCAAGTTGGTGGAGGAAACAACCGTAACGGTGTTAACTTGCCAGCACTAGATGCAATCCTTAACAAGTTGCAACTTCCAATGGATAACCGCACATACATCTCAACAATTATCCAAGCAGAGCGCATCATTCACGCTGAGGGACTTACATCTGGAGTATTCCTGCACCCAGCAGTTACTGCAGTAAACAAGAACCTCAAGGGAATCAAGCCGTCACCGCTTTCTGATGACGTTGTTTGGAACTGGTGGGAGTGGGGCTACTAATAGCTTGATTTTCAAGCTATTACTACTGCCGTAAAAGGCGGAAAAGTACTCAGCGAGTGGCATCTGGTTGAAAAATCAGGTGCCACTCGCGCTACTATTTGGCAATTGTTTTTGAGAAATCGCACTTAAGACTTAGCTGGCAAGGAGCGTTACATGCTGAACTTCATCCTGCGTCGAATTGGCGTATCGATCATGATCCTATTTGGATCAAGCTTCTTGGTGTACAACCTTGCAGCATATGCAAGCGACCCATTGGCAGAGTTGCGCCTTAGCACTGATGATGGCGCCCGCCAGCAGATAATCTCTTTAACGCGTAGTTTGAATCTTGATACTCCGCCACCTATTAGATACTTCTTGTGGCTCAGGGGTGTTCTTGGAATTTTTGTCGGCAATTTGAATCTCGGAATGACTCGCGAAGCATCAACTGTGCAAGAAGAACTTGCTTATGCGATTCCAGTAACAATACGACTTGTATTGGTTGCAACAATTACTGCAGTTCTATTTGGACTTGCACTAGGAATTATCTCAGCACTTCGCCAGTACAGCCGTTTTGATTACGGTATGACTTTCCTTGCATTTCTTCTTTACTCACTTCCAATTTTCTGGGTTGCTGTTCTCCTTAAGGAGTTTATGGCAATTCAATTCAACAACTTTTTAAGTGAACCAAATATCCCGATTAGGTGGATGGTTATATTCTCCATCTTTACTGGAATTTTCTGGAGCTCCTTGTTTGGAGGAGAGCGAAAGAGATTCTGGAGTGTTTTCGGTGGTGCCTTTGCAACAAGTTTTGTAATTTTGTGGGCAATTGATTTAACAGATTGGTATTTAACCCCTGGACTAGGCCCAATTCTGATCGGATTCCTTGCTGTTGGAATTGCCTTTGGTGTTACTGCAATTTCAACAGGTTTAAGTAATGCAGCGGCAAAAAAGGCGGCGCTCACAATGGCCGGCTTAGCTGTTGTCTGGTATTACCCGGCACAATGGATCTTTAATAACCTTGCTTCTTACTTCACAATCTTCATTTTGATTTCATTGATTGTTTTGTCCGGATTAGGGCTATCTCGCCTCTATAGCAAGATTGATCGTGGACCAATTGCGCGAACCGCAATAATTACCGGAATCCTCAGTGGGTTTTTGATTTTGGTCGATCGAATCATGCAAAGTTGGGATGACTATCGCGCAACTGATGCGGTTAATGGTCGCCCGGTTCCTACCTATGGACAGCGTAAGGATCAGTTAGTAACCGAGGATTTCTGGCTCAATAACTTGGACATCATCATGCACTTAATCCTGCCAACGCTGGCATTGATCTTGATCTCGTTAGCTGGCTGGATTCGTTTCACACGTGGTGCGTTGTTAGAGGTTCTCAATCAAGATTACATTCGCACAGCTAGAGCTAAGGGACTCAACGAACGAGTTGTGGTCACCCGCCATGCATTTAGAAACATGATGCTCCCGCTTTCTAGCCTTTTCGTTGGTGAGTTTGTAGGACTTGTTGGTGGTGCAGTCATCACCGAACGCGTTTTTGGTTGGCAAGGAATGGGAACTTTGGGAATCAAGGCGATTAATAGTTACGACCTCAACTTGTTGATGGGCGTTAACTTGTTGCTTTCGATCCTAGTTATCTTCGGTAACTTGCTTGCAGACTTAGTGTATTCAGCTCTCGATCCACGTATTAGATTGGGCAAGTAGCCATGAAACTATTCGGACGTAAAGAACAAGCAACAGGTGAAATCCTTGCAGGTGGCGAAAATGCCATTGCCAATAAAGAGGTAGAGGGTCTTAGCCAAGGTCAGATTGTTCGTCGACGCTTCTTCCATCACCGTGCAGCTGTGATCGCTCTAATAACTCTGGGATCCTTAATTCTCTTTGTAATGACCTCTCTTGATAGCAAGATTGGTCCAATCCGTATTCCAGGTTGGTGGAAGTGGACAGTTGAAGATATTCCAGAGCTTCGCTATGAAGATTGCCCTGGCGGAACCACCGGTTGCCCAACGCTTTCATTAAAGCCTGGCTCAAGCTTTGGCCTAGGAACACACCCATTTGGCCAAGATGACATCGGCCGCGATTACTTTGCACTCGTAATGAATGGTGCACGCCGCTCGTTGATGATCATGTTCGTCATCGGCGCAGTAGCTGGATTCATTGGTGTTGTAGTTGGATCTATTTCAGGTTTTTATGGCAAGAAGATTGATGCGGTGTTGATGCGCCTGGTCGACTTCATTCAGACAGTTCCAACGATCATTATCGCAGCGGTTATTGGTAAGGCTGCAGGTAAGGTCGGCCCGCTCTATCTGGCGCTGTTTTTAGGAATTCTCGGCTGGACTGGTCTTGCTCGTTTAGTGCGTGCGCAGTTCTTGCAGTTACGTGAAATGGAGTTTGTTGATGCCGCACGAGTTGCTGGCGCATCAAATCTTCGAATCGCCTTCAAGCACATTCTGCCAAATGCGGTTGGCCAAATTATTGTGTCAGTCACATTGATCATGGCTGGCGCAATTTTGACTGAGACTGCACTGTCATATCTTGGCTTTGGTGTGGTTGCTCCAGATGTTTCACTGGGGCTTTTGATTAGCCAATACGAATCCTCATTTACAACTCGTCCATGGCTGTTCTGGTGGCCAGGTTTCTTCATTATTTCTATCGCATTGTGCGTTAACTTCATTGGAGATGGATTGCGTGATGCATTTGACCCACGTCAGCGACGTCGAATCACAAAGAAGGATCGCGAACAAGCGAAGCTTCAGGTTAAGGCTGGTGAGTAATCATGACTGAGAAAAATGTACTTCAAATCTCAAATTTCAATGTTGATTTCTGGGTAGATGGCGTTTGGTATCCAGCTGTTATCGACATGAACCTGGGGCTTGCCGCAGGTAAAGTCACCGCAATTGTGGGTGAGTCAGGTTCTGGCAAATCAACAACAGCACTTGGTCTTATGTCACTACTTGCATCAAATGCTCGCATGCAAGGCAGCATTTTGGTCAAGGGCGAAGAAATGCTCAATGCAAAGTCAGCTGTGTTGCGTGAGTTCCGTGGAAAAGAAGTTGCATACATTTTCCAGGAGCCAATGACAGCTTTGAACCCACTATTTACAATTGGGTATCAAATCGTTGAAACATTACGTAACCACTTTGATATGGGTCCAAAGGAAGCACATGCGCGTGCTTTGGAATTAATCACAATGGTGGATATTCCAGATCCCGAGAAATCAATTCTTAAGTACCCACACCAACTCTCGGGTGGGCAACGCCAGCGCGCGATGATCGCGCAAGCACTTGCTTGTGATCCTGCATTGCTAGTTGCCGATGAACCAACAACAGCGCTGGATGTGACAGTTCAGGCTGAAATTCTTGATTTGATGCGTGGACTCAAGGACAAGCTAAATTCTGCAATCCTTTTGATTACGCACGACATGGGTGTTGTTGCCGATATGGCTGATGAAATCCTTGTTATGAAGGATGGAATTACTGTTGAAAAGGGCACAGCAGATCAGATCTTCAATAAGCCACAGCATCCATACACACAGCAATTGCTGGGCGCGGTACCAATGCTTGGCTCAACAAAGAAGCGTCCACTTCCTTATAAGGAAGATGCAAAGCCTGCTCCTGTCTTGAAGTTAACTGATGTGACAGTTGAATATCCAAAGCGTGGACGCCAACCAGCATTTACTGCTGTTAAGAACTTCAACCTTGAAATCTATCCAGGCGAAATCGTTGGCTTGGTAGGAGAGTCAGGTTCAGGTAAGACAACTGTTGGACGTGCATCCATCGGTTTGCTTCCCATCAAGGAAGGCTCACTTGAAATTGTTGGCAAGGACATCAGCCACGCAACTCAAAAAGAGCTTTTCACAATTCGTCGCCACACCGGAATTGTTTTCCAAGATCCAGCCTCATCTCTTAATCCACGCCTTCCAATTGGTGAATCCATTGGCGAGCCTTTGTTGTTGGCAGGCCTTGCAAAGGGTGCAGATCTAGCGCACAAGGTTGAAGAGCTTTTGGATCAAGTGGAACTTCCTCGTAGCTACCGCAACCGTTACCCACATGAGCTTTCAGGTGGACAACGCCAGCGCGTAGGTATCGCACGTGCCCTGGCATTAACTCCAGATCTTTTGATTGCAGATGAACCAACATCAGCACTTGATGTTTCTGTGCAAGCTCGTTTCCTCGAACTTCTGCAAGAACTTCAGGGCAAGCTCAACTTTGCTTGTTTGTTTATCTCTCACGACTTAGCAGTTGTTGACATTCTGTGTCACCGAATTGCAGTGATGCAAAATGGTTTCCTAGTTGAAGTTGGCGACCGTGATCAGATCCTGAAGAACCCAAAGAATGAGTACACCAAGCGACTTATTTCAGCGGTTCCGGTTCCAGATCCTGCTGAACAACGCATCCGCCGCGAGGCACGTCTAGCACTTAAAAAGTAAGCCCCACTCGTGGATCTAGACCTTTTGGTCTTTGGACTAGACCTTGTTTCAACCTTTGCATTTGCATTGGTTGGTGCAAGAGTTGCGGCCAGTAAAGGTTTAGATTTTGGCGGAATTCTTTTCATCGCAGCAATCGCATCAATTTCGGGCGGCACATTGCGCAATTTGTTTATGGGCCAGCAACCACCATGGATTCAATACCCGTGGTTGTTCGCACCGATCATCGCGGCATTCTTAATCACCATCGCAATGGGCAAGACCCAAGATGTTGGTCGCTTTGCTTTATCGCTCGATACTTTAGGACTGGCCGTTGCTACGGTTTCAAGTGTTCAGTTCGCACTCATCAACAATGCCCCCCTTGTAGCGGCTGCAGTTCTTGGATTAATCGGTGCGGTTTCGGGTGGATTATTCCGAGACATCATGTGTCAGACAGAGCCGGTGCTGTTGCACCGCGAAACCATCGGCACCGCATGTTTTTCAGGTGCGATTGTGTACTTAGCCTTGGATGCCATTGACCTTAACGAAGCGATTGTTGTTGCCATCGCTGGTCTGGTTGTGGTCTTGGTCCGCGAACTTTCAATTAAGTACAACTGGAATCTGCCGAAGGTCGTAAAGAACCCTTAATCCCGTGACTGCCCACTTCGGTGGGTGTATCGGCCCAAGAAATCCGCCTTCATATCGGCAAAGTTTCCATCCAGAAGTGCCTGACGCATCTGATCCACCAATCGCACAATAAATCTTTCATTATGAATCGTCGCCAAGGTCGCGCTAATGATTTCTTTACCGCGGAATACATGGTGCATATAAGCCCGTGTGTAGTGCGTACAGGTGTAACAGTCGCATTCGCTGTCTATGGGCGTGAAATCCCGCTTAAAACGGCTGTTAGACAGGTTAAAACGCCCTTCCATCGTGTACACGGCGCTCGTGCGTGCAATTCTGCTCGCAAGTACGCAATCAAAGGTGTCACAACCGTTTTCAACGCCGACAAATAGATCTTCTGGCGCGCCAATTCCCAATAAATGCCGGGGCTTATCTTCGGGCAAAATTTCATTGACCCAAGAAACGATTGTCCCTAGTTGACCCTTGTCCAAGGCCCCACCAATTCCAAATCCATCGAAGGATTGACCACTAGATTCCAAAGTACCTAGATCAGTAGCAGCCTTTTTGCGAAGGTCTTCGTATTGGGCGCCCTGGATTACTCCGAATAAGGCTTGGTACGGCTTTCCAATTCGCTCTTCGGTAAGGCGCTTATGTTCATCAAGACAGCGGATCGCCCAGGCATAAGTGCGGTCCATCGCCAGCTCTTGATAAGGACGGGTGTTGTGCAGGGTCGTGCACTCATCAAAAGCGAACATGATGTCGGCACCGATTTGATGTTGCACCTGCATGGAAACTTCTGGAGTAAAGCGATGCATCGACCCATCAAGGTGAGACTTAAAGGTCACGCCTTCATCATCGACATGTGCCAAGCGATCTTTATTTCCTGCGATCACATCATCTCGTCTAAAGGTTTGGGCATCCATCGCCAAAACTTTTTTGAAACCAACACCTAAAGATAAAACTTGAAAACCACCAGAGTCGGTAAAGGTTGGCCCCTGCCAGTTCATGAATTTGGCCAGCCCGCCAGCTTCATCTAAAACTTCAGAGCCCGGTTGTAAATACAAGTGATACGCATTTGATAGCAATGCTTGCGAACCTAATTCCTTCATGGCTTCTGGCAGCACAGATTTAACGGTGGCCTTAGTGCCTACCGGAATAAAGGCAGGTGTCTGAATCGGTCCGTGCGGCGTATTGATGGTTCCAACGCGTGCAAGTGAGCCACTTTCAGCATGCTTGATATCAAATGAAAAACTCAAGGCATTACCAAATCTGAACTCGAGCTTGTTCCTCTAGCCACAGCGCATCTTTGTCGGTCACACCGAATTCTTGATAGAACGGCGCGAAGTTCTTAAGGATTTGATTGCATCGAAATTCTGCAGGTGAATGCGGATCCGTCGCGATACGACGACGCATCTCTTCTGGGCGAACCTTTGCTCGCCAGACCTGGGCCCAGGAAAGCATCAAGCGCTTTTCACCGCTCATGCCCTCGATGACAGGTGATGGCTTTCCACCCAGTGAAATTTGGTAGGCCTTAAAGGCGATTGCTAATCCACCAAGGTCGCCGATATTTTCACCGATAGTTAAAGCGCCATTAACCGTTACATCAGGTGCCTCTTCTGGAATCAAAGCATCGTATTGAGCGATCAAGGCTTTGGTGCGTTCTTCGAAAGCTGCACGATCTGCATCGGTCCACCAATTGTTCAGTGCTCCATCGCCATCGTATTTAGATCCTTGGTCATCAAAGCCATGGCCAATTTCATGCCCAATGACTGCGCCAATGGCCCCGTAATTCACGGCGTCGTCATGATCCAAACCAAAGAAGGGTGGCTGCAAAATCGCGGCTGGAAAAACGATCTCATTCATCACCGGGTTGTAATAAGCGTTAACGGTCTGAGGCGCCATATGCCATTCATCGCGATCGACCGGCTTACCAATCTTGGAAAGTTCGTGATCTCGTTGGAACTTCACAACGCGGCCCACATTTCCGTACAGGTCATCTGGTGTTGTTTGCAGCGCGCTGTAATCGCGCCACTTATCTGGGTAGCCAATCTTGGGACGGAACTTGCCCAATTTTTCTAAGGCTTTGACCTTGGTATCAGGGCTCATCCAAGCAAGTTCGTTAATGCTGATTCGGTAAGCCTCGATCAGGTTGGCAACCAGCTTTTCCATACGGGCCTTTGCTTCGGCCGGAAAATACTTTTGTACATAGACCTTTCCAACAGCTTCGCCCAATGATCCTTCGATCATGGAAACAGCGCGCTTCCAGCGCTCGCGAAGTTCAGGGGTTCCACTCAGGGTCTTTCCGAAGAAAGCAAAGTTCTCATTAGTGAAATCATCAGAAAGATACGGAGCAGCGCCGCTGACGATGTGCCATTTCAGCCATGCTTTCCAAGCGGCAGCATCAAAGCTAGCCAGGATTGTTCCAAGACCTTCAAAAAATGAAGGCTGCTGAACGATGACCGAATCCAAAACAATTGCTGGAATTTCGCCATCAGTTAAGTAGAGCTCCCAATCAAAGGCAGGCATTAACGCCTTTACTTCAGAGCGGTTCAACTTGTTATACGTCAGGGTCGCATCGCGATCTTTGACCTGGTCCCAATGATGGCTTGCGATGCTGGTTTCAAGGGCCATGACTTTGGCCGCATTTCCTACTGGATCCAAAACCCCAGCCAAGGTGAACATCGCTTCAATATGAGAAACATAGGCGGTGCGAATATCTGCATATTTCTCGTCGCGGTAGTACGCCTCATCGGGCAATGAAATTCCGCCCTGCTGCAAGTACATGATGTTTGTTGAAGCATCTTTCATGTCGGCATAGATAAAGGTTCCAAAGATTCCAGATGTTCCCTTGGCTTCTAATTTTGAAAGCGTTGAAATGAAATCAGACAGCGATGCAATGGAATCAACTTCTGCGAGCTCTGCTGCAATAGGGGAGCCGCCCTTGGCGTTGACAGCTGCGGCATCCATAAATGACTTGTAAATATTGGCGATCTTGGTGGCTTCATCTGATCCAGTTGCGCCTTCGATGATTTCGCGGACCCGTGCTTCAGATTGAATTCGAAGAGTTATGAAAGCGCCATCACTTGCGCGGTCGGCCGGGATCTGGGCGGTCTTTAACCAACCGCCATTGAAGTGACGATAAAGGTCATCTTGGGGCCGGACTGTTTGGTCCTGGTGGGAAAAATCTAAACCTGCAGCCGACAAGCCAGCGTTACTTGAACTCACGAAATTCTCCTTCAATTAAAAGTAGTTGAAGCTTCAACCTTTGCCGTAGACTGCACTCATGGCACGTGAAAACGCTACCGCACCAAGGTGGCTCAACCCCACTGAAATGAAGGCTTGGCGTCGCTACATAATCGCTAGCCGCCGGTTAATCGAGGCCCTGGATTCTGACCTTGGTGCCCATGATTTATCGATGCCAGATTATGAAATTTTGGTTCAACTCAGCGATGCCCCAGATCGCAGTATGCGAA
>Ga0247722_10001556_pt1 | contig 12558 bp, 10 predicted proteins | sample MSEWelMarce3H_FC_FD_189094 | JGI IMG/M metagenome (GOLD analysis project Ga0247722, IMG submission 189094) | Subsurface sediment microbial communities from gas well in West Virginia, United States - MSEEL Well Study Marcellus 3H_FC | ecosystem: Environmental > Terrestrial > Deep subsurface >... | reverse complement strand
GGACGAGGCGCAAGTTGAGAAAATTTTACCATTCAGCAAAAGGGAAGAGATTAATTCTCTTCTCTTTTCTGAAAAAATATTTATCTCAGCTTTTCCAAAAGTTGCATTTATTAATTGAATTTAGGCAATAAATAGTTTATGATTACAAAAAAGAATGTTTTCAAATTTTTATTTTTTTATTTAATTAGTACTATTTTATTATTGGTATTAAATCGTATTGCAGAAACTAAACTTTTTCAATTATTTACCATTGAGCAAATCGGAAATCCTGATTTGGAATGGAATGATTTACATTATAAAAGCGTCAATCCATCAACGAATGTTCATTACACAAGAGAAAAAAGCGTTGTTTTAATTAATACAGGTAGTCTAAACCGAGATTCATTCAGGTTAGAGTTATCAAAAGTGCTTACAAAACTGAAGAAAATAAACGCAAAGGCAGTAGGGATTGACCACCAATTTTCTGCAGAACCATTTGAAGAAAAAATAGGGACAAAAGAATTAATTGAGTCAATAAATGCCAATCCTAAAATTGTTGCTGGAAAAATTGAAGATGTTAATAATCCGAATAAACTATCGAAAGAATTAAAAATAAAGGCAATTAGAGGAAAAGCAGATTTACCGGATGATTATACGATAAGAACTTATTACGACCAAAGTTCAACATTTGCGAATCAACTGATTAAAATAGCGTTTCCAAGTAAATTTTCAAATTCAGAAGAGGGGAATGAACCATTTACAATTAACTATTCATGTTTAAATGATGGATTAGTTGAGTATTCGAATACATCTGAAAGTTTGGATTCAATTAATTTTAAATACATTGAAGCGAAAGAATTTATAGATGAAAATGAAAGTGGTTTTAATCATTCTTTTACTAAAACGTTCAAAAATAAAATTGTCATTATAGGACATCTTGGATCAAATTTAATTAATAAAAAATATGACGTTGAGGACAAATTTTCCGTACCGACGGATACCTCTAAAATCATGCTTCGAGACAAAACGATGTATGGATCAGTGATTCATGCAAATGCCATTGAAAATATTTTACATCCAGAAACGAAGTTCAAAGAATTAAATAGTTTTTTTAATATTTTATTAGACCAATTTTTTATTATTGGCATGTTGGTCTTGTTATTTTTAAATCTTGGTAAATTAATTAATATCTCAATTGTTATTGTTTTATCTGTGATTTATGCGATAATTATTATGAAATTAATGGATTTTAATATTTATATTACAATGGCATCTACTTTGTTTCAATTACTCTTTTTAGAGGAGTTTTTTGAAATAATAGAACCATTATACAACAGAGTAGTAAAATTGAAAAAATAGAGAATCATGAAAAATAGTAGAAGAATAGATAGCTTTTTGTTTTTGATTTTTTCTTTTTTAATAACAATCTATGCAAATAGTCAAGATGTTTTTATCAAAGTTAAAAAGGGTACAATTCAATTGAATAACAAATCTATCAATACAACTTCACCAGCAATAAAACTTACTAAAACAGATGTTCTTGAGTTGCCAAAAGGTGTTTTGGTCTTAGCAAGTATAAAAGATAAATATATTGAAATACCTGCTGACAAGACATATAATTTTGCTGATATCATCGCTTTGAATAAGAAAAATAGCACCTCAACCAACGGAAAAACAAAAGGAGGTGTTGTTAATGCTTTATTCGTTCAATCTGTTCAACATACCGATAAAAATGCTGGAATAACAACTAGAGGTGATAGGCTACCTGATTTCTATGCACCTTTGGATTTAACTGACACATTAATTATCGTTTCTGATACGGCTATTTTAGAGTTTGGAAATCAATCTACCAAGGTCATATCAAATTTTGTTGTAAAAAATCTTGATGATGGAAAAGTATATTATGATGATAAACCTATGAACAAAACAATTACGCTTATAAATCTGCCAAAGGGTATGTATGTCTGGGAAGGAGAAATTAAAGGATATGAATTTAAAAATTTTTTTATTATAAAAGATGAATTATTTGAAAGCGACTTCTTTAAAAAAATAAATGATTTTAAAACCTATTTAGATCTAGAAACGGACTATACTGCAGAGATGAAGCAGATTTTAATCAAAGATTTTTATGCTACTCACAAGGTTTATTTGAAAGAATAATACACTATTTTCTATATATTAAATATATCAATTTTTATAATAATTACTTACTATATGAATCGTTACTCAATACTTTTTATATTTTTTCTAACAACTAATTCTTTTTCTCAGAAACTTAGTTATGAACAGTTATTTAATAAATATAATTTACTATATGGAGAATGGAAATATGATGAAGCATTAATAGTTGCAAAACAAATGAATGCTTGGACATTAAAAAATGAAACAGATACGAGTTTAAGGTATGCAGAAAGTTTTAATCGTATAGCTAAATGCTTTATTAATTCTTTTAAATCAGACTCAGCTAATTACTATCTTAAACTTTCGTTAATAACTCTAGAAAAACAACATAGAAAAGAACATTTTGAGTATTCAGTTTCTCTTGCAAACCTTGGGTATTTAAATCTAAATTTAGGAGATTTTAGTGCTGCAGAATTATTTTATAAACAATCATTGGAAAATAGAAAGAAATCAGTTGGTGAATTTAGTTACCATTATGGATTTTCACTTCGTGATATTGGTGATTTATATGAAAAAATTGGTGATTATAAACTTGCTTTATCCTATTACAATAAATCATTAAACGTTTTAAAGATAGCCTTAGGGGAAAATCATAGGAGTTATGCAAATATTTTAGTTGCTCTTGGTATTTTATATATTAATATTGAAGATTATAAAGCCGCTGAAATTATTCTTAATCAGTCTCTGGAAATTAAGAGAAATACTGTTGGAGAATCACATTTCGAATATGGAGTTGTTTTAACACATCTCGCAAATTTGTATAATAAAATGGGTGAAAATGATTTTGCAGAAATGTATTACTTGACGGGAATATTAATTATAGAAAAAAAACTGGGCAATACCCCAAAGATTGCATACACATATAGTCGTCTTGGAAAATTGTACAAAGAAATGGGGAACTATACATTAGCTGATAAATATATAAAGCAGTCTTTAGATAAACTTAAGAAATTTCTTGGAGAAGATCATCCTGATTATATTAATACATATAGTGAATATGCTGATTTACTTATCAAAACAAATAAAGAAAAAGAAGCATATAGAATTTTACAAACTATTTTTTTAAAAAAAGAAAAACAAGTCATAGCTAATTTTGAATGGTTAAATCAAAATCAACAAGAAGCTTTTTGGCAACGTGAAAAATATTTTTTTGATAATTTGTTTTGGTTAGCAAATAAGATGCATGAAAAAATTCCTGATATTTTATGTTTAAATTATAATGCAGCTTTGGTTACAAAGAGCAAAATGATGCAAACCAAACTTACAACTGACAATTTCGAACAAGAACGTGATGAATTAAAAGAGCAATTGCAATATAGAAATCGACTATTGATCAAATTAGAATCAGATGGTACATCAGAAAATGAAAAAATTGAGCAATTGCGAAAAGAGATTGATTCGTTAGATAATCGATTAACAATGAGTTGGCCAGAATATGCACAATTAAAGAAAAATTTGAGTATTACATGGGAGCAAGTGCAACAAAACCTAGAAATAGGAGAAGCAGCCATTGAGTTTGTCCGTTTTAAAAATGAAGATGATTCATTGTATTATTACAATGCTTTAATTATTCGCAAGGAAGATAAATATCCGCAATTAATTAAACTATGCAAAGAAAAAGATCTTGAAAACTTTGAACCCAAATTAGGTTTTAGTCCTTATTACTCTCTTGTATGGCAACCGATGGAATACTTTCTTAAGGATGTGAGAACAATTTATTACGCACCCATTGGGTTATTAAATAATATACCATTTAATGCTATGTATTCAAACAATCAACAATCAAATGCAATAGTTCTTACAAATGAAAGTTTTAGAGGAAGTAAACCAAATAATGGCCAAATTAAAACACCAAAAAATGTTATCTATTTAATGGACAAGTATAAATTGCATCAACTTACATCAACACGTTACTTAGCAATGGGTTTAAAGCAAAAAGAAAATGAGCAAATTAATAAAACAATAGCGATGGTTGGTGGAGTAAATTATGATTTTCTTACCGGTACAATTAAAAATTCTAAAAAATCAAAAAAGGATTTAAACTTGAATAGAAGTAGTTCATCAGCACAGCAGAAGTTAATTTATCTTGAAGGAACTAAATTTGAAGTTGAAGAGATAAATAAGAAGATAAAACCTAATGGTTGGATTTCAACAGTTTTAGAAAGCAATCAAGCTACAGAAGAAAACATTATTAAATTAGAAGGAAAAGAAGCAAAAGGAATTTTGCATATTGCAACCCATGGTTATGCCTTTCCTGAATATGATTTTAATGATACTTTGATCGATAAGAATTCATTACAATACAGTTATAGATACAGCACGAATCCAATGGTAAGAAGTGGTTTGATACTTGCTGGTGGAAATTGGGCATGGACAGGCAGTGACACCCTTTCAAAACTAGGCGCTGAACAAAATGGTATTTTAACTGCATTGGAGGTTTCTCAACTGAATTTAAAGAAGACTAAATTAGTTGTACTCTCTGCATGTGAAACAGGACTTGGAAAAATAGAAGGTTCTGAAGGTACTTTCGGTTTAAAAAGAGGTTTTAAATTAGCTGGTGTTGAACAAATAATTGTCTCCCTCTGGTCTGTCCCTGACAAAGAAACCATGGAGCTCATGACGCTGTTCTACTCGGATCTCACCAAAACGCTGAACCCCGTCGTCTCCTTCGAAAAAGCCCAAAAGGAAATGCGCATCAAGTACCCTACAGAACCAGAAAAATGGGCTGGATTTGTGTTAGTGAGGTAGGATATATAATGTATGTATAAAATAATTTTAATATTTTTTGCAATTTACTTTTCATTAAATAGTAATGCTCAAACTTCGCTAGATAGTTTGAGATTGGTTTTGCCTGTTGGGCATGTGAGAGTTGTTCCAAAAATAATAGAAAATGAAAAGTATTTCATATCCTGTTCCCACGACAATTCAGCCAAAGTATGGGATAGAGTTAGTGGTTCATTGTTATATTCATTTGACGCACACAGCGGACCAATTAATGACCTTGTATATGATTCTTTAAATAATAGATTTTTGACAGTTTCAGAGGATTCAACAATTCGCTATTGGAATTTTAAAAGAAATGAAGGGGAAATAAAACCTAGGTCTAAATTAAAAGATTGTGCACTAAAAATAATTCTTAGTTATTCATCAAGTTCTTATTACGTTTTAGAAGGTAGAAATGTGATATCAAAATGGAATTTAAAGAATGATAAATTAATTTCTCGAATTAAGGTCAGTGACTCCGAAATATATTCAATTAATTACGACAATCATTCGCATAAAATTATTGCTTTAATGTTTGATGGTAGTATTTTATCTATTAACGAGAATTTAAAAAACAAAAGAGACGTAATTAATCTTACGGCACATAAATCATTAGTTTACAAATCATTTTTTTTAGATGATAAAAACTTTTTCACGGCTTCATTTGATGGTGATGTGCTTTGGTGGAATAATGCTTTTATCAGTGGTAAAAGAAAAATTCAAGTTTCTAATGACCTAATAAATGATTTTAAAATTACAAAAAACAGTAAGCTACTTATTGCTGGTTGTAATGATAATTTCGTTCATATTATAAATCTAGAGGATACGGCGCAACGATATAAAATCGAATTTGATAGCTGGGTGTTTAGTTTAGATATTTCTGAAGAAAAAAAATTTCTGATTGCAGGTAGTAAAAATGGCCAAATCAAATTAGTTAATCTGCAAACAGGATTTGTAGAAAGGGAAATTTCAACCAATTCAAATCTTGAATCAATAAAATTAATTCAAAATGGTAGTTTAATTCTTTGTAGTTTTTCAGGAGGAGATATTTTATTACTGTCAGCGGATAAATTACAGATTAAAAATAAACTGACAAATGAAGTAAATCCGCCTTATAATTTTTTGTTCGATAATAAAGGCAATTTAGCTACAGCTAATGATTTTTCAGATTATTATTTCATAAATCTCATTAGAAATGAAATTACTGGTTTTATTGGAGAGGGAATAGCCGATTTAGCATTTCCTGACCCTAAGAATAATTTTTTATTAGCCAATGATAATGGTATAGAAATTTTCGGATTAGAATCTAACAAAATAGTAAAAACAAAGAAATTCGAAAATGGACTTGCAACGTTGGCTGGTTATAGTAAAAGTGGTCTAATACCTTATGTTGTTTTTAGGGATCAAGGATTGTGTATACTAGATAGATTGACATTGGATTCTCTTTTTATTATTAAAAAATCATCAGGCTATAATTATGTTTTAACATGTGCTTTTTTGAATAATGATTCAATTATTGCAATTGGTGAAACGGAATCTGGCTTGGTAATAGCAAATACATATTCTGGTGAAAGTGAATCATTAGATTTATATTTAGATGAATCTGAAGAAAATGACATTTTTTACTTGTCTGATACTCATCAAAAAGGACAGCTTTTAGCAGTTAGTGGTTTTTCAATACTCTTGATTGATGTTAATACCAAAAAAGTAGTTTTAAAAAGAAAAATTAATAATAAAGTAATTTCCGCCATTTTGGTTGATAATTTTTTTTTTTAGGGTACTCCAACGGAACAATTGAAAAAATCGGTATAAAAGACTTTAAAATAATAGATTCTTATAACGTTAATTCTTCAATTAAAAGAATATTTAGTTTAGAAAATAAAATTGCCGTTTTGACAAATAATGGAAGAATTTCATTTTACGACAATTCTGATTTCAACTTGTTATTTTCTTTTATTTCGTTAGTTGACAAAAATTACATTTTACAACTCCCGAACTCACCCTATTACATGTGCTCCAAGGATGCAAGTAAGATGCTGCATTATGTCACACCAAGCTTAAAAGTCATCGGTTTTGAACAGCTTGACCCAGTCTATAACCGCCCAGATATTGTGTTGGATAGCATTGGAAAGTGTTTTGGAGGAGCAGACAAAGAGTTGGTTGCCAACTACCGTCAGTCCTGGGAAAAGCGCATCGATCGCCTAGGTTTAGATAAGGATAAACTAGGGAAAGGAGAGATCTCTGTTCCGAATGCTGAGATTGTTGGGGCAGATGAAATTACCTATGAAAACAAAAAAGGTAAATTGGAAATCAATGTTTCTGCTAATGATCCAAAATATCCTTTGCGAAGGTTCAATGTGTATGTAAATGAAGTGCCTCTCTATGGTTCATCCGGAATTTCTATTGCTCATTTGAAAAAGCAGGTGTGGGATACCTTGGTGAGCGTTCCCTTGAGTTTGGGAGAAAATAAAATACAGGTTTCTGTGATGAACGAACTTGGATTGGAAAATTTCAAGTATCCGACTTATGTGAATTTCACTCCTGTAAATAATGAAATTGTAGCAAAAACATATTACATCGGCATCGGAGTGAATGTATTCAAGGAATCGAGTCATAACCTAAAGTATTGCGTCAAAGACGTTCAAGACTTGGCTATGGCATTCGCAGATGGTAATTCAAATGTGGATACCTTGCTTTTAACTAACAAAGAAGTCATCCGGGAGAATATCCTCAAGTTGAAAGAATACCTTTCCAAGACTACTGTTAACGACAAGGTCATTATCTCTTGCAGTTCCCACGGATTGTTGGACGACAGCCTCAACTTCTACCTCGCCATGCATGATGTAGATTTTAAGAATCCGAAAGCCCGAGGTCTCAAATACGAAGAATTGGAAAGTTTACTTGATGGTATTTCTGCCCGACAAAAACTACTTTTACTCGATGCATGTAACAGTGGAGAGAATGATAAAACGGAGGTGTTGAAGAAAGAGTTGGAGCAAAAACAAGTGAAGATGAACACTCACGAAGTGTTGGCAGTTCGCGGTGCTATTGTCAAACTAGAAGAGGGAAATAAAAGCAATTTCAAGAAAATGAACGAGTTGTTTGTGAATGTAAGAAACAATACGGGATCGGTTATTATCTCTGCAGCTGGAGGACAAGAAAGTGCTTTAGAATCAATTGAAGTAACCGGAAAACAGATTGAAAACGGAGCCTTTACTTATAGCATATTAGAATGTTTAAAACTAAACAAAGATAAAGTGCTAAAAGTGAATGCTCTGAAACAATATGCTGAAACACGAGTAGAAGAAATTACGAATGGAAAGCAAAATCCTACCTCTAGACAAGAAACGATGGAAATTGATTGGTCAGTAAAATGAAATTAATTTAAAAATAAATAATAGGCCAAGAGACAAATTAAATTTTCAAACCCCTAAACATATTTTTTATAATTTAGTAAGTGGTAATGTCGTATTTGGTACTTGAATCTACCCCCCATTAAAGCTAAAAGTTGTATTTGTTACTTGAAATTAAGTTGTGTAAATTTGACAAAAATTAATTCACATGATTTTTTTATTAATTGCAAGCCTATTTATCTTTCCTTATGGGGTTTATTCAATACTTAAACTCAAGTTTAAAATTTCAATCTTACAAAAAATATCTATTTTTTCAAAAATTTTATTTCTTTCAACATTATTTATAGTTTTTTGTTGGATTCAGTTTTTAGGATTTAAAATTATTTTTTATGTTTTTTTTGAATTGAAGTACCGGTTTTATGAAAATGGTGTTTATGAAAAATATAGAGACTACACCTCTATATTACTAAGTTTAATTTGTGTTTTAATTGGGTCGTTTGGTTATTTTTTAAAATTCAACAACAGAAATCCTATTTATACAGAAATTATAAATTCACCTAAAATAAATGTTATTCTTTTTAATGCTATTTGTATAATCATTCATTTTGTGTCTTTTTTATTGTTGTTTTGTTTTCTAGAATAACTTCCTCAAAGTTTAATCATTTATTTTATTGGATTTATAAATTTAATTCAACTTACAACTATCCTAAAGTACAAATACCTAATAAATCTCTTAATTTTAAATTTTACATTTATTCATAGAGAGCTTTTGCCCCAAAATTCGTGTAAGAACTAAGTATGAATTTTCGTATTGCGAAGCATCTGTGGAATTCAATTAAATAATTTTATTGTAAATTTGAAAATGATGTTACAATATAAATTCAAATACAAAAATTTAAAAAAATGAGTTTAATTTTTTATTTTATTTTTTTCTCGATTTACATTACTTCTACGTTTATTATTTTCAAATTAATAAAATCTAAAAATAAATTTATTTCTAGCTTATTTATAGTCATTAGTTTGTTAATTGGTCTACTATTTTTCGCTAAAAAAGAACGAATCTTTAAAAGAGTTAAATCACTATTCAAAGAAGTTAAGATTGCGACACTAAATACAAACTGTGAAACAACAATTTATTCATTAAATGTTCATAAAGATGATTACACCAGATTACATAGACCATTAGCCATTAAAACAACAAATAATGGATATATAAAAAATCAACAAATATTAAATCAATTTCTACAAACTAAAAAAATTGTCGAAATAGAAGAGGGAGATGGATATTATATTCAAAACTTAGCGCATAGTTCTAAACATCTTACCCCACTTGCCTATAAAAGGTTGAAAGAATTAGGTACTTTGTATAGATCTTTTATTACGATTGAAAAAGAAAAAAAAAGTTATTTTATAATTAGTTCTATGACTCGTGATGAATCGCAACAGAATGAAGTCAGAGTATCAAATCCAAGAACAGCAACAAAAGATCTATCAACCCACTCGTTTGGAGTATCATTTGACATTGCATTACTTAAATCAATGAGTAATAATTGCAATCATTGTTGTGATGCATTATCTAAAGCATTAACAAAAATGCAGAAAGAAGGAAAAATATTAATCTGTTCAGAATCTTCTTGTATACACATAACTGTAATTCATTAGTAGTATTTATGTAATACTAATGTTGATCCCTACATTTGTTTTTGTCATTCAATTAAAAAGGTAAATCGTCATTATCAATTAAACTGTCCGGAAACAAATTAATGTTCTTTGTCAAAGCCCAATCATAACTTGGCAAAGTTTCATAATACTCACAGCCTTTAAATAAAATAATTGAACTTAAAAGATGTATTTTTACAAAATTTTGAAGCTCGGATTCGGTAGGTAGATTATTTATTAAAAATTCCATTGCTACAAAAGAATCTCTTAAAACCTCAAAAGATATATCTTTTTCTGCATTTTCAAAATAAAATTTTTTTTCTTTCTCATCAAAAAAAGTTTGATAACAACTTTTAGTTAAACTTGTGCCGGTGTTTACAATATTTTTAAAACAATAAATAAAGCCATCAAAAGTTCTATTGGACTTTAAATGATAAATTAAAAAATTAGAAAGACACATTGGTTTTGTTACAGGACACTCATTACCAGTATTATAAATAAAAAAATACTCAACTTCTGAAAATTCATTTTTAAATTTGAACACCGGTGTTGCCATTTTAACGTTAGGTAAAAATCAATCAGACACAATAAAAATTCCTTTTTAAAAATTGAGACTTCTTCTTCAAAATCAAAGAAACTATCCAATTCAAAAAAATATCACTATTAAGTAAATAATACAGATATAAATTATTACTAAAATTCTATTAACAAATCGATTATATTAGAGATAAAAACTTTTTTTCTTTAACAATAAAATAATTACAATTAATTTCTTTTCATTTGACTTTTTTGCTCAAAATATATTCCTTCGGTTTTAAACCCGACTTTTCACAATCGTAAATTGATATTTTCAACTGATTATTTGGTTGATCAAAATCAAAACTACAATTTTCAGTATTGACTTGATACCATTCTCCTCCACCTTGATTCAGCCACTGCCCATCTCCTTTCAGTTGTTTATTGTTAGAAACACTACCCATATTTAAAACCACAGATACCTTCCATCCATCTTCAGAAAAAACCAAATCACAAACCATTCCTTTATCGTTACGGTAGGTATATTTACCATCTGAATGTTGGCAATACACAAAATTTGATACAATAGACAATAATGAAACTAAAACTATTTTATATACCATAAACCTATCAATTTAAAGGGTTAAACTATTTAAATTTTCAAAAATACATTTCGAAACTTAAGACTTAAAGATATGAAATTATATTAATTTTTCTATTTTTTTACTAATTTTAGTGAAGTGATTGTAATAAGCACCATATTATTATGTTGTTTTCACACTGAATTATTTACTGAAAATTTATAAATAAGCAATTATGAACAAAACATATACTTACTCAGCATTAATATTCTTTTTGCTGATTAATAGGTTCAACCTTTCTTTGTTTGCTCAAAGTTATGGATCAATGAGTGATGATAGAGACGGAAAAACATACAAAACTATTAAGATTGGTAATCAAACATGGATGGCACAAAATCTTGCTTATAGCACGGGGTCGATTAAATGCTTCGCCTATAACAATGATCCCACATTAATCCAGAAGTATGGAGGGTTATACAATTGGGAAAACGCAAAAAATAGTTGCCCGAACGGCTGGAAATTGCCAACGAATGAAGATTGGCTAAGTCTTACAAATTATTTAGGGGATGAATTCAAACCTAAATTAATGAAAACAGGAGCTTGGAGAAGCGATGAACAGACCTCAAATAGTTCAGGGTTTTCAGGTATACCTGCTGGAATGGTTGACCATACAGGAACTTTCAGAAATTTAGGGGTAGGAGCATATTTTTGGAGTTCCACTTTTTCTCACCAATCTTTTGCTTTTGCGAGAGAGCTAGGTCAAAATGCAGGTAATTATGCAAGCCATGCTTTCGGTTCTAATGTGAATATTGGAATGTCTGTGAGATGTTTAAAAACAGATGAAGATCAATCTGATAATTATGACGAACTTGATGATGAATATAAAGAGGAAGCATACCAAGAGCCTGAAAAACAAACCTATCCATCCAATTATCCTATTTCAAAGGGAAACACAACTTATATAGTAAGCAAAACAAAAACCTGTGATGAAATTCAAGATTTTTATTACAACTATACAGAAGAATACAAATGTAAACCAATTAAAAATGAATCAATTAAAATAAATATAAACATCCATTTAAACGATCCAATGTACGATGAAGCCGTGATTACTATGACTAATTCCAGAACAAAAGAGGTCGATAAATTTGAAATAGAACACATTGAAGAAGGTGAAAATGGAGAATTATTGTTTAATTTTATGATTGTTAATCAACCGCATCAGTTCATTTTAAATAAACAAAACAAAACAATTTGTTGGTATTCTGAATGGGGACATTGGCAAATATTCTACTACTACAATTAAAGAATGGGCAAAACTCTAACTCTAAATGAAAAAAAAAACTACAACTTCATCAATCAAAAGAATTTTTTTCTTGCTATTTCTCACGACATCTAGTTTTATATTTTCTCAGAAAACATATACACCCCCTAAAGGATCAAGTGAACGTAAGGAAATAATGGACATATTTAGAGAAGATTTTGGATCAGAAAAAAACGAAATTCTTTTTAAAGTGGATCATTTA
>Ga0247722_10001554_pt1 | contig 12568 bp, 15 predicted proteins | sample MSEWelMarce3H_FC_FD_189094 | JGI IMG/M metagenome (GOLD analysis project Ga0247722, IMG submission 189094) | Subsurface sediment microbial communities from gas well in West Virginia, United States - MSEEL Well Study Marcellus 3H_FC | ecosystem: Environmental > Terrestrial > Deep subsurface >... | reverse complement strand
CTTTCACGTCAATATCATTAAAATGTATCTAGCGGGATCACAATTATGCAACTTTGTTTTGTTATCAATTATTATTATTCCAAAGATACATATTTCTTATATTTGTATCCGATACAAAGATATGAGCAGGAACATGGATTGGAAAATGCCCAAGCCTGTTGCTTCTTAAAAAAAAGTGCTCTTTTGTTTGTTTTGGAAAAAGGCAAAACTTTTGTTAAACATTAACTGACATCTTGTCAGATTTTTATTTTTTGTACTATCTTTGTGAATTGATTTTTGGAAAAATAATTTATGGAGAAGATAATTGACGAAAATAAGCAAGGCGAAAGCTTACAATTGATTAATAAAACAGAAAATACTAAAAAACTTTATATAGAAAGTTATGGCTGTGCTATGAATTTTTCTGACAGTGAGATTGTGGCTTCCATTTTATCTGAAAACGGATATAATACCACACAAGTGATGGAAGAAGCCGACCTTGTTCTTGTAAATACGTGTTCGATTAGAGATAAAGCTGAGCAAACTATTCGGAAACGACTGGAGAAATACAATGCGGTAAAACGCATCAATCCGGGAATGAAAGTGGGCGTTTTGGGCTGCATGGCAGAGCGGTTAAAAAGTCAATTTCTAGAAGAAGAAAAAATTGTTGACATGGTTGTGGGCCCTGATGCTTACAAAGATTTACCCAATTTGTTGGCAGAAGTTGAGGAAGGACGAGATGCTATTAATGTAATTCTTTCTAAGGATGAAACGTATGGTGACATTGCCCCTGTTAGATTAATGAGTAACGGGATAACGGCTTTGGTATCCATAACTAGAGGTTGTGATAATATGTGTACGTTTTGCGTGGTGCCTTTTACACGAGGCAGAGAACGAAGCCGTGATCCGCAGAGTATTATGAAAGAAATTCAGGATTTATGGGACAATGGTTTTAAAGAAATTACCTTGTTGGGGCAGAATGTGGATAGTTATTTATGGTACGGTGGTGGATTAAAAAAAGATTTTGATAACGCTTCTGAAATGCAAAAAGCAACTGCTGTGTCATTTGATCATTTACTTGATAGTGTGGCGGTTGGTTTTCCGAAAATGAGAATTCGTTTTTCCACTTCTAATCCGCAAGATATGCACGAAGAAGTGTTGCATGTTATTGCTAAACATTCAAATATTTGTAAGCATATTCATTTGCCTGTTCAATCAGGAAGTAATCGTATCTTAAAGGAAATGAACCGATTACACACACGTGAAGAATACATGACGTTGATAGATAATATAAGATCTATTATTCCGAATTGCTCTATTTCGCAAGATATGATTGCAGGTTTCCCTACCGAAACAGAGGCCGACCATCAGGACACATTGAGCTTAATGGAGTATGTAAAATATAATTTTGGGTATATGTATTCCTACTCTGAACGACCGGGAACATTGGCTGGACGCAAAATGGAGGACGATGTAATTGAAGAAACAAAAGCAAGACGATTGCAAGAAATTGTTGATTTACAACAAAAACATGCTTGGTACAGAAGTGAAGAATTTGTGGGTCAAACCGTAGAAGTTTTGGTTGAAAAAGTATCAAAAAAATCACAAGAAGAATTTTCGGGTCGAAATTCGCAAAGTATTACGGTGGTTTTTCCGAAAGAAAATTATAAAATAGGTGATTTTGTGAATGTAAATATTACTTCATGCACCAGTGGTACTTTGAAAGGGGTTGCCGTTGGATTGAGTGGGATGAATTAATTTTTTTTTTTTGCCACAGATTAAAGGATTTTAAAGATTTTTATTATTTATGTCACACTATAGAGAAGACGAAACATACAAAATTATTGGAATTTGTATGGAAGTTCACAGAAACCTCGGCCCAGGACTTTTAGAAATAATTTATAAAGATGCAATTGAGATTGAGCTAAAAGAAAAAAATATTTTTTTTGAAAGAGAAAAAGAATTTACTATTGAATATAAAGGTAAAATTCTTCCTCATAAATTCTATTGTGATTTTGTCGTAAATGGAGATATTATTTTAGAAATAAAAGCAGTAAAAGACCTTTCAAATGAACATACAGCTCAAATTTTAAATTATATAAAATTAGCAAACTCTGAGATCGGATTATTGGTTAATTTTCAAACGAAATCATTACAATATAAAAGATTTGTAATCTAAAAATAGCAAAAAAAACATTTAAACCGTAAAATAAATAATCTTTTTGAATCATTTAATCAGTAGCAGTAAAAACGTTTAAACAGAAAAAAATATAATCCTTTTGAATCATTTAATCAGTGGCAAAAAAAAACAAATGGAAACAGTTCAAAACATAAAACAACGATTTGAAATTATTGGGAACGACCCAAAACTCAATCGTGCCGTAGAAAAAGCGATTCAGGTTGCTCCAACTGATATTTCGGTATTAGTCGTTGGGGAAAGTGGCGTTGGAAAAGAAAGCATTCCGAAAATAATACATTCATTATCCCACAGAAAACACGGAAAATACATTGCCGTAAACTGCGGCGCCATACCCGAAGGAACAATAGACAGCGAACTATTTGGTCACGAAAAAGGCTCATTTACAGGCGCCAACAACGCCCGCGATGGGTATTTCGAAGTTGCCGATGGCGGAACCATTTTTCTTGACGAAGTGGGCGAATTACCGCTAACCACCCAAGTGCGTTTGTTACGTGTTTTGGAAAATGGCGAATTTATTAAAGTGGGTTCTTCACAAGTTCAAAAAACAAATGTTAGGATTGTAGCTGCAACCAATGTAAACATGTTTGACGCTATTGAAAAAGGGAAATTTCGTGAGGATTTATATTATAGATTAAGCACCGTCGAAATTGGTTTACCGCCGTTAAGAGAGCGCAAAGAAGATATTCATTTATTATTCAGAAAATTTGCCTCCGATTTTGCACACAAATACAAAATGCCTGCTATTAAATTGAATGAAGATGCCATTGAATACCTAATAAAATACCGCTGGAGTGGAAACATCAGGCAATTACGGAACGCCGCCGAACAAATATCTGTACTTGAAACTAACCGTGAAATTTCGTTAAAAACACTTACATCCTATTTGCCTCAAGACGGAAATCACTTGCCAAGCGTAATCAAAAATAAAAAAAGTGAAAGTGATTTTAGTACCGAAAGAGATATTTTGTACAAAGTCCTTTTTGACATGAAAAGCGACCTAAACGACCTAAAAAAACTAACCCTTGAACTCATGAAAAACGGTTCAACAAAAATACAAGACATCAATCCGCACCTTATTCAAAAAATTTATGGCAATAAAGAGGATGTAACAACTGATTTTGAGGAAAGTCAACCCCTAAAACAACACCATTCACAAGACGAAACAATTGATCAAGAGGAGTTTGAAGACGACGAAGACAACAACGACTATTTGTTTGCCGAAACTGTTGAAGAGGAAGAAACGCTTAGCCTTGAAGCCAAAGAAATTGAACTCATTATTAAATCCCTTGACCGAAACAAAGGCAAACGAAAAGCTGCAGCAGACGAACTTGGCATATCTGAAAGAACTCTTTATCGAAAAATCAAACAATACGACCTACAATAATTTTAATATCTTATTAAAAAAATATATCTTTGAACCAAATGAAAAACATAAAATACATAACCCTAATACTCATTATGTCGCTATCTAGTTGTGGCGTATATAACTTTACAGGTACAACAGGTAAAATTGATGCCAAAACCTTTCAAGTAAATTATTTCCAAAATAACGCCGAACTTATTGAACCCGGAATTGAAAGAGATTTCACCCAAGCATTACAAAAAATCATTCAAAACCAAACCAACCTAAACCTTACCAATACCAACGGTGACCTAGTTTACGAAGGCGAAATAACCGACTACCGAATTGCTCCAATGACAGCAACAGCCGACCAAAAAGCAGCTCAAAACAGACTAACAATTTCAATCAGGGTTCGATTTTATAACAAAAACAAAGAAACGGAAAACTTTGAAAAATCATTCTCCTTCTTCTACGACTATTCTGGCTCAGACCAACTTGTAGGCTCCCAATTAACAACAGCCCTTGACGAAATATTTACCCGAATAACACAAGATGTATTCAACGAATCACTCGCTAAATGGTAACCCAATGAATATCTCCGACTTCACCTACCTAATAAACAAACCCGACGCCATCAACGAGCGTCACAACCTGTCATTAGAAAAAATAATCGAAGAGTTTCCTTACTTCCAAAGCGCACGAGTGCTTCGCCTAAAACACCTTTACAACCAAGACAGTTTCAAATACAACTACGCCCTAAAAGTTGCCGCAGCATACACAACAGACAGAGCAATACTATTTGATTTCATTACCGCAGACAAGTTTGTTACCGTTCAAAATGGACTTTACGAACAAAAAATAGCCGAATTGTTAAACATAGAAGTCATTGAAAGCGAAACAATTAACCCAAAACAAACCCAAACATTTAATAAAACAGAACGTTCCATACTTGAAACCATCGAAAAAGCATCACAAATGACTTTCGACCAAAAACTAGACCTAGGAAAACCACTCGAATTCAACCAAAACGAAACACACTCATTCCAAGAATGGCTTCAACTAGCACGTTTCAAACCCATCATACGAGAAGAAAACAAACAAACAAACAACCCCGATAAACTAAAAAAATTAGAACTAATTGATAAATTTATCGAGGCAAACCCAAAAATTCCACCTATAAATAAAACAACAATACAACCACCAAAAGACCCCATAAACGAGGACAAAACCCACCTTATGACCGAAACTTTAGCCAAAGTTTACCTCGAACAAAAAAAATATGACCGCGCAATTCAAGCTTATCAAATATTAATTTTGAAATATCCAGAAAAAAGTAGTTTATTTGCAGTCCGAATTGAAGATATAAAAAATTTACAACAAAACAATAACTTTAAGCAATGACAAATTTTACAGTATTCCTAGTATTAATCACAATTGTTTGTTTTTTACTAATCGTAGTAATCATGGTACAAAACCCAAAAGGAGGAGGTCTCTCTTCATCATTTGGAGCAACAAACATGGGAGGAGTCCAAAAAACAACCGACTTCCTTGACAAAGCAACATGGACCCTATCAGCAATCCTAATCGGACTAATACTGCTGTCAGGAATCAGCTTCAATGGTGCCGGTGGCGACAATAAACTAAAAACTATTGACCCAACACAAACCGCAGCGCCAACAACACCAACACCAGCTGCACCAAAACAAGCAACACCCGAAAAAAAATAATTTCGATTTCAAAAAAAATAAATCTCGAGCAATCGAGATTTTTTTTTGGAAGCAAATGGCTTGGAGCCAATCACCAATGGCAATTCCCGCTTTCGCCTTTATCTCCCTCGCCCTTCGGTCCCGACGGCTTCGGGACGGGAGGATATCGGCTCTCCCGACGCTTCGGGACGGGGCTAATTCCAAACAAAATTACAAATCCCAATGGCTTGGCTGAAAAAATGTCAGTAAAAAACAATTGGCACAATTTCTGAATCCAAACTAACACAAAATTTAAACAACAATAAAAAATAAAAACAATGGCATTAAACATTAAACCGCTTTCAGACCGAGTTATCGTTGAGCCAGCAGCTGCCGAAACTCAAACCGCATCAGGAATATTTATTCCAGATACCGCCAAAGAAAAACCCCAAAAAGGAATCATCCTTGCAGTGGGAAATGGTAAAAAAGATGAACCTATGACTGTAAAAGTTGGCGATACCGTACTTTACGGAAAATACGCAGGTACCGAATTAAAATTAGAAGGAAAAGACTATCTCATCATGCGTGAAGACGATATTCTTGCAATAATATAAATTTGGTTTCAAGTTTCAAGTTTCAAGTTTCAAGTTTCAGGTTTCGAGTTTGAACCTTGTAAACCTTAAATTAAAACAAAAACTAGTAGAACTTAAAGAATAAAACATTAAAATAACTAATTAAGCCTAAAGCCCAAAGCTTTCGGCATAAAGCAAAAAAAATGGCAAAAGATATAAAATTCGATATTGAAGCACGCGACGGACTAAAACGTGGCGTAGATGCATTAGCAAATGCAGTAAAAGTAACCTTGGGACCAAAAGGTAGAAATGTTATCATTTCAAAAGCATTTGGCGGACCAACAGTTACTAAAGATGGTGTTTCTGTAGCAAAAGAAGTAGAATTGAAAGACCCATTAGAAAACATGGGTGCACAAATGGTTAAAGAAGTAGCTTCTAAAACCAATGACCTTGCCGGTGACGGTACAACTACCGCAACCGTACTAGCACAAGCAATCGTAAAAGAAGGTTTAAAAAACGTTGCCGCAGGCGCTAACCCTATGGACCTAAAACGTGGTATTGATAAAGCTGTTGAAGCAATTGTGGCTGATTTAAAAAACCAATCGCAAGAAGTAGGAAGCTCTTCTGAAAAAATAAAACAAGTTGCCTCTATCTCTGCTAATAACGACGAAGTTATTGGTGATTTAATTGCTACTGCATTCGGAAAAGTAGGAAAAGAAGGTGTCATCACCGTTGAAGAAGCAAAAGGAACTGACACTTACGTTGACGTGGTTGAAGGTATGCAATTTGACAGAGGCTATTTATCTCCTTACTTTGTTACTAATCCAGAAAAAATGAATGTGGAGTTGGAAAACCCATACATTCTTTTATACGACAAAAAAGTTTCTTCATTAAAAGAGTTACTTCCTGTTTTAGAGCCCGTAGCTCAATCTGGTAAACCTTTGTTAATCATTGCTGAAGATGTTGACGGTGAAGCACTTTCTACTTTGGTAGTTAACAAATTGCGTGGTGCCTTAAAAATTGCAGCTGTAAAAGCTCCAGGTTTTGGCGACCGAAGAAAAGCAATGCTTGAAGATATCGCCATCCTGACAGGCGGAACCGTAATTGCTGAAGAAAGTGGTTATACATTAGAAAACGCAACTCTAGAAATGCTAGGAACCTGCGAAAAAGTAGCTATTGACAAAGACAACACAACCATTGTAAACGGTGCTGGAAAAGCTGATATGATTCAAAATCGTGTCAATCAAATCAAATCGCAAATGGAAACTACAACTTCTGACTATGATAGAGAGAAATTGCAAGAACGTTTGGCTAAATTAGCAGGTGGTGTTGCGGTACTTTATGTAGGAGCAGCTTCTGAAGTGGAAATGAAAGAGAAAAAAGACCGTGTTGATGATGCGCTACATGCAACTCGTGCAGCTGTTGAAGAAGGAATTGTTGCTGGTGGAGGTGTTGCATTGCTAAGAGCAAAAGCGGCATTATCATCCCTAAAAACAGAAAATGCTGATGAGGCGACTGGAATCCAAATTATTTCAAGAGCTATCGAAGCACCATTGCGAACTATTGTAGAAAACGCTGGTCTAGAAGGATCGGTAGTGGTTGCTAAAGTTGCCGAAGGCAAAGGAAACTTTGGTTACAATGCCAAAACAGATGAATATGTTGACATGCTAGCAGCAGGAATCATTGATCCTAAAAAAGTAACTCGTGTAGCGCTAGAAAACGCTGCATCTGTCGCGGGAATGATTCTTACTACAGAATGTGCCTTGATAGATATTAAAGAAGATTCTCCGGCAGGAAGCCCAATGGGTGGTGGCATGCCAGGAATGATGTAATATTTATTTATTCAAATAGTAAAAAATCCGCTAAATCGTTTGATTGAGCGGATTTTTTTTAAATGCTTTTTTTGAACCGAGAAAGGATTAAAAATCTTGCCGTCCGATGATGGTAATTATTTCAATATATGATCCATTAATTTTGTAATATATGGTATCCACACCGCAAACACAATACCGATCTGCATTTTTATAGTTTACAACCATTGGAAACATAAAAGGATTTGAGGTGATTTTTTCAAAGCACGCATACAGCATATCATAATATTTACTAGCCTGTAAAACACCGAATTGACCTAAACCATACTCGAATATTCTGATAATATCCTCCTCAGCATCAATTGATAACTTATATTTATACATTGAAGCGTTTTTTTATTTCTTCAAAAAGTTCTTCTTTAGTTTTTGTACTAAAACCACTTTTTATACCTCTATCTATTTTCATTTGTACATACTCATGATGGGCTTCTCGCTCACGGGCTTGTTTAATGAGGTAGTTTACAGCTTCGCTTTTACTGGTAAATTCTGCTTCTGCAACCTGTGCTTTTAGCCATTCATCGTTTTGTTTGGCTAATGTGATACTTTGTCTTGACATAACGGAAAAAATTAGTGGTGTAAATTTACACCAAATTTTTGAAGTTTAAAATGAATTATAAAAAAATGACAAAAAAAATCCTATTCATTTTCATAAATAGGACTTGTAAAATTATGTTTTACTTGGTTTTAGTAAACCGATTGTTTGTTGAAATGAACTGTTAGTAAATAATACACAACAGCTCGGTATTTATTTTTGTTTGATCGACCATATTGTTCTATGACGGCATCAATGGCTTTGTCTAAATCTGGGCTGTCTGATAGTCCTAATTTTTTGATTAAGAAATTGTTTTTTACGGTGTCTAATTCTTTTTGATCTGTACCAGATACAGTTGATGAATCAGCATTGTAAATTGATGGTCCGCAACCTATTGTTACTTTTGTTAACAAGTCCATGTTGGGAGTTACACCACATTTTTCTTTTAAATCTGCGGCGTATTTAGTGATTAATTCGTCTCTTTTACTCATAATTATATTTTTTAAATGGTTTAAGTATTTCAAATTTATAAAAATAGAATTAAAAATCGGTGTTTTTTATAAAAAAAATTAAGTTTGGTTATTGAGGGATATCAAAATATTGTAGTGTACATTTAATTTTTATATTTTCTATTTTACGTTTTCTCGCGTGAGGGATTGCAGCGGAAAGCCCACAGCCAATTGAAGCCCCGAAGCGTCGGGGCTTCAATTGGCGAGGACTTGTAGCGGAAAGCCCGACCCCGTTTTTTGGGTGTATTTCTGTTTAGGATAAATGAACTAAACGGGGGCACGCCCAAAAAAAAATCTGCCAGTTGATGACAGATTTTGTTTTTTTTTATTTTATTTTTTTCTTTTTGAAAAGTTTTAAAAGTACTGGTATTGTGGTGATTGCGATGATTCCGATAACGATGAATTCAATGTAGTGTTTTAAATCTATATTGAATTGTGTGAGGAAAAGTTCGTATAAATAATGTCCTGAGAATATCATGGTGAACGACCAAAGAAGGGAACCGAGGATGTTGTAAAACATGAATTGTTTTTTGTTCATGTTAACTATACCTGCAATGACGGGTGCGAAGGTGCGGATGATGGGTAGAAAACGTGCAAAAACGACCGCTTTATTTCCATATTTGTCAAAAAAATCTTTGGATTGGTAGAGGTATTTTTTTTTGAAGAAAAAGCTGTCTTCTTTTTTGAAAAGGTAGTTACCGCTTTTTACGCCAAACCAGTATCCAAAGGTGTTACCGACGATTCCCATGATGGAAACAAGTACCGCTAGAAGGGTTACGTTGATAAAATCGTTGCCAAGACTGAAGTCCCGCATAAGGGTTTCTGAGTAGATACCGCAAAGGAACAAGAGGCTGTCGCCTGGGAGGAAAAAGCCTGCGAGGAGCCCTGTTTCGGCAAAAATGATAAATAAAACTACGTAAAGACCTATTTTGACACCACCAAATTGGAGGAGTATGTAAAATTCGGGGTTAAAAAGTTGTTTCCAATCGAAATCTTGCATAATAGTATTGAATTAATTGCGCGTGAAATTAATAAAAATAAACCAAAAGTAGTCCCTTTTTAATGTTATATTAATAATACTTTTGGATTATAGATTTGGATTAATCCCTTTCATACCTACAACAACCATGCAAATTGTCATAATCAGCATCGGTTGCTTTTACGTTATTTGTGTCATGACCTGCTTTTGCAATATTCTGTTCTACAGCAAGTAAGGAGCGTTTTTCCTCGTTTAAAATTAAATTTAATTGATGCGTTTCAATGTCCCAAACGGCAGATTTTACGCCTTTTGTTTCAAAGGCTGCTTTCTCGATACGTTTTTTACACATGTCGCAATTTCCGTTAACTTCAATGGTAAATTTGGCATTTTTGTTCTTTTTTTCTTGTGCTTGGGTTGAAAATGCTATTAGAAGCAGCATCAATCCTAAAATTTTGGTTTTCATAACTATTGATTTATTTTTTGTTTTTAATTTTATAACGAAGCCCCACATAATACATTTGCCCAAAAACGGGCGCATAAACTATTGATGTATCAAAAGTGTTCCCAAAAGGGTTGTTGGCTCCTAAAATGGCATTTTGTTGTTTGTAATTCCCTATGTTTTCACCACCAATATACATTTCAAAAACGGAAGAAAAAGTTCGGGTAATTTGAGCATTTAGCACGCTGAATGAGGGAGAAAATTCAGGCAATTGATCAATTTGTGGATTGGTCATTGTGAAAGGTAATTGTTGTTTTCCGAGCCAATTTAACGTAAAATCAAATTTCCATTGTTTCCCTTTGTCAACAATATGAGTAGCGTATTCAAGATTCGTAAAAAAACGATGTTTTGCTTGCAAAGGTCTTTGAAAAGTACCCGATAAATAATCGGTTGCTATGTCATAATATTTATAGGAAGTTCTAAGATTGAAATGTTTGATAATTTCTAAATTAAAATCAAACTGAAAGCTATTTGCATACGAATTTCCTTTTAAATTATAAAACAATACCTCTTGCGGCGATTGCATAACATCAATGACGGCTTGATTTTGAAAATCGGTTCGATAAATATCAAAGCCAACGTCAGCACTTTTGGTAAATAATTTAAAATTTTGAGTAAAACTGATACCATAGTTCCAGGCAATTTCGGGATTGAGACCATAAATTTTTCCATCAGTATCAAGGATAGAAAAAGCGCGAGAACTTCCAAAAAGATGTTGATTTTCGGCAAAAATATTGGCGGCTCTCTTTCCTCTTCCTGCAGAAAAACGAATCACAGATTTTTCCCAAGGATTGTACCTAACATGCAGTCGAGGAATATAAAAAACACCTAACCTGTTGTGGTAATCAACTCTTGAGCCCAGTATAAAACTCAATTTATTCATGGAATCATAGGTGTATTCAAAAAAAGCACCGATTGAATTATCTATTCTACTAAAATCTACTGTTGAAAAATATTCAGAATATTGGTCCAAAGTAAAGTTAACTCCCGTACTAAATTTATTATTTGTGTTATTAATAATGGAATTAAAAATTAAGTTAGAATAATAACTTTGTTGATTTATATTGTATTGTCGTAAACCAAAATAGGAATCTTGATTATGACTGCTAAAAGCATTTTGAATACCGATGCTTTGAAATGGCATGTCTTTAAAAACATAACCTGTTTTTGAAGTAAAATCAAAACGTTTTGTGTTGATTTCTGATCCCCAATAATTAGTGGTTAACTTGTCAACTTCAGGATTAAAAGCTAATTCGCCCGTTTGTTTTTGGTCATTCATGTATTTGAAATTGAAAAACGAAACCCAACCTTTCTCTGGATTTGAGTACTGCCAACGGCTTACCAAATTAAGTTGTTTTCCTAATGGATTATCAAGAAAACCATCCTTATTCATGTCGTTTTTAATTGTTCTAGTGTTTCCATGAACATAAAAACTAGACGCCCATTTATCAGAAATTTGATGGTTAAAATGGGTGTTTAATTCAAACCTTCCTTCTGTTGCGCCATAAAAATTGAGAAAAAACGGAATGTCGTTTTTGGGTTTGATTAATTCGGTATTAATTTGACCTGAAATACTTTCAAAACCGTTGACCACACTTCCGGCGCCCTTTGTTATTTGGATGCTTTCTACCCATGTGCCTGGAGTAAAAGACAAGCCATAAGCCTGCGAGGCGCCTCTAACTGACGGGATATTTTCTTCGGCAATTAAAATGTAAGGACTCGTTAACCCCAGCATTTTGATTTGCTTTGTACCGGTTAAAGCATCGGAAAAGTTAACATCAATAGACGGGTTGGTTTCAAAGCTTTCTGCCAAGTTGCAACAAGCGGCTTTAAGCAATTCTTTACTGGATACAACCGTTACATTCGATACTTTTTTTAATGATTTTTGTATGCCTTTTTGATTGGCTTCTACTTTAACTTCATTCAGTTTTTCTTGTGAAAAAGCGTTGAAAAAAGCAAAACCAAACAGCACTACTATTCGATATTTCATTGCATAATTATTTACTATTATTTTTTTATATGAACTAAAAAAGAATAGTAATTATGCGTAAAATATTAATTTGCAAAATAATTTATAAAGCGGTGGTGCATTGGATTCAAAACTATAATACTCTTTTTTATTGTTTTGAATTGAAACGAAAGGTGTTTCAAAAAAATAATTTATTTCATTTAAAACAAGGTATGAATCAAATGTAAACGAAGTTTTATAGGTTATTTTTTCGGTTTTACTTTTAAAAGAAACCTTTTTGTCAGAACAACATTTTTTGGCAGCTATTTTTTTCTTGCAACACGATTTTGTTTCAGCCTCAACAGCCATTTCACAAGTTTTGGAAGGGGAAAATTCGGAAGAAATTGAAGCAATACTTCCTTTACAAAAATGCACATTGAATGCCATTCCCA
>Ga0247722_10001553_pt1 | contig 12573 bp, 11 predicted proteins | sample MSEWelMarce3H_FC_FD_189094 | JGI IMG/M metagenome (GOLD analysis project Ga0247722, IMG submission 189094) | Subsurface sediment microbial communities from gas well in West Virginia, United States - MSEEL Well Study Marcellus 3H_FC | ecosystem: Environmental > Terrestrial > Deep subsurface >... | reverse complement strand
TCTACCGCATCATCATAAGTCAAAGTATCATTATTTAGATTATTATCATTCATATATTTTGTTAGTTTATCGTTTTCAGAATAAAAATATTTGACCATTAAATAAATAGATATAGGATTGATGGCTCTTGATAAAATGGTTGTAATATGTTGTCCATCATTATAAGTAATATGTGGACATAATAGAATAAAAGCAGAGCGTAATAATAAGTTATATTTATTTCCTTCATGATCTTTATGAGTTTTTGAAGAAAATTCTACACAATGTGTGTCTGGATTAATTTTACATGCGATACTTGAAACGCATTCATACCTATAATCTAAACAAATAACAAAATCAATGGTTCCTTGTTTATCATATGTCATGTCTAATATATCAGTTGTTAGTTCACTGCCAGAATATATTTTAATTGATAAAAGGGATTTACATTTTTGTCTAAGAATAGCATTCAATTGGTTTAATGTGCTTCTGGTTTTTATTATGTTGATATTCATATAATATATATATATTATTTTTATTTATGTGTTTGGTTTAGAATGATTTTGAAAAAGAAAATAAAATAATTGAATATGTATAATTTTTAAAATTGATTTAAAATTATTTAATAATTGTAAATCATAAATATTATAATAATGACAGAAGTTAACTTTGAATCACTAAATTTACCAATCCCAGACATTGTAAAAACATATCCAGATGAAAAAAAGAGAGAAATATTCAATTATTTAAATGACATGTCTGATCTAGAAAAAGTAGGTTACAAAATTGCGTTCAATCATCTAGAAAGTTCATTTGATATTTATAGAAGTAATGGTTTTAAGGTTTGGAAGGGGAAAGCTTAAACCGAAGGTAGCGTTGCTTAAATAGAAAATCTAACCCTCTTGGATTTGCCTTTACGTTTTAAAAATTTACGTCTAGTTTTCTTACCACCGCCAGTTAAAACAGGTGCGCTACTAATTGGATTTTCAAATTGGTTAATAGATTTGTCAACTCTGTTATAAATACTTCCTCCTTCTTTATTTAATTGCTTAAGAGTCATGTCAGGTTTTAAATTCATATCAGGGGTTTTTAAATTCATGTCAGGTGGTTTTAAATTCATATCAGGGGTTTTTAAATTAATATCAGGTGGTGTAAGGGAATCAGTCATGCTCTCTTTTTTCTCTTCTAATTTTTCAATACCTTCATTAATATTTTTACTGGTTTCTTCAACAACTTTAGATACTGTAGAGGTTGCCTCAGAAGCAGCAGAAGCGACATCTCCAAAAGCTCTCGATGCGTCGTTTACAATTTTACCGACTTCAATAACTGCTCCAGCACCAGGTACCGCCGCAAGAGCATCTGTTCCCACTTTAACAATACCGGCTGCGATACCAGATGCGGCTTTTGTTCCAGCTTCATTTAATTGATCAACCGCCTTATTTATAGGTTCATCCAATGCTTCTACGGCAATGTCGGCATAATCAGCGGCATTATCTAATGCTATTTTTGCCTCTTCTTTAATTTCAGGTGTACTGAGTTTTTCATTAAAAGTTTCCAATAATTTCTCTCCAATTTCAGCGGTTTCACTTGCTGCTTCAGTTAAAGTTTCGCCAACCTGAGGACTCTGTAATACCTCATTAATATTTCCAAGAACAGCAGCAGATCCTTTGTCAACCACATCTTTAACATCTCCTATAATTTCCGAAGCAGCATTTCCAATTTCATTAATTTTTTGGTCAACTTCTTGTGTAGCAGCATTTTGTTCAACTTCTGGTTGTTGAATAGGCTGTAAACCAAATAATCTTAATCCTTTATCTTTAACATAAGTAAATGCTTTGCCGGACAACTTCAATCCTCTCTCGCCAATTATATCGAAAATACCTTTACTTTCATTTGATTCAACCGATTGGTTGGATTGATTAACATAATCAGAATTTTTAACAGTTTCTTCTGGAACAGCGCCTCCATAATATTTTCGCGTTTTATTTTTTCTATTTCTTCTAATGCGTTTGGTTTGTTTATTCATACTTATATTATAATAAGAAGTTTAATTTATATTTTATTACTTACTATAAAATATAAAATATAAAATTTGTTAAATTCTTTTTATTTATTTTTAAACCCCCCTTTCTTAAAATCAGCAAATGACATGGCAAATTTTTTATCGACTACTTTTCTATCCACCTTTTTAATAAAACTAAAATTAGCAAGTTTGCCTTCATACGTATATCTATTTGCTTTTTGTTTTAATAATACCTTTTCATTTTCTTGAGCCGGAGTTAATTTTTTATTTGAAATACTATTTTTAGGTGGGGCGGCTGTGGCTACATGACCAGTTCCGGATTCCTTATTATAACTTTTAAATTTGGCAAAAACATTTTTCTTTTCTTCAACTGGTTTTTTCCCATTAATAATTGATTCCTCCTTCTTTCTTTTATCTTCTTCTTCTTTTTCTTCCTTTTCCTTTCTCTCTTTTTCCCATTTATCTTCAGATAGCTTTAATTCTTCTTCCATATCTACAAAAATAGGTCTACAATTAAATTGTTTAACAAATTTTCTTCCAACAACTTCTAAATATCTATAAGGAATGGTACTATCACTATAAAATATAAATGAGTCTTTATTTTTATCATATTTCATTAAAACATTCCCTAGTGGTGTAAATTCCATAACATAACAGCTTTCCAACTTATCTAAACGCTTGTCAATTATAAATTTTCTCGCTTCTTCATTTATTTTTGATAAGCCCTCTTCTATATATTTTTTAGACTGAAATAGCTCTTCAAGTTTATTTTTTTCCTCGCTAAGTTCTGTCTTTTGAGTAACAAGTGTTTTAATTCGTTCTTCTTTTGTTTCACCTAAATTGCCGTCTTCATAATCATCATCATCACAAATACAATAACCTTCATGATCTTCATATTTGATTAATTTGATTTCAATTTGAAACATTTTGTCGCGAATTTGAGTAAGTTGAGAAAGTCTTTCATCAGATGCTTTTTTCAAAAGTTCAATGTACTGTTTACCTTCTTCAGCCTTTTCATCATCATCAAGCACATATTCCTTATTCATTTTGCGAATATGTTGTAAGAATTTATCTTCATATTTGACTTCAGGTTTTGGTTCAATAGCAGGTTCAACATTAGATATTTCTTTTAGATGATCATCATTATCATCACTTTCATCATATAATAAATGAGAATACATAATATCGTTATAAAATTCTGTAAACTTGGTAGCCTCATCGTGTAATCTATATAATCGACTAATCAATTCTTCTGGTATATAACTTTTTAAATACCAAATTGTAAAAATTGTAAAAAAAATAGATTCTATATCCATATTAATTTTATATATGTTATAGTTTTAAATAGTTTTATTTGGTAAGTTGTTTTTTTCTCTCCATAAACAAATCTGTAATTTCTCTAGATAAGTCTGGTAGTTTGATTAACTCGTAATTTTCCTCTTCAGCATCCGGATGTAGTCGAACTAAGAATAAATCTTTCACAACTTTGCCATATTTTTGTTCAATAATAGCTTTATATGTGTTCAGTTGTAGCGCATAATGCCAGAAATTGGAGTCAGGTAGGTGGCAAATTTGTGGCGGGAGTGCGAATTTATTGAAATTATTAATTCGCGTAATAAGTTTCGCTCGCTTCCAGTCATAAATTGAAAGTGTTCCATCGGGATTTTCGTAAATCATATCAATGGATCCGGAAATCTTGACGTCATCATGATAAACCGTCCATTCAGTTCTAAACGGTTTAAGGTCAGGATTATCTCTAACAAAATTGATAAAATATCGCCACTCAATTGCCTTCGATTCGTGCGCTAATGCGTTATCACACCAATAAATTTCATACAACTCTTTATTGGTGTAAATAAATTTGAATCTTTTGTCATTATTAAAGCATTCGATTTCGTAGTGAAGATCGGTTCCAGCACCAGCAACAGAATCTCTATTATTATTCCATTGAGACTTAATTTGCTCAGGAGTAAGACCCCAATACTTATGTCCTTCTTTCCAACCCTTAGACTTCATCATGTTATCAATGATGCTATCAGCCTCAAATTTTGGGAAATGAGAGTGATTCCATGTTGTAACAGAGGTGTATTTTACATCAGGTTCAGAAAGAATGACGTATTTGTGTCCTTCTTCAAAGAACTGAATATTTTTGTCGCGAGGATGCGAATTTCTTATAGATAATACGTTGTATAGAGTTGGCTTCATGATAAAATAATAATTTTACAGATAGTTATTATTTATTTTTTTAAATCAATTTTATTTGTTTTTGAGTTCGTTTAATTCTGTTTTTAGAGCTTTTACTTCTGCTGATAACTCTTGAACTGCTTTTACTAAAATTGGTAGTAATGTTCCATATGATGCTTCTAATCTATCAGGATTTGATTCATATACCAAATTAGGAACAGTTATTCCAGTGTCTTTTTGAACTTGTTTCAAATCTTGAGCTATAAACCCCATGGCTGGAATATCTACTTTTCCTCCATCACGCATATTCCATATAAATTTTACTGGTTTTAATTGATCTATAAAGGTTATTCCATTTGTTAAAGGTTCAATATCTTTTTTATCTCTTGCGTCACTTATAGCTGTTATAGATGTTGCTACGCATCGTAAAACTGTTAATGGATTATTATCTCCAAGAGTGATTTCGTTACTAACAGTACCCGATGATGGTTGTGATTCGGCTCCAATACATGTATTATTTGAACCAGTCGTTATATTATAACCAGCAGCACCACCGATTGCTGTATTATAATTACCGGTCGTGATACTATAACCAGCAGTAGCACCTATTGCGGTATTTGCTTCAGCATTAGTATTTTGTAATGCTTGATAACCTATTGCCGTATTTTCATAACCAGTGTTATTATTTGAAAGTGAATAATAACCTATTGCCGTATTTTCATAACCAGTTGTATTAAAAGTGAGTGATCGAGAACCAATTGCTATATTTTGATAACCCGTATTTAAATTACTACCAATTGCTTGATAACCTATTGCTACATTATCATAGCCTATACTATTTCCGTATAAAGCATAATAACCAATTGCTACATTATTAGTGCCTGTACTATTTCCGTATAAAGCAATAGAACCAACTGCTGTATTTTGAGAGCCAGTTGTATTAGAATAAAGTGCTTGAATACCAAGTGCTACATTTTGCGCGCCACTTGTATTAGAAAAAAGTGCTTGAATACCAAGTGCCGTATTGTATTGATTGTTTCCACCACCACGACCAACAGTTATACTGTTTATTGAAGCATCCATAGTTGTATTCAAATTACCATTAACATCCAAAGTAGAAGCAGGCGAAGTGGTTCCTATTCCTAGTCTCCCGCTACTATTTAATACCATTTGTGGTTGAGGATTATTACTATTTAAATCTTGATTGGCTGAAAAACACAACGCACCATTTATTGTTCCCATACCGTAAAATTTATTGCTCTCCTGATAAGCAATAAACGCTGAAGGCGCATTTGTTACAGTAAGACCACTAGCAACTACACTCCCACTAAATTTTATATTGCCACTTACGTCTAACGCATAACTATTAGTATAATAATCAGTACTTAATTTATTAATAAAAACACAACCACCATAAGGGTTTAATTGTAATTGATTGCCTTGATTACTGGGAAAAGTGTTCCCATTGTCCCATACATATTGAATTATTCCTGCTGTATTATTTGAAGGGTCGGATGTTAAAATTAGTTTATCAGGGGTATCATAAACAGACCTTATTTGTATAGGCGCATTATTACAAATTTCAGAAGGCGATGGATACGTTGGAGGCCATGAAGGGAATTGTTTAGTATTAAAATATGATATTCCACTAACATTTGTGTTTCCGCTAACATCCAACGTATAAGCAGGTGTTGTTGTTCCTATTCCTACATTTCCAGAATTATAATATATATTAGTTGTTGATGGCTGAGTAGTCCATTTACTAGCAGAACTACTAATAGCAGTGTTAACCCAAGATGTAGTTGGGACTGTTGTAGTGTTATCTGGATAACTTGGTGATTGTGCTGTTATTAATCCTGTAAAATTACCATTCCCACTAACGTCCAAAGTAGAAGCAGGCGAAGTGGTTCCTATTCCTACTTGATTACTATTATTCATAAACATAGTAGCGTTTGATGTATTATTACGTATATAAAATCCATTTGTTCCATAATTTAAATAACTCGCATTATCGCTCCATCTGGGAGCCAAAAATACCTCTTCAATTCCCAATGAATTACTTCCGTAAATAGCATTCATATTATTCATATGTAAATTCCCAGAAACATCTAATACAAAATCTGATGATGGATTATTATTATTAATACCAACTCCATTTTGTGTAACAGATATTTTATTATTACCAGCGCTAACTTTACCAATATTAACAATATTTGTATAATTTCCTATATTCAATGTATTTCCAGAATTATCTAAATATTGAATAAAATTTAAACTAGGATCTACATTAATATAAACTTGTTCATTTTGTTGAGTTGAATATAATCCTTGACCAAGTTTAAAGGCAAAACTGAAAAAATTAGAAAAAATTAGAGGAGTTATTCCTACTTTATTTGGCAGGGCATCATTAATTTGAACCCAACCTGATAAAGAATTTGCCGTACCTTCAACAACACTAATATAAGCTGCTTTTGAATCAGATCCTGATGGAAATATTGTAGTGCTTCTTTGAAATATTCGAGAACTGTTTAATGTATAAACTCCATTGTTAGCTGAAGGGTCCTGACCAGAATTAGATCCTTGATCATTTAATAATACATTATTGCTAACATCAATTTGAACTCCATCAATTAAGAATGGGTTTGCTACTGAAGTACCTATTGGAACAGGATACTCAGTATTATTGGCACTAGAATCGTAAGTAGAAATAGCTTTAACTCGTCCATAAGGAATAAGACCAGATCCAACAGTATCTACATATGATTTGGGTACAACTTCAGTGCTAGCATAATTATGAAAAGGCGCCGTTAAATAAATTTTTGAAGCTGTTAAATTCCCACTAGAATCGATATCTCCGCTAACACGTAAATTCCCATTAACATCTACATTACCAAATATTTGATTCCCACTGATATCACTAAGAAAATTGATATAAGAATTAGATTGTCCGACATTTTTAGTAACAAGTAAATTATTAGATGTGTTATAATTACTAGCTACTGCGTTATGTTTAGACGCAAATTGTAAACCACCGAATTGTCTAAATGACATTTTATATATATAATGTTTTTAAATTAAAAGTTTGAATTAAAACTTTGAATTAAAAGTAAAAGAAATGTAGTATATTTTATGTAGTATAATTTCTACTACATAAAGTATTTTTTGTAAAAATAACAAAATATTTAGCTTATATAAATGGGGTATAGTATTGAAGTGTCTTTTAACATTTTAAAGAATAGTAGTGTAACAGAAATAAAAAACATGATTATAAATGGTGCGGAAGAATGTGGATGTGATTCTTTTCAGGAGGATTATGAATATGACACTCATACTCAGTTTAAGCGAAGTCACTGCGTAGTAACATTGAATTTTTCAAAAACAGAAATAACTGACTTGATAAGATTTTTAAGATTTATAAGGAGCAGATGTGGTATACATTTAGAAACAATTTATGACGAGAATGAGCATTATATTTTATATGCTTCTCAATATTATATAACTCAAAAAATGGATAAATGCCATGGGAAAACATATAAGAAGGAAAAGAGGGAAAGGAGTTATTCAGATGACGAGAATATGATTTTACAGTCAATAAAAAAATAATTTTTTTAAAATAAAGAGTAAGGTTTAGATTTAGGTCTGGATCTAGTTTTGGTTTTAGCCTTGGATTTTTTAATTCCGGCTGCTTTAATGGTGGAAGATGATTTTGGTTTTTTATATACTTTATATGTTTTATGTGTTTTAGGTCGTTTGTGGCGTTTATGAGGTGTTAAAGTAAATCTATTACTAGTTTTGTCGGCAATAGAAATAGGAGCGATTAATTCTTCTTCGGGTAATGGGCTAGAGAGATAACTATTAGGAGTAATAGATTGTAATAATTCTTCAATAGATTGTTCTTCTTCATCAGTTTCATCCAAATACGATGGTCGTCTGGGTTGTAGATTAGGTGTTTTAAGGTGAGGACTTTTAAGGTGAGGACTTTTAAGATGATGACTTTTAAGGTGAGGACTTTTAAGGTGAGTAGGCATTTCAATTTGTAAAATTTTAGGTTCGCGTCTAAATGAGTCATTAAAATCTATTTGAAGTCGTTTATCAATAGGCATACTGTTACTAGGAATATTAAGAATGTTAGCTAAATCTTCGTTATCGAGTTTAATATCAAAATGTGTTTTATTGCCATCGGTATCAGAAGTGAAAGAAATATTAGCATTTTGTCCGTCATAATCTGCGTCCCAATTAATTTGGTTAAATTCTTTTTGATTATTATTATTAATAAGTGTTTGAGTGGTGCCTCTATTTTTAATATAAGTATTAAGCATATTTATATTAAAAGCATATTATTTTTTAATTAATATGTAAAATAAAGAGTAAAAAAATATAGTTTATATAAATATGGAGCTTAATTTTTCTGAAATTGATGATATGACAACCCAAAATCCATATGAGCAATTTAATGTGAATGATTACGGAGTAGATAATAATTCTGAAAAGTATTGGGAACAAGCAAAAAGTCAAAAAGAACAGCAAACAAAAAAGAAGAGGGTGTCATTTAATGATATCTTATCAAATATGAATTTGGTTGTAAATAAGAAAGGTGTATTACAATTTATGCAGGCAACACAGCCAATAAATGAGGAGTATCAACAGCAAGAGCAAGAGTATCAGCATGAAGAACAATATTATCAGCCTCAGAAGCAAAATCAAAGGCAAAATGTGCCACAACAACAACAACAACAAAGGCAAAATGTGCCACAAAATCAAAGGCAAAATGTGCCACAACAACAACAACAACAAAGGCAAAATGTGCCACAACAACAACAAAGGCAGCCGGTTGATCCATCAGTAAAACATAGTTATATTTATAACAAATATTTCAAAGATTATGCTGATATAACTCCTCAAGCTCCAGAGATAAAAGTACCAAAAACAATTGAAGAATATAATCAAATGGTTTATGAAGATAGAGTAAAAAGATTTGAAGAGAGAAAGCGAATAGCTGAGATAAAATCGACAAAACTGATGTTTACAACAACACCGGATAGTCATGTGAGTCAAGGAAATCCAAGAAATGTACAAGCGAGTAGAAATACTTTAAGAAAAATGAGTTTCCGGTAGAAAGCGGCTTTAAGTAGGTTTATAGGTAATATATTAAATAGTTGAAAACAACTTAAAGATATATTAATATAGAATATGTTAGGTTACAGCAATGTTTTAATTAAAACTTCTTATTATCGAAATTTTTTATCGCCCTAACAGCAAAAATAGCCTCCCCTTAGCTCAGTTGGTAGAGCATTCGACTGTAGATCGAATTGTCAACGGTTCGATTCCGTTAGCGGAGATAAATATATTTAAATTTTTACTATATATTACAGTATAGTAAAAATATTGTTATATTAGTCCTTGTATTCGATATTATCATTACATACAACATCAAAATCCATAAGTGAATTCGATGAATCAGATCTTCTACTTCGTTTTTCTTCATTTATATCATCAAGTTGAAGTTTAACATTATCATCTTCGCCTGCTAATTTAATGACATCCCCGATTTTATTTTTAACATTATTAAGAGTTAAAACATTATTGTATTCATGACATTCATTACAAATTTTAATTTCTTTATAAATTTCACCTTTCTCCATTTTTTCATACAAACATTCGACAACCTTTTTATTATTTTTAAAATATTTAAATAATTGTTTTTTATCTTCGTCCTTCTTTTTTTCTTTATTTTCTTCCTTTTCTTTTAACTCTTCCAAATACTTATCTTGTCTTCCATAAGGATCCATAACATCTTCTATAAATTGACTGATTTTTCTAGGATCAACTATTTTTTCTGTAATACCATATCCACAACAAAACCAGCGTCTAAATGTCATTTTTTTTATTTTTTCTGCGTTTTCCATTTCTTTAATAAACATATCATCAATTATTGAAAATGCTGATTTTAAAATAAGTATGTTATTAATATGTCTATCTTTTTCCTTTATTAATCTGCCTATTTCAAGCTCCAAATTTTTAAGAGATTTTTTCTCTTTATTTTTTTTAGATTTTAATACAGCTATCAAATAATTTTTCTGATTTTTTACTTCTTTTAATGAGTTTATTTTACGTTTTCTTATATCTTCTATTTTTTTTATTATCAAAAATACGTTTGTATTATATACAATTGGATACATTGTTCTTATTGCTTTTGGTATTATAAATTGATTGGTTTCTTTTATTTCATTGATTTTTTTTTCAGTTTCATCCAACCTTGTTTTAATTGTTTGTTTAGTTACTGATTCATCTTCTTGATCAAATAACAATGTTGTTCCAGAGAGAAATTCAATAGATGTTTGTAATTTATCGTATTGATGTGATGAAATCTTATGTGCTTCTGATGTTGCGTCAAGCTTTAAATAATTCACAATTGTTAAAAGAAATGCAATAATACCATTAATGCCGGCTAATATATACATTCCCCATGAATATTCGCTTGTAATTGGCGATAAAACTGTTGCCGCAGTTGACAACATAATAGCAGGCATCATTAGATAATTTAATCTTGTTTCACAATATGATTTTGACTCCATATAAATAAGTTTTTGACCTCTTAAGTAAGTTGCTAATATATCTAATGCGCTTGAATGATATTCTTTTTCATCAAAATAATTATCCCAAATATCCTTTTCAACTTCCTTGTAAGTGTATTTTTTATATGTTATTTGGTAATCTTTTTTTATAATTATATTACCAGATAGATCGATAGCATTACCTGAAGCGTCAGTAATAATATTACCTGACGCATCATGTTGAACGCTACTTGTCGAGTTTGTTTCGTCTTCATCTACAAACGGAGGTGAATAATGGCCTGAAATATCCGGTTGATATATTGTTCTAGATATTAAATTGTTCTCATAAGAAGGACTTCTAACAAGTCTAGCAACAGGGGAGGGATTATTTTTGTTTGACTCCTTTTTTGTTGTATAAGGATTTGTTGTTTTATAAAAACCCTTTGGTTTATCGGCTGTTTTCATTATATTTAACAATACATTTTTTAAAATTAATAACTAACTTATATATATAAAATGTCTAAAACACGTAAAAATGGTCGCGGATCCGCTACAAGAGGCTGGAAAAATGAGAAGCCAGGTTATCATCAAAGAACGCTCATGATGAAACGGTGTGGCAAAAAATGCTTTCTTGGCCCAAATAAATCTTTCCCAATTTGTAAAAAAAATACATGTAAAGTAAGCTCAAAAGGAGTATATTCAGCATACATTAGAGCGCAACAATACCATCGCAAAAATATATCAAAAAAAGCAAAAAAAATGCTAATTAAGATGGGAGCAAAACGTTAAATAAAATTGAAATTAAGTATAATTATATTAAAGATAATATGATTATAATATAAGACAAAAATTAAAATGAATTTCAATTCAATCCAAATAAATGATACCGAACAATTTGGAAATGGATGGGGATTTTATGTTGATATAGATATTGAAAATTCATTTTCCCCAAATAATAACCATGATTTTGTGAAAGAAAAATATCTTAAGACTGGTTATTATAATTCATATGATAAAATAGACGAAGAATTGGAATATTATGAATATGAATATGATAAAAAGAGAGAAGAAGAATTAAAACAAATAGAATTACAACCAAAACAAGGAGAAACAAAACAAATACAACCAAAACAAGGAGAACCAAATATTATTAAAAATAATTCGTCCTCGTTGTTATTTAACATAAGCTCAATAACATTATTAACCGCAGCATTATCATATTGTTTTATAGCTGCTTTATAAGTTATGTATTAAGTAACAAAATAACAACTCCAGAACCACCATTGCCTCCATTAGTTACAAGCGCACTAGGGCTATTGCTTTGACTACCTCCACCTCCACCTCCACCAGTATTAGCAACACCATTTCCTGCTACAAAATAAGCAGCACCATTTCCTGCATTTGAATTTCCAGCAAGAGCGGCCACGTATTCTCCACCATCCCCACCTCCGTATCCTCCACCTCCTCCTGCTCCAAAAGCACTTCCATAGTTAACTGTAGAAATATTAAGAGAACCTGCTCCGCCAATCTTAACATATCCGGCTCCTCCGCCTCCGCCACCTATTGTTCCATTGCCACCATCTTGTGAAGTAGTATATGTACCGCCAGTTGAACCAGGCGTTCCGCTAGCACCGCCATTGTAATTGGCTTGTCCTCCTTCACCTCCAATCGCAACAATACTTATTGAACCTATAATAGATGAATTTCCTCCATTTGTACCAGGTTGTCCTGGGTTTAAATAAGTTAATCCACTTCCTCCTGCTCCTACTGTAATCGTATATGAACCACTAAAAAAGCTAGAATTTTCAACAACACCTCCTCCGCCTCCTCCGC
>Ga0247722_10001551_pt1 | contig 12584 bp, 12 predicted proteins | sample MSEWelMarce3H_FC_FD_189094 | JGI IMG/M metagenome (GOLD analysis project Ga0247722, IMG submission 189094) | Subsurface sediment microbial communities from gas well in West Virginia, United States - MSEEL Well Study Marcellus 3H_FC | ecosystem: Environmental > Terrestrial > Deep subsurface >... | reverse complement strand
GCATAGTAATGAAGCAAGATAAGATTATGAAAAAGTCTATGCAAAAAGCCCGTAAAAAAGCTATGCCTAAGCAGACTAATAAAATGAAACAGAAGAGATTTAGAAGATATATTTCTTGAAATATACAAGATTTTTACTTACCCTGTTTCATCTAATTTATTGCATTTAGCAATATAAATAATCCCGTATGAGAGAAAGAATTATTGAATTGCTTAATGAAGGCATCACCAATCAATCAGAAATGGCTAGAATTATAGCTACAGAAACAGGTAAAACCAATATTGCAACTATACGTAAAAACATCAACAACAAAATAATCGCGATGAAAAAACGTGGGGTATTGGAAGTTGCTGAGGAAAACGGTATAAAACCTGAAAATATTTCTTCTTATTGGTATAAAAGTGAGCATTACTCTATAAATGTTAAGAATAAACAGGAACCTTTTATTTATGAAAATTTCAAAGAAGATTTTTTAGAGGCCGCAAAAAGTATAAAACCTGATCATATTCAAATAATTAGAGCAGAGGCTGATGAAGATGATCATTGTTTGTTGATAGATCCAGCAGATATCCACGTAAATAAGTTATGCTCAGTGTTTGAAACAGGTGAAGAATATAACTCTCAGATAGCTGTAAAACGTGTTAAAGATGGTGTGGCTAGTATTATTCAAAAAGCCAGGGGTTTTAATCTTGATAAAATAATTCTGGTAGTTGGTAACGATGTTTTAAATACTGACAATAGTAAAGGCCAAACTACTAAAGGAACTCAACAGGATACTCATCTAAAATGGTTTGATGCTTTCTTAATGGCGAAACAATTATATATTGATATAATTGAAACATTAGTTGGTATAGCTGATTTAGAAATAGTTTATAATGTATCTAATCACGATGAGATGTCGGGGTTCTTTCTGATGGATAGCTTGTATAGTTGGTACAATGAGCATCCTAATATCAAGTTTGATAGAAGTCCAGCACATAGGAAATACACTACTTACGGTAAAAATCTTATAGGCACTACTCATGGCGACGGAGCTAAACAAGCTGATTTACCTTTACTAATGTGTCATGAGGCATCACAGTACTGGCATGGATGTATACATAGATACTGGTTTACACATCATGTGCATCATAAAACTAGTAAGGATGTTATGAGTGTGCAAATAGAATCTTTACGTTCACCTAGTCCTGCAGATAGTTGGCATCATAAAAGCGGCTATCAACATGCTCCTTTAGCTATAGAAGGGTTTTTATTCCACAAAGAGTACGGGCAAGTCGCTCGTCTTACAAATATTTTCTAACATGAAAAAAGATAAAATTGATATTGCTCTGTTAGATTGCTACACAGAGTTGTATAAACATGCAGATCCCCCAGCTAATTTTCAAAAGCTTATGGATGAAGCAGAATTAAATGATAGAGGACAAAAAATTATTAAATTTGAAGAGTATGAATTAGATCATGTTACTTTTGACAGAATACTAGAGGAAAGTATAAAGAAACATAAGATCAAAGGTTATCAGGCTCAACAGTTTAGAACTAGTATATGGTTAGGTTGTAGCCCAAAATTTAAAAATAAATTGCCTTCGTAAATACATAAATTTTTATGATATTTATAGGTGAAAATAAGTTATATGCTATTAGAAAAATATATCAATAAGTGCTCAGAAGTTTGGGGTAACGATTACACTGTATTAGAATTTATTTCTGGTAGTAGACAACCTAGAATTAAATCTAAGTTGAGAGTAATGGATAATTTAGGTGTTGAATATTTAACTGACCCCACAAAATTTATAGTGCAAAAGAAAGTACCCCAGGTGTCGACTGCCGTAGAACCTAATAAATGGTTTTTAACTAGAGGAGTTCAAAAGCATGGTCAAAAGTATAATTATTATAATGCCCAATACAACAATACACATACAGATGTAATCTTAATATGTAACAAGCATAATCATAAGTTCAGTGTATCTCCCAATAATCATTTAACGTCTAATACAGGTGGTTGCCCTTTATGTGGGCGTGAATCAACCACATTAGCTTCAAGTAAAAATAAAGAGCAATTCTTAGGAGAGTATAACAATATCTTTAATTATGATTTCTCGAAATTTGAATATATTGGTTGTCATAAAAGTGGGGTAGTTATTTGCAATAAACATGGAGAATTTAATATAACACCAACTAGTCTAAAAGGTGGTTCTAAATGTAATAAATGTGCAAGAGAGAACCAAGAAGGTGGTTATGCAGCTGTATTTAGAGATGCGCCAGAGACTGAGCTTTATTTATATGTAATGAAGCTAGAGAGTGAAGATGAAATATTTTACAAAATAGGTTTAACTAAAGAGCCTAAAAGAAGATCTTACCAAATACCATATAATGTAACAGTTTTAAAACTCAAAAAAGGTAAAATAAAAGATCTATATTTATTAGAACAAAGAATTATCAAAAGTTCTTGGATAAATAATTATAAACCATCAATAAAATTTTCAGGTTATACTGAATGTTTCCTAATTAAATAATAGAAAAATGAATGTATTAGAATTTCTAGATACCCTAGAAAAAGAAAAAATTATTGCTTGTACAGCACAACAATGTTACTTAGATTTTACTTCTAAAGGTTATAAATCATCTTATGGCTACTTTAGAACACAATTTAATAAACATAAAGATAGCTTCAATAGTACTACTGAATTAAAAGAAACAGCAGTAATTGAAGAAGTTATTTTACCTATCGCTGAACCTTTAATTAGTTTAGAGGTGGAATACTCTTCCTACCAAGATGCTGATTTAGAAGATTTACAAACTTGTTATATACCCACAGGCACAATATTTGATGAAATTATTGCTACTGCTATTGAAAATTTCTCTAAAGGCGGTTTTGTAAGACAATGTGTAGATATGTGTTATGGTAAAGGTGGTAGTGGTAAAACATGGTCACGCAATATGTTGGCTGCTAAAGCTATAGAATTAGATCCTACTGTAAAAGCATGTTTTATATCTGCAGAAATGCGTAGTAGTGAATACGAGAGAGAAATTATTGCTTCACCTTTATTAAGAAATGTTGATGTCTTATATTTATTAAGATATTTTAAACCAGGTATAGTAACAGGTGAACAGTATATGGAGTTAATCAGAAAAACTATAGAAGACTATGATATAGTAATTATTGATTCTGGTACTATTATACAAAAACAACTGGCTAGGCTATTCAATAACAAGTATACTTCTACGGAGTTAGAATTTATTTTTGTGACTAGTTTAATTGATTGGGTAGAAAAATATAATGCTAATGTTCAATGTTTATCTCAAGCAGTAAAGTCAAATAATTATGCAGGTAGTACATTAATCCCTCATATGGTTTCTTCTTTATCTTCTGTTTCAGCTGAAGGGCAACAAAGAGTAATGATGTTTGAGAAAAATCGTAATAACGGTGGTACTATCAATAGAAAATTGTACTTCAGTAAAACTGCTGAGGGTGATATCGAGTTTAATGAAGAAGCTTATGAAGCTACTTACAAACAAACAGAAGATAAGCAAACTTCTATGGAAGAATTGATGAATGCTTTACATTCTAATCAGAGAGGTGATGATACTGAAATGGAAACTACTATGTTTGATGAAGGACAACTTGCTCAAGCAGATTTAGAAGTTGAAATGGAAGATGACACTGCGGCTAGAATTGCAGCTATAGGTGATATAGGTGATACTAGCACAGGATTTTTAGCATCTAGAAATCCAGAAGCTGAGGGGCCAGAAGCACCTTTAGTAGAATTTACATCAGAATTAATAGATAATCCTTTAATATCATAAAATGGCACACAAAGTAATCCAAGTTGATCAAGCAACTTATGAACAATTTAAACAAGATGTTTTAGATTGTAAAATTATCAAGAGAGTAGAAATTCAAACTTCAGCTTTAGAAGTAAATAGTTTAAAAGCTATATCTTTTGGTGGTACTATTCTTATGTTACAACCTAAAGCACAGACTCAGCTTATGAAAGCTATGGGGGTTTCTAGTGCATTGATTGAAGCTTTAAAAGCAACATATGATGACTCTAAATTATTAAATACTATTCTTACACAGATTAGAAGTGCAAAGAAAAGCTCTAAAGTATTAACTCTTATTTACAATGATAAATTAAAAGTTATCTCTGGTGTGTATCCTAGTAAGCAAAAGTTAATTTCAGACCAACAATACTTTGATTCGTTGGAAGCGTTATTAGCTAAAACACCAGGAGCATTTTTAGAGTCTATTTCTATGAATGATTGTGGGGATTTATTTTCTATCATACACAATCCTAGTATGGAATTCCAGTTTGGTGGTATGAAAAATGAAATGTTTACTTGTGGTATTAGTTTCGATTTAACTATTAACGGTTTAACTAGTAATTTCTTTACAAAAAGGTTAATATGTGCTAATGGTGCTATTACCGAAGATAAATTATGTTCTGAAACTGTGCAGGTGAATGAGAAAGTACCTGAGTTTTTGCAAGCTATTTTATCTCCTGCTTACTATTTAAAAAGTATAGAAGAATTCAAGAAGCGTATTAATCGTTGCTATCATACTATTGCATCATTAGGTGAGGTATTATCTACAGATGACAAAATGAGAAGAGTATTAGGAAATTATGCTGATGTTCTTACTGATCGTATGTCTGTTCACAGATTAAAAAATGACTTTGGAGAAAACTATTTATTAAATACTTCTATTCACCGTTATTTAAAAACAGATTTAACTTTATGGCAGTTAGTGAATGAGGTTACAGCTGTATCTTCTCGTATAGAACAAAATAACGTCATTGTCCCTGAAGGAACTAACAAGAAGATTCAAATAATTGGTGGATCATTAATGTTTTCAAAACCAAATTTAGCTCCATCAAATATTAAACAGGTATTCTGATTTGATATTTTAACATAAATCTTAACGGGGTTTTTCTTATCTTTACAGCTTAAATATGTTATATGGCAGTAGTAAAAAAGAAGAAAGCCCCTAAGGTTTATTGTGTAGATGAGAAAGGGAATCAGATACTAAATCTTAAAGAATGGAAAACTAAGAATTTCGGTAAAGTATATTATGATTCTTATTTTGAATATGAAGCAGCTCAAATGCTGAATAAAGCTAATTTTCATGTGGATTTTCACCCTGAAAGTAGAGAGCTTATCCCAGCGTTTAAAACTTTAGCATTATCTAGAGCAAAGGGAAAGGCTAAATTATTTATGTCTAGTGTTAGATCGATGAGTTACACTCCAGATTTTTGTGTATATACAAATAGTGGTCATGTTATATTCATTGAAATAAAAGGTTGGTTAAGACCACAAGCTAGACTTTATAATAAAGCATTTCAAGCTTCTTTAAAACCTAATGAACTATTTTTAATAGTATACGATTTAGAAACTTTAAAAGACCTGATAGATATAATCAATAAAGATTATAAAGGGTCATCAAAAAATCCTCAACCTGAGGTAATAAAACAAAAAACTATAAATATATAATATGGCAGACCGTACATTACTCTGGAGCAATTATAAAAAAGAAGTTGCGAAGAGTTTAGGTGATTTTGGGGAAGATACCCCATCAGTGCTAGTCTATGGACTTACAGCAGAAATAGGAGAATTTTTTGATGTATTACGTCAAGAAGCTATCAAGAAAAAGAAATTAGTAGATCAAAAAAGATCTGAATTGGGTGATATTTTATGGTACATTGCTGCTTTAGAATTAACCTTTGAATTATATCCTTCTAAATATACTACATTTTTAGGTTATAATACACAAATTATTACAAATGGAGATATAGAAGATATTTCTTTTATGAACATCCATTGCGATGTTATGGGCATTATGTCTGAATTATCTGAATCAATTATGGTTCATGATGATGATTTACTTACTTATACTTTAGCAAAAGTTTTTGGATTTGTATTTGACATGTGTGCTTTTGCTAATATACCAGCTCATGATTGTATAGCAGCTTCCATAGCTAAAATTGCTAAAAGACATCCTGAAGGTTTTAATCCTGAAGCACCTAAACAGTACGATGCTGAATATCAACTTACTAAACAAGCTATTAAAGATATGGGTAGCTTTGAAATAGAATTTGAATTGATTGTAGATAAAAAAGCCAAACCTATGCAATTCAGGGGTATAAAAATCAAGAAAGGCCGCAGTGTAACTAAATTTGAGGGTAGTGATATTATTACCACTTTCTTCAATGCTTCTAATCATATTGCTACTAAATATGAAGGTCAATCTTATAAATTTAATTATAGCCCTGATTTTAGAGCTGTATTAGATCAAGTAAAGGAAAAAATATTTTCTGGTTATATCAAAGGAGAGAAATTAATTTCAGCTCTAGATGTATTAAAAGGTATGCAAAACAAAGGCAAAGATCGTACAGTTTTCTTAGATCGTAGTTATAGACCTATTCTTATGAATAAAGATATGAAAACACTGGATGATTTATTAGAGCACGTTAACATGGTAAAAAATAAAGGATTATGAGTTTATTAAAAGAACCTATTTTAGAAAAAACAAATGATAGATTTGTGTTATTTCCTATAGAACATGATGATATTTGGTCTTTCTATAAGACAGCACAAGCAAGTAACTGGACAGCCGAAGAAATTGATCTCAGCCCTGACTTAGTGGATTGGGAGAATAAATTAAACGACAATGAAAGATTTTTTATTACACAGGTATTAGCATTCTTCGCTGCTTCTGATGGTATTGTAAATGAAAACTTAGCGGAGCATTTTTTATCTGAGGTTCAATATACTGAAGCGAAATTCTTTTATGGTTTTCAAGTTGCAATTGAAAATGTTCATTCTGAAACATATTCATTACTAATTGATACATATATAAAGAATACTGCTGAAAAAGCTAGATTATTCAATGCTATAGATACCATAGATTGTGTAAAACAAAAAGCTGATTGGGCTTTACGCTGGATAGACAAAGGTTCATTTGCTGAAAGACTAGTAGCATTTGCTGCGGTAGAAGGCATCTTCTTCTCTGGTTCTTTCTGTTCTATATATTGGTTAAAGAAAAGAGGTCTTATGCCTGGATTAACTTTTTCAAATGAGTTAATTTCTCGTGATGAGGGTCTACATTGTGATTTCGCTTGTTTATTATACACTAAACATTTAATAAACAAATTACCTAAGCAGCAAGTGCAAGATATTATTACTGATGCAGTAGATATTGAGAAACAATTTGTCGTAGATGCTATACCTGTTAAATTAATAGGTATGAATAGTGATCTAATGTGTCAATATATCGAGTTTGTTGCAGATAGACTTTTAGTGGAATTGGGTAATGACAAGGTGTACAATACAACAAATCCTTTTGATTTTATGGATATGATTTCTATTCAGGGTAAAACAAATTTCTTTGAGAAAAGAGTAGGAGAATACCAAAAAGCTGGAGTAAAAAATGGTGATAGTAATAGTTTTAGTATAGATGAAGATTTTTAAATTATGAATGTAATAAAAAGAGATGGTCGAGTTGAAGCCGTAAAGTTTGACAAAATTACTACTCGAGTGGAAAAAATGTGCTACGGATTAGATTCTTTAGTATTTCCTGATGAAGTGGCTAAAAAAATTATTGAAGGTATATATGATATGGTTACCACAGTTGATTTAGATAATTTAGCCGCTGAAGTGGCTGCTTCTAAAACAATTGATCACCCAGATTATGCTTTATTAGCATCCCGTATTGCAGTATCTAACTTACATAAGGAGACAAAAAATGACTTTTCCGATGTTATGAAAGATCTGTATGAATATATAGATCCCAAAACTAATGAGGCTGCACCATTATTATCAGAGGAAGTATATAATATCATAGAAGAAAATAAAGATATCTTAAATTCTGCTATTGTATACGAACGAGATTTTAACTATGAATATTTTGGATTTAAAACATTGAGTAGATCTTACTTAATGAAATTAAATAATAAAATTGCAGAGAGACCACAACAAATGTTAATGCGTGTATCTGTTGGTATTCACAAAAATGATATTCCATCAGCTATCAAAACTTATAATATGATGTCGGAGGGGTGGTTTACTCATGCAACACCAACTTTATTTAACGCAGGTACTCCAAAACCACAAATGTCTTCTTGTTTCTTGTTAACTATGAAAGAAGATAGTATAGATGGCATCTATGAGACTTTAAAAGATTGCGCTAAAATATCCCAAACAGCCGGTGGTATTGGTTTATCTATTCATGATATTCGTGCAAAGGGTTCTTATATCAAGGGAACTAATGGTGAATCAAATGGATTAGTACCTATGTTACGTGTGTTCAATGATACTGCTCGTTATGTTGACCAAGGTGGGGGTAAAAGGAAAGGCTCCTTTGCTATATATGTAGAACCATGGCATGCAGATATTTTTGATTTTTTAGACTTAAAAAAGAACCACGGGAAAGAAGAGGCTCGGGCAAGGGATTTATTCTACGCATTATGGATTCCAGATCTGTTTATGCAGAGAGTAAAAGATGATGGGGAATGGACATTAATGTGTCCTAAAGAATGTCCAGGATTATCTGATACTCATAGCGCTGAATTCGAAGCGTTGTACATGAAATATGAAATAGAAGGAAAAGGTAGAAAAACTATTAAAGCTAGGGAGCTGTGGTCTAAGATTTTAGAATCTCAAATCGAAACAGGTACTCCATACATGTTGTACAAAGATGCTGCGAATGCAAAATCTAACCAACAAAATTTAGGTACTATTAAATCATCGAACTTATGTACGGAGATCATTGAATATACTTCCCCAGATGAAATTGCAGTTTGTAATTTAGCTTCTATCGCTTTACCAAAATTCGTAACAGAGGAAGGTGTATTTGATCACGATAAATTATTCGAAGTTTCTTACCAAGCAGCAGTTAACTTGAACAAAGTAATTGATGAAAACTACTACCCAGTAGAAGAGGCTAGAAATTCAAATATTCGTCACCGTCCAATCGGATTGGGAGTTCAAGGTTTGGCTGATGCATTCATCATGATGCGTTTCCCATTCGAATCACCTGAGGCTAGACAATTGAACCGTGAAATTTTCGAAACAATCTATTATGCTGCAATGACAGCTTCTAAAGATTTAGCGAAAGTAGATGGTCCTTACCAATCTTACGAAGGTTCTCCAGTATCTAAAGGAATTTTCCAACCAGATATGTGGAACGTAACTCCATCTCCGCGTTGGGAATGGGATGTATTGAAAGAAGAAGTGAAAAAATATGGTGTTCGTAACTCATTGTTATTAGCTCCAATGCCAACAGCTTCTACGGCTCAAATTTTGGGAAACAATGAATGTTTCGAACCATACACATCTAACGTTTATACAAGACGTGTACTTTCTGGTGAATTCATCATCGTTAACAAACACTTATTAAAAGACTTAGTAAAAGCAGGATTGTGGACAAAAGAAATGCGTCAAACAATTATGTCTACTAATGGGTCAGTGCAGAATATAGATAGTATTCCTAAAGAGTTAAAAGATTTATATAAAACTGCTTGGGAAATTTCTCAAAAAGCTATAGTAGATCAATCCGCAGATCGTGGTGCTTTTGTATGTCAGTCTCAATCCTTAAATATCTTCATGGAAAATGCCAATCCAGGTAAATTAACTTCTATGCATTTCTACGGATGGGAAAAGGGATTGAAAACTGGAATGTACTACTTAAGAACTAAAGCTGCTACAGACGCTATTAAATTTACAGTGGATAAAGAAGCAGTAATAAATAATGTAGATTTAGAAGCTGGTATAACTTGTTCTTTAGATAACCCAGAAGGTTGCGAAATGTGTGGATCTTAAATTATGGAAACCGTAGACAAAATAAAATTATTACATCCTTTTATAGTATTGCCTGATAATATTTTAGGCAGTACTAGACCTATAATAGTAATAGATAAATTAACTAATATAAGATATCAAACTACTTTAAAGAATTTATTGAGGGGTAAGGAATTAAGTATAGAATCTTGTATTGAAAAAACTAATTTATTCGTATATAAGTCTCAACTACTATATGGACAAAAATATGATTATTCCAAAGCTGAGTATGTGTCTGCCTCAAGTAAGCTAATTATAATATGCCCAAAACATGGAGAATTTGAGCAAAGGCCTGATAGCCACTTAGGTGGTAAAAGCTGCAGAGGGTGCCACATTGAACAATTTAGTATAACCTACGATAAATTCCTGGATAGAGCAGCTTTAAAACATGGGTCTAAATATACTTATACACCTAGAGAGTTAAAAACACAAAAGGACGTAGTCTTAATAAATTGTAGTTTACATGGATCATTCAAACAAGCAGTAATATCTCACTTAAGTGGCCAAGGTTGTCCTAAATGTGCCAGAATTAATCACCCAGGCAGTATGCCATCTGTGGCTAAGTATGAACCGAATAAGATTATATATTTATATTATATGCAGTTAGAGAATAATGAAGGTATATTCTATAAAATAGGATTAACAACTACTCACCCTACTAAAAGAATTAAAAACTTTAAGAGGTTGAAATCTAAAAAGATTATTGAATTTATAGAGGGAAAAGCTTCTGAATTGTTTAAAATGGAACAAGATTTTAAAAAATACTTTCTAGAATTAGGTTGCAATTATTACCCAAAAGAATTAGCTAGCAATGGTGCCACAGAATGTTTTAAATGGTAAGATGGCAATCTGGGACCCAAAAGATGAGGCTGAGAATCATATTAATATATACTCAAAGTCTTGTACACCCTTAGGTAGAGCCCTTAGTAATTTTGCACATTTTCCTTTTGTGCATCCTGAATACGGTAAGTTTGAGTCAGTAGAAGCTTTTTACTACTGGCTCCTTACTGGTCAGGAACATGATGAACTAAAAGAACTATGGGGTCTGAAAGCTAAACAACACGGTATGAGCTTACCTGTGAAAGCAAAAATAGATGCTAAATTTAAAGAGCAAATACAATATGCTATAGGGTTAAAAGTATTACAGCACCCTTATATAAAAGATTTACTGATGCATAGTACGCTACCATTTACTCATTATTATTATTTTGGTGAGGTGGGGAAAAATCCAGCTATAAAGGATATGTATCGTGATCATAAATATATGGTTGACGCTGCAGAAGAGATAAGAATGTCATTAAAAAAATCGTATAATGTCCTCCACAAACGAACAAAAAATTTGCCGGGTCGTCCTAAATCTTAGCGCCACGGTTGAAGTAGGTAGATACAATGTAGTCTACAGAGAATACCCTGTAAAAAGGGAAACAGAGAAAACTATTGTTATAATTAAAAACAATAGAGAAGAACGTGTAATGCGTACAGAACTTATGGTTCCTGTAGCAGATTACAAAAACGACAAGCTATCTAGTATGCAGTATATTAGTATGTGTTATTCTGAGAATTTACAAGATTGTATAGAGATCCTCAAAATGCATATGGAATCTGCAGTAGCATATATAGATGAGTGTCATCAACACGCCTTAGAGGCAATGAAAGGAGAATGTTTAATAAATAAAGCTGAATAAAATGAGTACAACAACTAAAGAAAGTGAATTAAGAAGATACCTACTAGCGTATCCAGAGTTAAATAATGCAGAATTAGCTAGAGAAGCAATAGGTTCTGGTGGTAGTTTAAGTTTATATACAGAAGGTTCTTTGAAAAACTACTTCGGTAAAATGCGTAAAGAATTGCAATCAGAATCAGAAAATCGTAGAGGGGCTAGAGTAGAACCTATTATGGATTATTCTACAATGTCTGGACCAGAATTGAGGGATTTAGCTTTGACTAAATTAATTACAGAGCATCCTGGTTACACTGTAAAACAATTAGTAGATCTTATTAATGATGATGGTTTGGTGATCGGACCCTTAGATATTAGATCTACTTATGCTAGTAGTTCTTTAGGTACTTACATCTCTAAATTAAGAAAAACTGTAGGAACTCAGCCATTGTCAAAAAGCTCAGCTCAGGAGAATACAGATATGGAAAAGTATTATACTTTAGATTTCTCTAAATGTACTACTAATCAAAAGAAAGTAGCTCAAAGATTATTACCTAAAACTACTAAGCATGTATTAAAAACTGATACTGAGACTCTAGAAGAGCTATATGGTTACGGTGTAGAATTTTATGATCATACAGGAGCTAAAGTAAATATCTTGTTTACTGATGTACCTACTAAAGTAGCAGTGGATAAGGATTTAGTTAAGGGTTTTAAAGTGGAATTTACACCACCTAAAGTACATAGACACAGATTTTATATCTTTGATGAGTCTATTGAAAACTTAGATATCCTTAAAAAGGGGGATCATACTAGTTATCGTATGCTAAATTCATCTTACCATTTGTATGATGCATTATTAGATGCTATGAATTATGTAGATGCTAATGAGAAACTAGAAATTGCTGTGTATGTAAATAAACATACTCCTGGTACTTGTAATTCTGTAGATATAGAGACAATGAAATTTATGATAGAATCTACACAAGAGAATCATAACTGTGATATTAATCTTATCTTACCAAATGAATGTGAGAAGTCTTTATTGGATTCATTTGCAGGATTTAAATTCAAATATATCACTACAATTAC
>Ga0247722_10001550_pt1 | contig 12586 bp, 14 predicted proteins | sample MSEWelMarce3H_FC_FD_189094 | JGI IMG/M metagenome (GOLD analysis project Ga0247722, IMG submission 189094) | Subsurface sediment microbial communities from gas well in West Virginia, United States - MSEEL Well Study Marcellus 3H_FC | ecosystem: Environmental > Terrestrial > Deep subsurface >... | reverse complement strand
CCCAAGTATTTTATTTAGGTATTTTACCGAAATTCGGTAAAATTGAAAAATAAATATAAAAACAATTTATATAACATAACATAACAAAATGCCAATTTATACTTGCGAAAAGTGTGCCAGAATATTTAAACAGAAAAGCGGATACGACGACCACAAAGCCAAAAAGAACGACTGTCTCCAAAACACAATGATCCATACTATTATTGAGAACAAGGTTGAAGAGAAAATTCAAGAAGTGGTTAGAGCAATCCAGACAAAATCACAACAGAATGGTAATCTTGAAGACCACACTAACGACAAACTCCCCTGTAAAAAAGACAACATGAATGAAGCATTTGTAGAGAATAAAGTTCAAGAGGCTCTGTCAAAAACAAATGAGGAATCTGTAAAAATTGACGCGACAACACCGACTATAATGCAGTCAAATAAATTGGATTACACTAAAATGACTGTTCCTGAACTGAAGGCGTTATGTAAGGAACGTATGATTAAGGGCATCAGTGGTAAGTCCAAGACTGACCTAATTGCTATGCTTCAACCACCAACAAATGTAGTTGTAAATACTACAGAGGCAGTTCCTACAGGGCTGATTACATCAACTAAAAATATTTATACTGTCGGCGATAATATATCTCTTTTAAAAAGTGTCTCTAATGAAAGTATCGATATGATTTATATGGATCCACCATACAACACAGGGAGAAACTTCTATTACTTTCAGGATAAGTTTGCAGACTTTCCTAAGTTTATGGAAGAACGGCTGGTTGAGTGTCATAGAATATTGAAGAAAGATGGAAACATCATTATCCATGTTGAACCTCGTATTTCACACCATATTCGCGTAATATGTGATAAACTATTTGGAGAGTCCAACTTTCAGAACGAGATTGTTTGGCATAGTGGAGGAAATGCTAAGAATAAGTATCAACTTGGTAGGAATCACGATACTATAATTGTGTATAGCAAGAGTGCTAATTCAAAGTTCTTTCCTCTATATAAGCCATATACTGAAGATCATAAGAAGTCGCAGAAGATGTGTCCTATTCATAAGAAGTTATATGCAACATCTGCAGCACATAATTCTCAACCTGAAGTTAATCCTCGTCCCAATCTTACTTATGAATGGAATGGTAATACTCGGCAGTGGTATTTTTCAAAGGAAAAGATGAAGTCACTTCACAATGACAATAGGCTCGAGTATAATGACAAGGGTATTCCTCGTATTAAGCGTTTCATGGATGAAATGGAAGGAATCCCTGTGCGTGATACATGGGATGATATTTCATCAATCCAGAATGGAGAAAAAACTAAATACGCTACTCAAAAACCAATCAAACTTCTTGAACGCATAGTATCGCTCTATAGTGCAGAAGGCGATACATGTTTGGATCCGTTTGCTGGTTCTGGAACTCTGGGAAGGGCATGTAAAAATTTGAAGAGAAGTTGTATATTGTTTGATATAAATCCAGAGGCTAAAGAGGTATTTGATAAAGCGTCTTAATCACTTCAAGTGTATTCTCTTCATTATCGTAAATTTTCCTTATAGCCATAGGAATACTTGTAATGAGTTGGTCTGGTTTTGCTGGATTTATCAACGCAGAAACAGGAATACACCGAATAGTAGAACCTGTAATTCCAAATGTGGGACTTGGTTTGAAGATTGCGACCATATCAAACTCATCCTTACGATAGGCAACATGACCTGTTCCATTTGTTTCTGCATTTTTCGCACTGTTCCGCCGAGTAGTCTCGAAATGCCAAGCATCCATACGAAACTTGATTTGATTCCTTACCTTTTTTTTATCGTCATCTGTGATGCCATCCCACGATTCACCTGTTACATTCTTGACATGGCGACCCGATTTTTCAGAAAGCCACTTATTTACATGGATTTCTGAAACATACGCCAGCACCTTCCCAATATCTCTATGTTGTTTTCTATCCATTATAGCAGAAACTAACCAATCTCGCATTAGAGAGGGAGATTCTCCAAGCCACTCCGTAGCACTCTTCTCTGCATCTTCTCTGGTTATGGAAGAATTCATCTCTGGTTCTACTTTTACAGGTGCAGTTGCCTTTATATCAGTTTTCGCCTCATTTTTTGGTGCTGAAACTGGAGTAGTCATCGTCTTACAGGAACGCTTGTTATGTCCCTCTTGTTTACAGATAGTGCATTTCATTTTGGATGTGTATTCGGTTTTGTTAGTGCTTGGTGATTTAGGTTCACTTTCGCTTTGTTTTATCAGGTCTATAAGCGCTTGTTTTCTTTTCCCAGATATACCCTCAATTTTGCGTTCTTTGCATATTGCCTTGAGTTCTGGAATTGTTTTTTTGGAATAGTTCATTTTGGATACATCAGTTTTTTCCTCATTTTTTGGTGCTGAAACTGGTGTAGCATCTCTCTGCGTAATCATCTCAATCAGTTCCTCCTTGTTTTTCCCAGATATACCCTTGATTTTGCGCTCATTACAGAGTGTCTTGAGTTCGTCTTTCTTCATCTTGGAATAGTTCATTTTGGATACTTCGGTTTTTGTTAGTCTAATATTTTTTATATATTTTAACTAAAAAATACAAAAAAGAGTTTCAATTTTACATACTGCGATGAATGTTGCAAAAATAGCACAATACGCGGAACATGCATATCTTGCGAATACATCGATAACTTAGAGGAAGGCACTGAATGCAATAAGTGTGGTCATTGGGTCTGCATCTCTTGCGCATCATACAAGGATGACGGCAACTATTATTGCGTCGATTGTTTTACGCAATAAATATAAAAATTAAGTTTCATATAAGCTATATAACATGAGCTATACAGAAGACGGCAATGATATCAAATGGGACGACACTGTAGAATTTACTTTTCCAATTCTTGGCGGACGTGTTATAAAGGTCTATGACGGCGACACAATCACCATTGCATCAAAAATGCCGTTTGCCGACTCTCCACTATATAGATTGTCTGTTCGATTGAACGGCATTGATACGCCCGAAATTAAGGGAAAAACCGAAGACGAAAAAACCGCAGCAAAACAAGTGCGAGATGTTCTTTCAAATCTTATATTAAATAAATATATTACTCTTGCAAATATTCAAACAGAAAAATATGGTAGAATATTGGCGGATGTTTATATTGGCGCTCTTCACGTAAATGAGTGGTTAGTATCCGAAAAATATGCGGTTAAATATGACGGTGGAACAAAAAAGGTTCCAGAATCCTGGTTAAAATATAGAACATCCGGATTATAATCGCTTCTTACCCATTTCATATAAATGCCACCAATATGATTTTGCAGTCTCCACAATATTTGGTCTTTCAATATAGGCAACACCATTTTTTCCACAATATTCGCGAACAACATGCTGAATTTGTCGCAATGTGCTGTGGGGAATATTTGGAAACAAATGGTGTTCTATTTGAATATCCAACCCAAAACACATATATCGAGCAATAATATTGTCAGTTCGGTAATTCACAGTGCTGGTTACCTGATTCTCCAGGAAATCATTGGATGAACTTATAACACATTCGGGTTGAATATGAGACAACTGAGCAGTTGTCAAGAACAAAAACCCCGTCAACGAATAAAAAACAAGTGTGTTGTAAATCCCAACCCAATAGAGAATATACAAAAACAACAAAATATTCCATCTTTCGTGTTTGATGCTGTCAATTTGCCCACTAAATCCTCCAATACACATCAATATGCCCGCATAGAGATGCTGAAACTGGTGTTGAAAATAATAGGGATGGTCGGGCGAATTGCGAAATGTCAGTTGATGTCCATTGAAATCGGCGTCAAACGCAGTATTGGTGAATCCGTGGTGCAAATAGTTGTGGTCCCATTTCCATTCTTCGGTAGTAAGGATGGGCGCAACCGCAATGTGGGATATCAGCGTGTTTAAGTGTTGGTTTTTGAATCCAGTATAGTGCGAGGTTTCGTGAAAAAGGAGGGCACAATGACCAATATTTATAATTGCCAATAAGACAAACCACCATGCGGATATTAAGGTTTGGGTCGCACAATGCATCCAAATCCAAAGGTATGCTGCAAATCCGCCTAGATTATACAGGATTTCGCTGGTAGACCAATAGAGAGGCAATCCTTTTCTACTGATTTCGGCGTAAACTAGGTGTTTCAACTCCTTGTATTTATCATAATTGTAATCCGTCTTGTATGCCACTTTATCGAGGTCATTTGCGGGAATATTGTACTTTGATAAGACCTCAAAAATAATAGAGGCGTCTTTATGGTATGAATAAACCATTGGCGTAATATCGGTATATGGCTGTAAATTTGCAAAAACATTGGTTCCACCGGGATGTTTGCTGACGAAATCTGCTAGATTGTATAACTTGTCATGAACACAATAGATATGGTCAGTCATAATTATAATACAACTATATTTTTATATCGGTGAACATTTAAAACTGCACACCGTAGGTACCATTTTTTTTATTCATCGTCATCAAAATCAAAGACATCTTTATCAAAATAATTATTTTTTATAAATTTTTCTACAGATGGTTTTAAGTCATCATTGCAGTCCATTTTAAAATTATTGTGCGTAAGAATATTATAACCATCGTGCATATAAAAAAGATTAAACTGTCGAAGAATTGAAATGGGACTTTGTCCCATCAATTCATCATCGGTATAAAAGTGAAAGAAACATTTATTTCATTATCGCCATTTAACAAAACAATTGTTTCTTCAGTGATTATTTCATTGCTTTGTGCATGTTCTAACTCAACAACTTGTTCTTTATATTTTTCTGTTTTTTCTTTGACAATAAAAATTGTTTCTGACATATAAATCATAAAAACAAAATAAATTTATATGGTTATTCATCATCATCAAAATCAAATACATCTTTGTCAAAATAATTATTTTATATAAATTTTTCTACGGATAGTTTTAAGTCATCATTGCAGTCCATTTTAAAATTATTGTGTGTGAGAATATTATAATAATCGTGTAAATAAAAAAGATTAAAAGTAAAAGACACACTAATTTCAATATCACAATTTAACAAAACAATCGTTTCTTCGGTGGTTATTTCGTGTATTTCTCCATATTCTAATTCAACAACTTGTTCTTTATATTTTTCTGTTTTTTCTTTAAAAATAAATTTAGTTTCAGACATATAAATCATAAAAACAAAATAAATTTATATGGTTATTCATCGTCATCAAAATACTTTCAGCACGACCCAAATGACTGTAACATAAAATTGAAAAATATTCGAAAATTTATAATTATAACACACAATAATTATAAATAATGACAAAATACAGCTTGATTCCCCACTACAATAAATCCTTAACGGAAACCCAAACCTGGACCCGAACGTTGAAAACCGGCAAATGCGTCACACTCAAAGTATGCAACGTTTATCGGTGTTTTCGAATCGAAATCGAACTGGATGATGCAGAGAAAGCCGAAATACTCAAGATGGATACAATTCTATTGGATAATTATTCATTTGTTCCAGATGAAATGGAAGGGTGCGATTGCTGCCACGAGATTGTAAACATAGATGATTTTACCGAGGAAGAGAGAGAAGAAATCGACGAAGATAATATAGACATTGATTTCTTAGATGACAGCGACGAATGGAGCTCGGATTATGAGACCAGTTATGAATTGTTGTGCGGGTGTGATTTAGAATTTTTGAAATGAATTACTGGCGACGACTACGACGACGAGTTTTTCTTTTTTTATTTTTTTTAGACCCACCTTTGCTTGGTGTTTTAAATACATGTTTGGGTGAACCATCGGGTGAACCAAACAAGTTTATTTTTGAATTATCTTTCTCAGGTGTTTTGCCAAACAATGTGTTACCTTTCACAGGTGATTCAAACAATTCGCTTCCTTTCACAGGTGATTCAAACAATTCGCTTCCTTTCACAGGTGATTCAAACAATTCGCTTCCTTTCACAGGTGATTCAAACAATTCGCTTCCTTTCACAGGTGTTTCGTCAAACATTTTACGTGCTTTCACAGGTGACTCAAACAATCCGCGTGCTTTCACGGGTGACCAACCCTGTCCTTTTGCAGGCGACTCAGCCACCTTTGCTTTCTTCTTTTTTTGGTTTCCATTTGGATTAACACGCTCATAGTATTTTTGAATTTCATTGTCAATATACAAATCGCGGTCGTTCACAGCATTCGGAAAAAACATTCCTTCGCACATATATCCAGTGGGATTGCACACCATAATCTCAACCGATGTTCGTTCACCATCTTCTAAATCGTATGATGCATATCCTGGATATCCTTGTTCGCATAAATATTGGTAAAATATGATATCTTTCTCAAAATAGGAAACACGGTCTGCAAATCCATGTGTTCTGTATCCATAGTTTTCACTCATCACTTGCTGAACATCAGGTCTTTTGGTCGCACGATTATAGATTTCGGTCATTACTTCGTGATTATCAAGTAACACCAACTCAACTGTCTTGGGTACCTTCCATCCATATATTATGCCATATTGATGTACATCATCTGGTTCAAGTGCAAAAAAAAGTCGGTTTATTCTCCAATACCAATTCATCTGATGGTAAAATTGTTCGTTTTCCGTTTCTTTCCATGTTTGACGCATTATTCAAAAAATAAGGGGTATCTCCGCGATACAGGATGGTTCCTTGTTCCAATTTGTATGTTCTGGATTCCATTATATATTGGCAATATATTTATTCATCGTCATCAAAATCATTCGAACATATCATTCCGCCTCATTTCATTTCTCCATTTCATTTATCCAATGATATAAAGCTTTCTTCACAATAAATACAATCAAACCAAATGGCTTACCAACTTTGCACCAATAATAAACGAATCTATGATTTTTACACCACCCATAAATCCCTGGATTTCGAACAAATCAATCTTCTCTGCATTGACCTCTTTGAAAACGTTCTTCAAGATGCCAGTGCCACCATCAACAAATCTATTGGCTCCCAAATTCTGTCTGAATGTTTGGAAAACCGTATGCGAATGGCCGAGCTGAGTTCCAGTTTGCAACTCGTCAATGCCAATTTGGCAAAAATGACCAGTGACCTCCACCTTAAAATGCTCGATATCAAGAGAGAATATGTGGACGAAATGAAACCCATCCTAGAGAAGAGCGGAGCCACCCTTTTGAACCAAATCAATCTAGAGACTGTTTCTCTCATCACTTCCCAGGTTGTAGAGAAGACGACCATGTTGCTGAACCAAATTGTGCCCGAGGGAAATAATCAAGTGGTAAAACAATTGCATGATGATATCCAGCGGTTTTACAACGACGAGATAAAAGCCATGGGTGCAGGCACTGTAAAGCTGGACGTTTTCTTCGCAAATTTCGACACCAAATATGACCGCATGATGCAATCCATTCAGACTCCTATTCTGCAGGTTCTCTCCATGAACGATGAGAGAATCAACAAAAATATTAATAAGCAGCAGGAAACCCAAGAGAAAATGCTGACCAATTTGGAGGATTTCTTAAACAAATACAAAAACAACAGCAGTCTGAAAGGCAAATTCTCCGAAAACCTGTTGCACAAGGTCATTATCCAGATGTTTCCTACCGCGGAAATCGTCGACACTTCCAAAATGGTTCACACGGGTGACTTGGTAGTCAAGAGAGAGAGTAAGGACAGCATCATTTTTGAAAACAAGGATTACGCCGACAACGTCTCTGCAGAAGAAGTGAACAAATTTATCGGTGATTGTGAGAAACAGGGCATGCACGGCATCATTCTCTCTCAAAACACTGGAATCGCGTCCAAGAAAAACTACCACATTGACATCAAGAAGGGCAAAGTTTTGGTTTATGTGCACAATGTGGATTACTCGCAGTATAAAATCCAAATTGCCGTGGATATTATTGATACTTTGTCGGAGAAATTGAAAGACACATCTGTAGAGAAAGAAGAAAAGGCGGTCTCCAAAGAAGTCATGGCGGAAATCAACGCGGAATTTGCGCGTTTTGTTGCACAAAAGGAAGCAATTATAACAGTGGTCAAGGATTGTCAAAAGAAAATCATTGACGAAATAAAAACCATTTCGTTTCCTTCTCTCGAGAGATTTCTCTCCAGTTCGGACCAAATCACGTATACATGCGATGTGTGCAATCGGTTCACGACACAGTCCAAGAAGGCGCTGGCTTCGCATAAGCGGACTAAGGAATGCAAATCGCATGGTATAAGCGATGACAAAATCCATATTAGTATTGTGGATAAGTAAAGCATTTTATTTTTTAAGCATCAAAATACAAGATGCAATCGAAGATGATATGCTCAATATAAAAATACTTGTTGAAATGTCTTCAATATTTTTCAACCTTTTTTCAATGTTCTCTGCATTATTTATCTTGCAATTAGAGAAAAATCTTCTACTTATCCGAAACATATTATAAATACTTTGTATAAAAAGTATTTATATCATTATGCTGGTGTAATATGGTTTCTCTGCAAAAAATTGAAAAAAAAATATCCAAATGATGCAAACCAAAAAAAATGTCATCCAACAGCGTTATTTTAACTGAGATTTTGAACTCCGAGAACTCCGAATGGAGAGAAGCCATCAGTTCCTTCATGGAAAGCAAGACCAAGGAGTTCCAAGCAATTCTGAAAACCACTGTAGAGAAAACAATGACCGACAAAATCGGCAGTTTTTATAACCGGTCATTTGACAACCACGAAGCAGTTTTGTTTGATGTTGACCCAGGTGATATCGGGAAAAAATGCATTGCTTCTCTGCAGACCCAAATGGGTCACAATTCTTCTTTAACTGCCACTTATAAATCCAATATCAAAATCATTGAGGGAAACACAGGTAAGTGTTTTGTTCTGGACCCTGTGCGCGAATCGCATAATAATCAACAACGCCGGAGATTCTATGTATTCAAAAATTTCATAATAATCCAAATCATCAATAGCTGGCAGGGTGCGACCGATAATTACGAATTTTGTAACCATTTGTTTCCAACCGATATGTTATTTGCGCTGAAACATTTTCAAATCAAGGACGATTATAGTTGTATTCATGGTATGTTAAAAATATACAATGAACATCCGGAGTATTTCAAACAAAACTGCAGTGAGTTTGAAAGTATTTGCAAGAGAGAATATGAAGAAATCCAAAAACAAAAGGACCAACTTAAACAATTGATTAATGAGAACACCGCGAAAATAGATTATTATCGCGGTTTGGAGGAACAATTTCGGCAGGTTGAAGCCGAAAAGTTGGCCATTGAAGAAGATAAAGCCAAATTAAATGAACAAAAAACCCTTCTCTCCATTGCGAAACAAAAAATATCTGCAATGAAGGCGGATGTCGAGAGAGAACGATTGCAATTGGAAGAAGAGAAAGCCAAATTTAAAGCTGAGAATTTTGATATGGATAAATTTTTGGAAGAATAATTTATTTGTTTGGTTCACATTCTCCCGTTTTTTTATTGCGTTGTTGGCCCTTTGGACATCTTGGTTTTTTTAGTGTCTTTTTTGCAGAGGATGATGCAGAGGATGATGCTTTGGGGGGCAAAGCTTTTCTGGTGCATTTTTTAACACCATCTTTATCGGTAAATACCGAATAACCAGTGGGGCATTTCTTTTTACCAGGTGGCATATCAATAATCTCTGGCTGAACCGCAGGTGGCTGAACCGCAGGTGGCTGAACTGCAGGCTTGGGCTTGGGTTCAGGAGGCGGCGTCTCTAAGGGTGAAGGCGGAGGTGTCTCTAAGGGCGAATGCACAAGTGATGAAGACGAAGGCGGCGAATCCGAAGGCGAATCCGGTATTATATGCCGCGTTTTATTACGAACGGCTTTTGCCAACTGCGTTTCCGTCTTTATCCTCGACTTATTCGACATAAACGGCAAAGACCAAAAGATTTTCTCTATTGATTTTTCAACAAATTCGCGTGTCAATGCCTTTTTCGCAAACTGGTATCCCGCTTCCGCAATTTCTCTCGCCCTGTCAGGATGTTTCTCGCACCATTTTATTATTTTCAACAGGTCCGACAAGTCGGATTTCACCATGATATAATGTTTCCCGGGTATTATCAAATGGTCCACCCACGAAACATATGCACTGTCCACACGAAGTATGAGAGAACCCGTCATCATTGTGGTTAGCAAACGATACGCATTCACATTGCCGTCAACATGCACAATGTATTTGTAATTACTTTGCTCGGACATTTTCATAAAATTCCCTGGTTTCATGCCCGTATTCAGCATTCCCAGACCATGGACCGGGTCAAATTTAATCGAGTTCGAATCAATGGTTTCACCTTTGCCGACCACCTTTGCATCCAATAGGGGCGACTTTATGCTGACCAATTTGAGACGTTGATTGGTTTTTGTCGTGTATCCGCACCCCGACGGCCCACCGCGAAACACCGCTTTGTTGATTTTTTTGTCGTCCCAGTTCACAATATTGTCTTCGAATTTCATGTCTTTGCCCATAACAATGAACATATCATCGTAGTTGGGGAACGGAATGTCGCTGTATTTTTTCTCTCCAGACAGACTCATAATTGGGAGATGATGGATATGACAAAAATTTAATGGCATCTTCTTGTCGCCGGTAACCATTGGAAAGGGTTCATAGTTGTTGCGGCGCAATATAACTGCATCTGTCAAATTCAAAATGAACACGCCCTGGGGCAGTGTTAAATCTTTTATCAATTTGTAGTATTCGTTCATCTCGGTTTCAGGTTCTTCGTTTTTAATATTTTTCAATATGCACTGCATAATACGGACAGGTTTTTTTGCCACTTTATTAATTGTGTCGCGCTGTTCACCAGTTATCAATTTGTTAGACGGCAATTTTTTTAAATTTTTATTAACTGCAGCTTGAAACCTTTCTGGAGTTACTAAACATTCTATTTTACACATCACTTTTTCTTCGGGTCCGACGCACAATATATAGCAATTATGAGCGAGGCCATTAAATATGTATTCCAATGTATTGCGCAAGGTTTCTTCGGTTATTAGCCATCGCGACGAAGTCGCGTGTTTGGGGACATGTTCCTTGTGTGTTTTAAACAAATCTTTTACATATTCATTTTTATTATTGTTTGCCATTGCATCAATGTATGGGAGTGCCAAATCATATGCTTCCTTATAATTTTTTATTACTCTCATTTTTTCAGCCATTTATATATTAGATAGATAATTACTAAAATTGAATATTATTATCGATATTATTCAAATATTATTAAAAATATTATATTAAAAATGGGTGGAGATGTTATTGCAATCATTGTTGTTATTGTTTGTGTAATCGTAATTTATACTTGCAAATGTTTTTCGGGGAAAGATTCAAGGATTCATCCTTAGATTTAATTTTGACAGTAAATCGACAAGTTCTTTTTTATGTCTGAGTTTTATTGCAAGTTGAAGCGGGGTTTCACCATCCGAGTTGGGTTCATTAGCGTCTGCACCAGCGGCAATTAATACTTTGACAACTTCGATGTGTCCTTCTTGCGCGGCACTTAGCAGTGCAGTTTCGCCCTGCTGGTTCTTGTGTTTGATATTGGAACCGGCTTTCAACAACAATTCGACAATGGCTTTGCAGCCGTGCTGCGATGCAACTATAAGTGGGGTTTGGTCAATCAAGTCTCTGTCGTCAACGTTTGCACCATTCTCCAGTAAAAATGAAACCACGTGGGTTTCATCGCAATTTTGGGATGCTTTAAGAAGTGCTGTGTCTCTCATATTACACCGACCGAGAATAAAAATCTGACATATGTAAAAACCCCTGTTTTTTTGTAAAGAACTATAATATAAAATGTATTCGATTGCACCTTGCCCTGTAGTTACTACCAAAACAATCACCACTTTCAAGATTGACAGAATAGAGATTTCTCTCTTTAAATCCGCCATAATAACTGTTATTCTATTTGATTCGACTGGTTCTCTTCTTGATGTCAAATTTGTAAATATCACTGGCGAAGATTATTCCAAATGGAGTGACGATGATACTTATGTTGTTGAATTTGTTAAGAAAAGTTTGGGATTTAGCAGTGTTGGACAACCTTCTGTTACAGCTCCTCCTCCTCCCATTACTGAAATCACTATAACGGAGACCCAGACTCATGTAGAGACCCATGTTACGGAGACTTCTACTGAGACTTCTACAGAAACCCCTACGGAAACTTCTACTGAGACTTCTACGGAAACTTCTACTGAGACTTCTACGGAAACTTCTACGGAAACTTCTACGGAAACTTCTACGGAAACTTCTACGGAAACTTCTACGGAAACTTCTGCAGAGACCCCTACTGAAACTCCTACGGAAACCCCTACAGAGACCCCTACTGAAACTCCTACGGAAACCCCTACAGAGACTTCTACGGAAACTTCAACAGAGACCCCTACAGAAACTTCTACAGAGACTTCTACAGAAACTTCTGCAGAGACTTCTACGGAAACTTCAACAGAGACCCCTACAGAAACTTCTACAGAGACTTCTACGGAAACTTCTGCAGAGACTTCTACGGAAACTTCAACAGAGACCCCTACAGAAACTTCTACAGAGACTTCTACGGAAACTTCTGCAGAGACTTCTACGGAAACTTCAACAGAGA
>Ga0247722_10001549_pt1 | contig 12586 bp, 6 predicted proteins | sample MSEWelMarce3H_FC_FD_189094 | JGI IMG/M metagenome (GOLD analysis project Ga0247722, IMG submission 189094) | Subsurface sediment microbial communities from gas well in West Virginia, United States - MSEEL Well Study Marcellus 3H_FC | ecosystem: Environmental > Terrestrial > Deep subsurface >... | reverse complement strand
AATAAGAAAATATGAAAATATGAAAATACAAAAATACGAAAATATGAAAATATGAAAATACAAAAATACGAAAATATGAAAATATGAAAATATGAAAATAAAAATAATAAAAAATTATTTATATATTTAATATATGTAAATGAATGAATGAATATAATTAAAAATTTTGCAACAGTTCTATTTCTTATCATTGCACTTTATTGTATTGGATTTATTTGTATATTATATCGAGATGCATTTACAAATTTATCTCTCGACGCAAAGATGAACAGTTTTAAAAATCCAAGAGCCATGTTTTTACTGACACCTTTATTATTTTGGGTTGCATCTAGATCATTTCTTTTCAAAAATGCCAACGGGCCTTTAAATTCCAACATTCATAATTTATTTAAAAATGTAGATTTCCCGAATTATTTCAAGACCGATTTTCCGTTTACTTCTATTTTAGCGCTTATTGCAAGCAGTTTGATTGCAGTGTATGCCGGCGGAGCGCTAGGGCCTGAAACGCCGATGATTTACATGTCTATGATATTATTGTTGTACGCGCATTCTCTATTTAAAACCGTGTTTAAAAGTATTACCTCTGAATTAAATTTTGAAAGCGTGCTGTATTTGGGATACGTTTTTGGAATTACGCTACTATTTCGGTCTCCGTTGGCGTCATTTGCCTTGTCGATAGAAAAATCGTTGCGCGAAGGTTCTTCGAACATGATCTCGAATATCGTGTACTGTTGCATCGGGATACTTGTTGCGTATGCTATGACGAACGATAAAACCGGCAATTTATTTCAAGAAGTTCCCGTTCAATTCACGTACAAGATAACCCATATAATTCAGTATCTATTTTTAGCCGTGATGTGCGGGCTCATTGCATCCATTCTAATGAAGTCGATGACGTTGCTTTTTTATGGAGTGCGTTCACTGGTAAATAAGAGTAAACTGCTGTTGCATCTGATTCCAATTGCATTTGGTTTTTGTGTTGCTGCACTCATAAATTACTCTGATAATGCAATAAGAATCATGGGAAGCGGAATTAATTTAGTGAATTGTGAATTAAATGACACCTGTGCATATAATTTCAGTATTTTGTTTCAGTTTTTGTGCAATGTGATTTTGACATTTATTTCGGGGTGTTCGGGAGGACATAAATTCGTTTTCATGTCGATTGGGGGCGGAATTGGAAGTTTATACGATAATTTTACATCTGTTCCGCATATTCAGTCCATTATTATAGGCATTACGGCATTTTTTAGCACCATTTTTGGAAATCCAATTTCATCTGCACTGATTATTATGAAAACCACGAATTTGTCGTATGAGTCGCTTCCAATGTTGATCGGGGTATCGCTTGCGTCGTATCACGCGTTTAAATATTTTATGAAATAAAAATCACAGGTAAAATAAAAATAAAAGTATAATAAAAATTTTAAGTAAAATAAAAATAAAAGTATAATATATAACAAACAATATGAATGATAAAAAACGAAGTTTGCGCATGCGTAATTTCAGCGATATAAATCCTTCAAAAGGATTTGGAGGAATTAAATCTAATTTTTTAATTCTCACTATTGATTTGTCAAAAACAAAAAAAACAATAACGGACATTGATATAAAGAACCTTATAAGTAAGGGTAGATCTTTCAAAAACGCAATATTTACAGGATCAACTTTAAATGACGTAACTTTTAAAGATATTAAAGAGAATGATCTTACTGGAGCCAATTTTTTAAAAGCAACTTTAAATGGTGTAATATTTGAAAATTGTAATCTTACAAGAGCAGCTTTTTCATCCGCTAAATTGAATAAAAATACAAGTTTCATAAATTGTAATTTGAGTAATAGTTTTTTTGTTGAATCAGGTACAGACACAGGTGTAATATTTAAAAGTTGTACCTTTACTGGAGCCAATTTTTCGGGAGCCCAAATTTTCAAAAATGCAATATTTACAGGATCAACTTTAAATGACATAACTTTTAAAGATATTGATTTTACTGGAGCCAATTTTTTTAACGCAACTTTAAACAGTGTAAGATTTGAAAGTTGCATTCTTACTGGAGTAAATTTTTCAGATGCACGCCTTCTCAATGTTAATTTAGCTTATTCAGATCTTGCATATTCAAATTTTTCAAATGCACGCCTTCTCAATGTTAATTTAGCTTATTCAGATCTTGCATATTCAAATTTTTCAAAGGCAATAATAGAATCCGATAATGGTAGTACTAATCTAAACTACACAGGTAATCTAGAATACACAATTTTTAAAAACGCAGATTTATCTGGTGCAAAAATTATAAATGAATATAATGATGATATATTGTTTGATGGTGCAGATCTTGAGAATGCGGAGTTTACTGATTGTTGGTTTGGTTATTTCTCTTTTGATGGTGCACGTCTTGATAATGCAAAGTTTACGGATTGTTGGTTTGATAATTTCTCTTTTGATGGTGCAACTCTTGAGAATGCGGAGTTTACGGATTGTTCGCTTAGTTATTTCTCTTTTGATGGTGCAACTCTTGAGAATGCGGAGTTTACGGATTGTTCGCTTAGTGATTTCTCTTTTGATGGTGCAACTCTTGAGAATGCGGAGTTTACGGATTGTTCGCTTAGTGATTTCTCTTTTGATGATGATACAAAGTTTGGTGTAAATAGTGGTGATGTTGATACTAGAACAACATTTAATGATTGTATTATAGAAATAAGTGAAGATGATATAGTATCATTTTTTTTCAGTGTTTCGATTAGTATATATAGTTCTATAAACGGCGTTTATGTTTTATTTCTTCAATATCTTCAAAATTAATACATGGACAAAAGTATTATAAAAATGGATATAAAATAATTAATTTATATACATATAATATATAAATACGGTTGATTGTTAGTTATGATTGGAATAGGGTGGGCAACGTTATATGCATCAATGGTTGAGAAATATGAAATTTGTCAAAATCAAACAATATCGCATGAAGGAGAAAAAATAATGATAACAAACAAATGAAATGAAAGTAATTTAATTTAATATTCCGCGAATAATATATAAAAAGATTTCACAGATAACATTTATAATATATTTTATATTTTATATTTTATAAATTAAAAATACGATAAAAGAATACACGATAAAAGAATACACAAATAAAAATGCAAAGCGTACAAGAACAACAATATGAAGACGATGTCCAATATACCCACAATTATGATAATAATGATAATATTAATGATAATGACAATGATAATGTCATCATAAATAAAAATAAAAAGGCATCGTCACAAACCCCGTTCACCGAATCCCTAAAAATGTTGAGAGATAACATTGAAGCGCTTCCCACATTTCATCAAATCGAGGTTTTGCGAATCCTTTACAAAAATCATATTACATTTAGCGAAAATAAAAATGGTGTTTTTTTAAACCTATCATATGTGAATTTAGACGTAATTCATAAAATTAGCGAGTATGTTACTTTTGTTCAGAATCAAGAAAGTCAAATGTGCGAATTCGAGAAGAAAAAAATGACGCTTTCAAATCAATATTTCAAATAATATTAAAGGGTTCCACTTAGTTAATATTATTAGGTTGTTATTTAATAAAAATATAAAGATGAATTCGGAATTAGAGCAAGTGGTTGATTTACTGCAAGAATATGTCATCCGGTTACAAGCAGCGGTTCCACTAAAAAAACCAATTACACCAGTGGAGCCAAAAGCAATAAAAGCAATGCAAGTAAATAAAAAACAAAAACAAATATTCGAAGAAAAGCAAGAGAAGCAAGAGAAGCAAGAAAAGCAAGAGAAACAAGAAACTCATGACGACAATGTAAATTCTTATTTGTTTTATATTACGAGAGAAAAGGATAAATTATTTTGGGCATTTTATATCATGTTGAATGGTGAAGATGCGTACAAGTATTTGAAAACAAAATTCGTGACAGAAAAAGAAATAAAAATCGGCGCAGTTGAAAAAATGCGCAAGTTGCCCAACGTGTTTAAGCAACACAAGCTGAATAAAGTCCGGATTGAGAATGAGTTATCTGGAGATGTTCCGCTTACACTAGAAGGATTTTATGGACTCTGTATTATTTATAACATTTCCGCGATTTTTATGAAAAAGAATTGTTATTGCGAGTTATACGGTCTAGGGGATTCATCGGTTACGCACATTATCGAGGAACTAGAAGGCGGACTAGGCGTTCATGTTTTTAAAATGAAAGCGGCATCATCAAATTTTGTGAAACAGGTTCGAGAATCAAAATGGCAAATGGAAAATGTTTTAACGCCGATTAAATCGATATCGTCCTATACACATGCGGAATTGCTTGAAATTTACAATAAAGTCACGTGTATCCATAAAGATACAGGTTTTACCGAATCATTTAAAGAAAAAAAAACAAAACAATTTTTATATGATCGTATATGCGAATTCTTGAATTAACTTTGATTTTATTATTTTATTTTATATAAGATTTCTTTCGGCCATATTTGCAGTATTGGTGCTGTGAAAATCCTCGAGGTCGTTTGCAGTTGATGTTTCGTTTGTATTTTAACGACCATTTTTTTGACTTTTTATTTCTTCTTGTTAAATTGACCATATTTTATTTGTTCTTGTCTTTTGTTCTTGTCTATTATATAAATGTATTATATAAATTATTATAAATATTAAATTATATAAATAATGAAAAAAAACATTTTATAATAATAAAATTAATTATTATAAAATTGAACAATATAGAATTATCTAAATAAAGTATATAATAGGTAGAAAGAAACAATGTCTTCTTCAAAGCGACATGAAGAAAGAGAAAAGGGTAAAATAATAACCGCGAAAGATAAAGAAAAACAGAGCGAAGAAAAACAAAAATTCGACACAATTGTGAAAACATATTTAGATGAAGTTAGAAAAGTATCAAAAAGTGATTCGTCATCGTCATTGTCTTTAGATCCAGAATTGGAGGTTCGTTTTGGAACCATGAGACAGTCCGCACCCCTAACGAAAGACAATGTCACGAATGTAATTAAAAAGCTAAAATCGCTCCAGTTTCAACAATCCGCCGAAGAATACAGTTTAAGAATCTTTCTCAATGATTCCGACGCGCGTGTTCAAATCGACGGGTTTTCAAATATACAGAATTTCTGCATCGACAATTCCATCGCGGATAAGAATGCCGTCATGGTGATCAAACGAAACATGGAACATAAAGTGATTCGCGAAGACGGGTCTGAATTCGTTTCCGATGTTCGCCCGGTCGACAATACCGATTTCGATTTCAGGGTGTCGCTCCAAACCGAACGCGAAATCGGCAAAAATGAGCGCGAACAAATTGTTGCCAACTGGAAATCCAGCGGGAAAAACTTCAGATACATTCGAAGAACCGCATTTACGCATCCCGATTATCCGGTTCGAATCGACATCAGTGTTGTAAAAGACACATTTACACCGTCGAGAAAATCGTACGGCAACTTCAAATCGGCGAATGTGATGCGAGGCGAGGACAAGTATGAGGTGGAAATCGAAGTAGTGAATTCCGAGGTTTCCGCTATGGGATTAGAGTCGTTGTTAAAAGGGCTGAGAGAGTGCATTAAAACAATTTTGTCGGGAATACAATCCAGTAATTTTCCGATTTCAAATGATGAAATGCGCCAAGTTCAAGACGAGTATTCGAAACTGATTTACGGTGGAGATGTTCGACCGCCGTCTCGGCTTGCATTTATCGGGCCCTCATCTGTGACACTTCAAATTAAAAACATTGCGCCAATAGGGGCATATAAAATGCCGAGCATTCGTAAAAACTATTCGGTCACAGATAAAGCGGACGGTCTAAGAAAAATGTTGTTTATTTCGAGCGGCGGTAAAATGTATTTGATTGATCCGCTTTTAAATGTGCAATTTACCGGTCTGGTCGTTGATATAAAGGCGTTTCATAACACATTGTTCGACGGAGAGCACGTTTTGCATGACAAAAACGGCGCATTTATCAACTTGTACTTGGCGTTTGATATTTACTTTTTGAAAGGCGAGAGCGTGCGCGAACGGAGTTTTTACACAAGTAATAAAGAGCACACGGACAAGTCGCGCCACTCTGAAATGTTGAAATATATTGCAAATATGGATGCGAAACCCGTTTTAAAAAGCGCAAAGAGTCCGCTCACGGTTCAAGCCAAGCGGTTCTATTTCGACGACGGAGAAAGCGGTATCGCGGGTATTTCCGCCATATTTGAAACAAAAATCGGTGAAGAAAACGCATCGGAAAGAATATTTGCTCTATGCAAGCAGTGTCTGGAAAGCGAATACAAGTATGTGACCGATGGTTTGATTTTGACTCCCTGCAATACGGGAGTGGGTGGCACAACACCGGGTCAAGTTGGTCCACTTGATCGGAAATTCACATGGGCGCTTTCATTTAAATGGAAGCCGCCGCAGTACAACACGGTCGACTTTCTTGTGAATACGGTAAAGGACGATAAAACCAATCGAGACAAGGTCATTGAAAAAATAGACGGCGGATCAATTAGCGGAATCAACATGCTGTCGAACAGACAAGTTGAATCGTATAAAGAGCTCGTGCTAAAAGTGGGTTTTGACCCGTCGAATCGGTCGAATAAAATCATCCCGAATGCGTGCGCTATGATTTATGAAGGCACCATTGATAAAATTTCTGGTGGTTCTGGCGAATACAAACCGATACAGTTTCTGCCTTCAAATCCGTATGATGCCAGTGCCGGACTGTGTTTAATGAAACTTAATTCCGACGGCGACATGGTGACGGAAGAAGGCGCGGAAGTGTTTGAAGATTTGACGATTGTGGAATTCAACTATGACAAGCCGGAGAAGCGATGGGTTCCGTTGCGCATTCGGTATGACAAGACGGCGGATCTGCGAAAAAACGGTAAAAATTTCGGAAACGATTATAAGACGGCAGACAGCGTTTGGTATTCCATCCACTATCCTGTTACGGAAGACATTATTAAAGGCGTGGATAAAAATATAAATTACGACGAGATGAGCAGTGGAGGTGAAACCAGCTCCGGCTCAATTTCCGAAGTGTATTACAAGTCGTCGAGTGCCAACACGGAAAAGCTGACGGAGGGGTTGCGCGATTTTCACAACAAGTTTGTCAAAGCGGCGCTCATATACGAAATGAGCAAGGCGGGAGACACGCTGATTGATTTTGCGGTTGGAAAAGCGGGCGATTTGTATAAGTGGAAGGAGTCGGGACTGTCATTCGTTTACGGCATTGATATTTCGAGAGACAATATTGAAAATCCGGCAAACGGGGCATGCACGCGATACGTAAATTTCGCAAGAGAAAATGCCGGGAAAATGGATGCCGTCTTTGTTGTTGGAAACACCAGCCGAAATGTGAAAGACGGTGCTGCTTTTTCGGGATCCAGTCAGCTTACGCGCGAAATATCAAACTCGGTATTTGGAAAAGGCAGCGTGGATGCTCTAAAGAAGCTGGGGCTAAATGGTATAGCGGCGAATTACGGAAAGGGGGAAGCCGGGTTTGATATTTCATCCATACAATTTGCAGCGCATTACATGTTTGAAAATGAAAACACGCTGAACGGGTTTCTGAGAAACGTGTGCGAATGCACAAAGGTTGGCGGAGTGTTCATTGGAACCACATTTAACGGAAAGAAAGTGTTTGATTTATTGAAACGGAACGGTGTGAAAAAGAACGAGAGTTTCGTATTATTCAAGGGCGGAGTTACAGAAGCATCGAAAAAAATAATCGAAATTGTGAAGAAATACGACGACGACCTGCGATTTCCTCCGGATGAATTCAGCTTGGGGTATGAAATCCAGGTGTGGCAGGAATCCATCGGCAACTACATTTCAGAATACTTGGTAAATTTCGAATACCTTGATGGCATGATGTCGAAATACGGATTCGAGCCGCACCATTTGGACAAGGGCGACATTTTCAGAAAGAGCCGCGCGTCATTTGAAGAGCTGTTTCGAGCCATGCGCGAGCACCATGCTTCCAATTCGCTGTATGCAAAAGCGCTTGGAATGTCGAATGAAGAAAAGACGCTGTCCTTCTTGAATGACTATTTCATCTATAAAAAAGTGAGGGATGTGGACTGCGGCAATTTGAGACACGCGGTGGTTGTTTCGAAAACGGAAAAGCAAAAAACGTTTGCCATTCATGACAAGCAAGGACTCAACCACACGCGCCTTGTGGATATTTTGACAGACCATAAATGGAAACAAGTGGATATTAAAACGCCGAATGCCGACTTTGCGTGGGTGGGTGCAACTGTTGGCGGCGATTTCCTGCGTTATGAAGAAAGCATCTATGACATCAAAACCACGCTAAAAAATATACTAAAAGGAAACGGCGTCAAAGGGTTTAGCACGTCTGATCCCGACTACCCGTATACGAAGAATGTCATTACAGACAAGGCGCAGCTCTACATGGAGATGAATAAAAAGTGCCCCGAAATATGTAAAAAGTATATGGCAGAATCGTGGCTGTTAAGCGACGAGAAACGTGTGGCGGAATACAGCGAAGCGGACGATGGCGTTCTCATTATTAAACCGCTCGGTGTTGGCGCCGGTGGAGGCGAGGGCATCGTATACGTGACAAATAAAGAAGAGCTGGCGGAATTTACAAATGCTGTAAAGCGACGAAAGCAGTCGAAAGACAAAGGAACAAAGGACTATTTGGTTTCAAAATATATTCGAAACCCAATGTTGATTGAAGGAAAAAAATTCCATTTGCGCATGTATTTTATGGTTTGCATGAGACCCAATCACAAGTCGGACTGGTTTTTGTTGGAAGAGGGTAAAATTATTACGGCTGAACTACCGTACAAGGATGCGGATTACATGAATAAAAAAATTCACGATACGCATTTCAAGTCGACCAAAAAGAATCGACTGTTTCCGGAATCGAGGGAGCTGGGAATAAGCGACAAGGAGGCCAAAAGCATTATGCAACAAATGCGCGAAGTGTTGCGGTTCGCGTATGACGTGTACAAACCACATATTGCAAGCACGCGCGAATCAAAGTACGGCTTCGAGGTGTTTGGATGCGATTTCATGGTTACGAGCGATGCTGGCATTAAACTGTTGGAAATTAACGCGCGACACGATTATGGCGTGAATGACGTGAAGAAGGAAGCGCCTGAAGTGTATGAGCGTTTTTGCAGCGATTTTTGGGAGTGGATATACAAGCATGCACTTGAACCGATATTCAGCATTGATTTAGAGGGTGAAGAAAAATATGATTCAGAGCACGATCGGGTTGTGTCGATTATTGAAAAGGGGTTTCCGTTTGTTTCTCGATTTTGGACGAAGGATGATGCGCAGTCGGCGTTTGATCTTATGAAGACCAAGATTGCAGATGTGCCGATTGCGACGCTTAGAAAAGAGAACTACATACAAAATACGCCGTATGATATATTAACAGGGAATAAGGAAACAGAAGAAGTGAATAAATTTATCAGACAATATATTGGTGCAAATGATAATTTGAAATTGAATTTGTCAAAAGATAAAAACGGTAAACGTACAAGTTATCTCATGTTACAGTTTGATAAAAGCAAGGGTGAATTCGTTTCTATCAAGTCACCGGATGAGGTCGTATTAGATAAAGATTACTTGCTTGTGGACTACTTCACGGAACCTTCAAAAATTATGGTGCGTATAGCCAAAGGTGAGCCGTCACTGGAAGAACATTTTACGAAAGGAACGCTCATAGAAAAGGCGGTGCGCGCCTTACGACGCAAGTCGCTGGAAATAACGGATGAAAATCTGCACGATATAATTGTGAGTCAATCAGACGGTGGTCAAGCGTTTAATATGAAGATGTCAAAAATCGACGGAAAAGAAAAGAGGGTGTACTTGGCGAGTGCGGAAAATACGTTTGTTTATGTTATTATGTGGAAGTTGTTGTTTCCGTCGTTGGAAGATTTATCGAGTTTGAAGATATTGGATGGGGCAGGAGGATACGGCAGTCGTTTGATGGCGGCAATTATGCTGAATGCAACGTATGTCGGAGTAGAACCCAACCCGCTGTCAACTCCTGGGTTTCAACAAATGATTGAAATGTTTGGTTCACCCGAGAAACAGAAAATGTTGGAAGACGGTCTTCCGAATGCAGTTGGGGTTGATAAGCTGCCGCCAGGGTGGGCGGACGTTGTCATGTTTAGCCCTCCGATGTGGGGGAAAGAAGTGTACAATGATGAAACGGTAGAGAAGCAATCCACCAACATGTTTAATAATGAAAAGATGTGGCTCAGCGAATTCTTGTATGCATCGATTGAAGTGTTGTGGAGTCGTCTTCGTGTTGGCGGGTACATTGTGTTTCAAAGCGTTCGCTACGACTACATTGGCGAATACATGATGAGAGAACATTTTACGAAAGGAAAAGATGGTGAATTCATGGGAATTATATCACGCGTGACAAGCTCGGGGAGATACAAACCGAATTGGGTGTGGCAAAAGGTTAATCGTTCGACTTCGACTTCAGAACCAAGAAAAGTGGAAGCAATCGAAGAACAAGAAGAAGAAGTCCAAGGAAAACAGGAAGAAGGCCAAGGAAAATCGGAAGAAGTCAAAGGAAACCCTCAAAAAAAAAAGGTTATATACGTAAAAAGAAAAACGTTGAAAAAATCGCCTTCTCCTCCTTCTCCTTCTTAAATAAAAAAATAATTACGATGTAAAAGAATATAGACAGTATATTTTAATATATATAATTAAATAATCAAATTAAATAATCAAATTAAATAATTATATATATATATATTTGTATTTGTAAATTATGAGTATTTTTTTATTACCCAAAATTCTACATGATATAAGAGATAATGATATTCAGTTTAAAATGTTGAAAAAATGTGCAAATGTTATTGTTTCGCATTCACTTTATAATTCATTATGTCAAACCAAAATTCAAATAGAGAAAAATGATAATGGTTGGGACAGTTGTAAGAAAATAACAAATCCTTTTGAATTTATTCATACTATAATTCCTGGATATAAAACTCAGGTAAGTAAATTGACACCACTTTCACGTTCATTTTATAAAATGATTGAAATGTCTACTCTTTTTAATTTATGTAGTAAAAATCCAAGTGTGAATAAAGAAATAAATATTTTATTGAGTGACTATGTCCACAATTTATCAAATAATCTACTGAATATAAATGAATTTGAATGGTGTATTCACGATAACTATTACTACGATGTTGTTACCAGCGGAAATAATGGGAATGGGAATTTAAGTGAAAATATACATGGAAGTGGTAATTTATTTACTATATGTAAAAATAAAAATATTTTTTATGAAAAAAAAGTGAAAAATCTGAATCCATTTGAATTCAATCATGCCAACGATGCCAACGATGCCAACGATGCCAGCGATACAAACGATGCCAAGGATCCCAGCGATGCAAATGATAAAAATGATGCAAATGATAAAAATGATGCCAACGATCCCAGCGATGCAAATGATAAAAATGATGCAAATGATAAAAATGATGCCAACGATTCTGGAAATATTTATTATAATAGTAAATCACAACAACAATCACAACAACAATATAAATTTAAATCTTTTCATTTGGCAGAAGGTCCAGGCGGATTTATTGAAGCTGTTGCACATATTCGAAAAAATAAGAGCGACGAATACTATGGTATGACTTTAATAAATAACGACACCAAATGTCCGGGGTGGAGGAGTAGTAAAAAATTTTTAGAAGACAATCCGAATGTCATTATTGAAAAGGGCATTGATAGTACAGGAAATTTGTTATCCCGCGATAACTTTATTCACTGTTATCATAAATACAAAAACAGCATGGATCTTGTTACAGGAGATGGTGGAGTTGATTTTTCCGAAGATTTTAATAACCAAGAATATACTGCAACAAAATTAATTCTGGCTCAAGTGGTATATGCGCTGGCGTTGCAATCCAACAATGGAAATTTCGTGTTAAAAGTATTCGACACATTTTCAAATGCAATGATTGATATTTTATATTTGCTTTCTTCATTATATAAACATGCATACATTATGAAACCACAAACAAGCAGATATGCTAATTCTGAAAAATATATTATATGTAAGGGATATAATTTGGATGAAAACAAAGAAAGAATTGAGAATATTATTGAAAAAATATATGACAATTTTGATAATTTAAATTCAAATTTATATATTGAAACCATTTTTAATTTTAATTATAGTCGAACATTTATTTCTAAGATGGAAGAAATAAACATAATCATTGGAAAAAAACAAATCGACAATATAGTTACTACATTAAATTTAATGATAAATAAAAATTTTGATAAAATTGACTATTATAAAAAAAAACACATACAAAAATGTATAAAATGGTGTGAAAAATTCGATATAAATTTTCATAAAAATATAAAAAGCACAAATATCTTTTTAGCATCGGCTTCAAATTTAAATTTTGTAAATGGAAAAAATACAAATAAAACGGCGCATACCCATCAATCACATTACATGTTTATGTGAAAGATAAAATTTTTTAAATCTACAAAAAATATTAAATAAATAAAATAAATCTTCTTGGGTATCGTTGTTGTACCATCGGGTCACAGATTGCGTATACG
>Ga0247722_10001546_pt1 | contig 12605 bp, 7 predicted proteins | sample MSEWelMarce3H_FC_FD_189094 | JGI IMG/M metagenome (GOLD analysis project Ga0247722, IMG submission 189094) | Subsurface sediment microbial communities from gas well in West Virginia, United States - MSEEL Well Study Marcellus 3H_FC | ecosystem: Environmental > Terrestrial > Deep subsurface >... | reverse complement strand
GTATTCACGCTGGAATCGTTCGACGTGACATAACCAGAGAGGTTGGTTCGGATGGTATTCACGCTGGAATCGTTCGACGTGACATAACCAGAGAGGTTGGTTCGGATGGTATTCACGCTGGAATCATTCGACGTCACATATTCGGACAAACTGGTTCGGATCGTATTCACACTGGAATCATTCGACGTCACATATTCGGACAAACTGGTTCGGATCGTATTCACACTGGAATCATTCGACGTCACATATTCGGACAAACTGGTTCGGATCGTATTCACACTGGAGTCAGTGTTGGATAAGTTGGTTCTAATCGTATTCACGCTCGCGTCGGTCGACGTAATTTTTGCGTATACGGTCATTCCAAAGCTCGCATCGCCTTGTAAAGCCGCCGCAATTTCCGCCAATGTATCCAGTTGCGACGGCGCAACACCAGTCAATGTGGTGAATCGCCCATCTACATAACTGATGGTGGAATAATTGCTAATAATCGAATTAATACTCGAATCAATGCGCGATTTGTTGTAATAATTGGTGTTCATGCTGTTGTCAAAACTGGTCCTCAGCAAATAGGTACCAAGGGTTGTATTAATCGCCGTCTTATTGAAGAAATTGGTATTCAAACTGCCATCAATCGTCGTCTTATTATAGAATCCATCATTCAAACTGGAATCAATGGTCGTCTTACTATAAAATCCGGCATCTACCGACGCCTTATCATAATAATTGGCATTCAAACTGGCGTCGAAATCCGTTTTCAAAACACGCAGATTCGCCAAATTATCGACGCTGGTCTTATTGTAATACCAGGCGTTCAAGCTCGCATCAACCGCCGACCTACTGTAATAATTGGCGCTCATACTCGCATCAAAATCGGTTTTCATTACACGCAGATTCAGCGAACTATCGACGCGGGTCTTATTATAGAACCACGTATTCAAACTGGAATCAATCGCCGGTCTACTGTAATAATTGGCGTTCAAACTCGAGTCAAATGCGGTTTTCAGCAAATAGCGCCCAAGTGATAAGTCGGTGGTCGCCTTGTTGTAGAACCCCGTGTTCAAACTGCTATCGACCGCTGTCCTACTATAATAGTTGGCATTCATACTGGCGTCGAAGTTCGCCTTCACCAACATGGAATTGATTAGGGTATCTTGTGAACTATTATAGGAAATCAACTCGTTGATACTGGGGTCCTGCGCGGCACTAACGCCTGCGATTTGGGCGCGAATGCTGTTGATACTGGCATCCGATGAATTGAGTCTTCCGTAAACAACGAGTCCAAAGCTCGCATCTCCCTGTGTAGCGGTGGCAATGGCGGTAATCGTATTCAGCGTTGTAGGGGAAACATTTGTGAAGTTGGTGATTTGCGTATCTACATAGTTGATGGTCGCGTAACTTCCCAGGGCGGTATTTACAAGAGTCTCCGTTGCCGTCTTGTTATAATAATTTGCTGTCAGTGCCGATGTTCTCGTGAAGTTGTTCAGGGTCGAATTGATGCTAGAATCAGCAGCAGTCTTTGTATAATAGTTTGATGCCAACGCAGATGTTTTCGCATAGGAACCCAGGAGTAAATTAACACTAGCATCCGACAAGCTCTTTGTATAATATGAGTCCAATGCCGATGCCAGGGCATAGGAACCCAATACGGTATTGATGCTGGAATCGGTATCGACCTTGGTATAATAGGAGTTCAACACGGATGATTGAGCATAACTGGAAAGAACCGAATTGATGCTGGAATCAGTATCGACCTTAGTATAATAGGAGTTCAGCGCCGATGTTTGAGCATAGGAACCGAGGATGGCATTGATACTGCCATCAACAACTGTCTTGGTGTAATAAGAACCGATGAGCGCATTGATACTGGAATCGGCAACCGTCTTGGTATAATATTTCGAAACGAGCGTGTTGATACTGGAATCGGTGGCGACCTTGGTATAATAACGAGAAAGACTCGCATCCACTGTGCTCTTGGTAGGTAGAGAACTGATGGTCGCATCTTGCGACGCATTGTAGGTAACCAGCTCATTTATACTGGGGTCCTGGATAGCGCGGAGTGTGTTCAGCGTTTGAATATCGCCACGGATCACATTAATACTGGCGTCAGATGAATTGAGTCTTCTATAAACGGCCAGACCAAAACTGGCATCGCCCTGAGTCGCCACGCCAATTTGGTTCAACAGAGTCAATGTCTCCGCAGAAACACCCGCAAAGGTATCAAAGACATTATCAACATAAGTTGTTTTGGCGTAACTGGCAAGAGCCGAATTAATACTGGAATCCGTGGCGACCTTGGTATAATATACGCCAAGTGCCGATGTTCGCACAAAACTGGATAGAGTGGAATTAATACTGGAATCCGCGACAGACCGGGTGTAATAAGCGCCGAGAACAGAATTGATGCTAGAGTCCGTTGCGACCTTTGTATAATAAGAGTCAAGCGTGGAATTAATAGTAGAATCTGTGGCCGTCTTTGTATAATAATTGGTGTTCAGATTGGCGTCGATCATCGACTTGTTGTAAAAGTTGGCATTAATACTCGCATCGATGCCTACTTTGTTGTAGAAACTTGTGTTCAAACTGGAGTCAACCATTGTCTTATTATAGAAGCTCGCGTTCAAACTGGCATCAATGGTTCTCTTGTTGTAAAAGCTGGTATTCAAACTAGTGTCAATACCGACCTTGTTATAGAAGTTCGTATTGATACTGGCATCGATGCCTCTCTTATTGTAGAAGCTTGCGTTCAAACTGGAATCGATTGTCGCCTTGTTATAAAAACTGGTATTCAAACTGGAATCAATTGTCGTCTTATTGTAGAAGTTGGCGCCCATATTGGCATCAATCGCAGTCTTGTTGTAAAATCCATCATTCAGACTGGCATCAATTGCGGTCTTGCTATAAAAGCCAGAGTCGACTGCGGTTTTATTGTAAAAATTATTAGTCAGATTTGTATCAATTTCGCTTTTATTGTATAAGTTGGCATTGATAAAAGTTTTGTTGTAGAATCCACCGTTGATACTCGAGTCAATCGCGGTCTTGGTGTAATAATTGGTTAAAGAACTGGTGGTAGCATATATGGAGCTGAGCGCGGTTCCATTCTGTAAAATAGAGGTGGCATTCAAAGACCCGCTGATATCAACACGGTAAACAGGAGTTGTCTTTCCAAATGCCGCATTTCCAGTAACAATCAGGTCAGGCATGGTAATGGTGCCCGAAAATACGGCACCGGTTGTGTCCAAAACACCCGCGGGACCTTGTGGACCTGTGGCACCAATTGAGCCGGCATTACCTTGGAGACCCTGGATGCCAACATTACCTTGAATACCTTGGATACCTTGGATACCCTGGACACCTTGGTCACCCTTAGGACCTCTAAATGCACCCACGCTGACCCAGCCGTCTAACACCGTAGAATTACCTTTGGTCGCGACCCACAAATTGCCGTCAATCACGTATCCATCGCCGGTTGCATTTGTTGAATCGCCGTTCGCATTGGGCAACAAAGTAGTGCTTGTACGGTTGCCTTTGATAACAATGGTTCCGGGGTCAACGCCACCAATCTTGGAACCCGCTGGAATTGTAAGAGAGTCGCCGTCACTTTTGAGTTGCGCACTGCCGAGACTGATTGTATTACCTGAGGTGAATATTTCTTTCGCATAGAGGCTGCCATAATAATAGTCTGGACCACCAAGATTTACTTGAATGGACGAGCTTACTTCAGGGCGACTGGTTTCGATAATTGTGTTACCGGGTCCCAGTTTCACTGCTCTCGCCGGGTAATTTTGTTCAGGTGGTAAAATATTTCCATACACTGTGATTTCTTTAATGTGTAAGTTTCCAAACATCTTGGTGCTTGTGCCCAGATTGGAAGTGCTCGTAGTAGCAGGAATCATATCCCCAGCAATATCCACATTGTTGGTAAATGTGGTGCCGAAACGATTGTTTGTGGAACCCAGATTTTGCGAACCGTTTGTGGAAACAGGAACAATTTGCCCAGTGACTGACCCCGCAATATCCACATTGTTGGTAAATGTTGTGCCGAAACGATTGCTCGAGGAACCCAGATTCTGTGAGCCGTTTGTTGTAGGTATAATATTGGTGGTTACTGCTGTTAAATCCACATTTGAGACGGTTCCTCCTCCTCCGCCGCCGCTGCCGCTGCCATAATTGGTAATGAACGGAATGTTTCCTGTCACTACATTCGGCGACAATTCACGAGCCAATTGGTTCGTGTATTTTGTCTGAATGTTCTTGGTACGACTCGAAATCGTATATATTGAACGCGACATGGTATATATATATAAAATTGAAAAAATATTTACAATTTTATCTTCTCCAAATAAAATGCTTTGTAATAAAACACTGATCGCTGGTCACCGGTATTTGTTCTACGTGAAGGTAGATGACGCCGATATCCAATATCAATTCCGAGCCAGTACATTATCAGAACAACCCTTCGCATCAATAACCCCAAAACATGTGGCATATATGAATCGGGGTTTCATACATACCCGACATCATGGATTGCCAAAATCGAAAATCTAATTGATATTATGAGTACGAATGACTTATCCGATGTTTTGCTCGAAATTGACGGATACGTATAAGGGTCAAGACCAAATGGTCTGATGTGTAATTGCGGTTTGAGCCCCTAAGGGTCAAGACCAAATGGTCTGATACCCTTATATTTGCCGTCTCGCCAATACCATCAACCCATTGTTGTTGAAAAACCGGTCTTTAATAAACCATTCCGGATGATTTGCTAAAAATTCCTGAATCCCGTACCACATTCCTTTGAGGATTTCGTCGCGCGGAATCCCTGTCGACGCCGCCAACTCCGTCGCGCGTCCAAATGCCTGCTGATAATTGTATCCATGTTCGCGCACCGTCTCACCATCTACTTCGTCTACTGTGGTGTCGTGCATAATAATGTATTTGGTGGCAATCGCCGAAAACTTCTCCAATTCACGCTTGATTTGCCCATAGACGTGCCAAGTATCAATAAACACCATGTCGTATTTTTCATCGGCGCCAAACTCGATTTCCAAATCGTTTTTCCATTCGTATTTCACATCGATGCCGAGAGGCTCCAGGACATCCACGAGTTCACCAATCTGGCATTCGCGCGAGTCGTTCATGAAAATCCGCTTTCTTGTCCCGTTTTTGTTCTCGAGCAAACCCGCAGTAATGGCCCACGAAGACACGCATCCGCGCACGCCGAGTTCCAGTGCACTATTACACTGTTTGGCATATCGAAAGAGCGTGGGCAAATGCTCGTTGATATCCGACGCCGTATTACACATTGTGCGAAACTTTTTAATAAGAACGTCCATGGTTGTTATTAAAAGAGAGGCAAACCCATTTATATTGTTTTGCCGCGATGATAATTATGTGGAAGTATTCAGGATTTCGCAAATGAGCGTGAATGACCAGTTGGTGCCGTTTAAATCGATGACATCGCCGCGGTCATTCATCAATTTCACGGACAGCTTCTTAATATTCACCGGACCAAAATATTTGCGGTTCTGGTTCTGTAATGTGCCGCCGAACTCCATATAGGTTTGTCCAAAGGCAAGACCCGCCAATTTGATTGGGACGAGACCAAATACATCTCTCATAAATGGACCGGCCGTATAGGTGCTGGTAGTCCGTCGTGCGTCAATAATCTGATTCATCGAGTACAGTTGTTTGGCAGTTAAACTGGTGAATTGATTGTTCGTGCCGATTCCCGCAACTTTTCTTCCAGTAATGGGATCGCATTGGTAAGATACGCGAGAGGCATAGGATGGCAAAGCCAAATCATTTTCGACCGACGCAATGGTAATGAGCCCGTCGTTCACATGGTTCTGTATAAAGTCATCTAAAACCAGGAGGAAATAATTGTACAAATTGGTATTACAAACGGAATCGCCGATGATCGCAACGCGCCCATCTGTGCTGTTGGAATTGGCGTAATAAGTTTGTATATTAATCGCATTTGTATTGGTAACATCACCTGGGTCCGTGGGACTATCCGTTGCCGTGATTCGGCCGTAGATGTTACTGAAATAATTTTGATATATTTCGTCAAAGGAATTAATATTGATTATTCCAGGGCCTATACCCGCAAACACAGACAAATCGTATTCCATATATGTATGAAACCCGAGAGTCCAACCCAGCGTCGTGTCCCATTTGACATTTCGCACATTAGATACGCCCACATTACAATAGACAAAACTGTATATGTCGTAGAAAACCAGGCGAAAGTCCGCACTGGTGTATTTGTTATTGATTCTCAATTGTAAGGTCGAAATATTTGTATTATCAATACTGATTGTCGATTTGGTCGTGATTGGGTTGTTTGCCAACAGATAATTAATCTCGGATATTAAATCCGCACGCGTATAGGTAGCCGGCGGGATTTCAAATACAATATCGTTGCCGCCAGTTAATGCGGGGTTTACTGGGCGAAATACCAGTTGATTATTGTTATTTGCGGTAGAGAGTGTTATTAAATTATTAAATATTTGTATTGGTCCCGTGAGAATCGATGCTGGTAAAGAATAATATAGAGGGCTTTTATTTAGTGCAAAATGAGAGAACCACGTGTTTCCTTCAAAATAAACGGCATAATCGGTTTCAGTCAATGTCTTATTTACTTTCAATCTGAGTGTAAATGTTGTTCCGACTGCGCTAATGTCGGTTCCTGCCATAATGCCCGAATTGGTGAAGTCTTGCGTTATACCCGCGCAAAAGGCTGCGATACTAAAATATGTTTGTTGAGTAAGATTAATCGAAATGTCGGCCGCATTGTGATTTCCAAAATTATTATTAAACCCGTTCGTACTATTTTTGGAGCGAAGCCAAATTGTATTATTTTTATTTTGCCCATTATTGATTATTTGATAATTTGTTTGCGTCCCAGTGCTCCGGGTCTGGGTATAAATTGTTTTGAATATTCCGGGTTGGCCTACTTCACCAAAATTGAATATGTTGGAGCCAAAAATGCTTTCATTTAAATCAATAATGTAATTTTGTTCGGTGAAGTTGCGCGAAATATCAAAGGTGAATGTTGGATAAGAATCTACAAATGTAAATGATGTTCCGGCAGAAAGTACGGCCCCGGGCAAATTATTCGACAAATCGCGGAACCCCGTTTTCATCGACGTGTCAATTTGCGTCTGATACTGAAACAATGTATAGGTTCCCGGAGTCAGCGTCGTTTTGAAATGATTGAATGAAATATCGTACCCGGGCAGAATGCATTTTAAAACAATGTTTGTCGCACTGGGTATAACATAATTGGTAATACTTGTTGGTGTTTCGGATACAATGTTGTTCAACTCTACAACCCTCTTGGGAAACCGGAAACATGATGCGGCGCCAGTCCATATTGCGGATTCATTTGGGAAAACAATGACCAATTTGGAATCCTCTATTTGGGTTGTTTGCGCGCGGTTCAATTTGGCGGCCAATTCAATGCGTTTTTTACCATAATTTATATTGGTTGACTCAACAATCGTTGTTAATTTGAAAAATGAATACACGCTATCTAATTTTGCGGTCGATGTGATCGCTGCGTTAACCGCATGAATGAGTTCATCTCGTGTGTAATCTCCGGTTGCCAAAGTAATCATGATCGTTTCATGAATCACGCGGTCGGCATTGTTGCCACTATAATCGAATTGGCTACTGTATTGGATAATGCTGAATGAATTATTGGACGATGACACCGTAAATGGGGAAGCGGACAAATCATAATTGATAGAGGCATCTGAATACGCAATATAGGGCAAATAGGTGTTGGCGTTGTATCCCAAAAAACTGGGTATGCTCATACTTTTTCCTGTTCCAATCACATTGGGAGTCGTCCAATTTGGAAAATAGAGGGCGTAATCGGTTTCATCAAAGACTTTTTTAAGGTCGAACTCGAACAATATTTTGGAGCTCTGCGAGTTTGCCGTATTGTATGAAATATTTGTTTGGCCAAAGCTCAAATCATAGATACTATTGTATTGTGGGTCCCTGATATTTTTGGCCTTTAATGTAGTAATGGATGTATTTATGGCGGTGGCTATCTGTTGAGGAGTATATGTGCCACTGCGAATTTGGACCTTGACGTCATGCTGGCCATTGTCGATGCCCGGGCGGTTGCCTTTCAAATAAAAATAATTACTGCCAAAGTTGTTGTTAATCGTGTACCATGTGTATGGAATCTGGACTGAATAGAGCTTCATTGAAATCACGTTTCGCAGGTCTTCTGATAAATTAAGCGAGAAGTTGGTGGCGCTGGTGTTTTGCGCGTCTTCGCGATATTGGCTGTCGATAGATATCATTTTGAAAATCGTTTTCTGAGAGGTCGGATTCAACTTGAGCGGGTCTTTCACGTAATCGACCAGGCGCGTATCGGTTGCCACGACCGCGTCGTCGATTTTTTTGATATTCGCATTACCACTGGTGTCCATTCCAGATACTTGTGCGGTGTCACCCGCTCGAGTATTTTCCTTTTGGTCCGCGACAACTACGGTTTTGCCATTCTCTGCTTGGGTTGTAAATCCTTCGACCTCGTCTTCTTCATCGGCAAAAAAACGGTCGTACATTTGCTCAAAGAACTGATAGAGGCGCTTCGATTTCCCCTCATATTTGTCCAATTGTTGCAGGATTTTCATTTCCAATTCGCGGTCGCTGGGATTATTCAAATCCAGCATCGCGAAACATTGCTCATCCGTATATTCGTGGATGTCATACGACATTTATATAATATACAGAAAATCATTTATGTCTTGTTCTGTTCGATTCTTTTTTTAAACATTTTGCTGATGTAGTCGGTTAAATCCAGTTTTTCGCGGAACTTTTCCAGCAAATCGATGGGGAATCGCGTGATTCCTTGGCACCGTTTCTGGTGCCGGCACCCCTTGAAACAGAGGATGTCGAATATCTCCATAAACTGGTATTCCTCGTCGTCCATGTCATCGCGGTCGATGTGTAATTTGCCTACATATGAATACATGTTGTAGGCGTCGTTTTTATATACGCCGTGTCTTTTGGGGAATGCCTGGTTGCGGACCATCCCGATTCCGTCGATGCGATTTGTCTCGTTGTTCATTTCGAGCACAAACAAGATGGAGTCGCGGCTCACGTGGTGCGTTATTTCGCGCGGGACACCGTAGATGCTTTTTATCGCCCGGGTCGTTTGGCAATAGGCCTTCATCTCAGAATAAGTCCGGTTATTGAATCGTGAGGTCATGATGTATTGGCGCTGGGGGACCTTGTTCAGCTTTTGAATCGTGTTGATGCGTTTTTGCCGGACGATTTTTCGCCGGATTTGTTCTTCAAGATTGTCGACGTATGCGGATTCCATTTTGTTTGATTGATTTTATTGGTTTCAAGGGAAATAAAATCAATTTTACGGTAATATATATATATATATGCAAACCGTCCCTGAAATTGTGGTTGAAGACATTCCAATCGAAGAATATACCAATTATGGCGGCAGTAGTTTAAATGATAGTGGCAGCGATGACAGCGGGAGCAGCGACTGTGAGCAATCCGCGTCACAAATCGATTTGCTCCACGAACTCGATGTCATCCTCGTATTTCTCCGGTCCAAATCGCAGCTTTTCCAGTACTCCGCGCTTCGCACGGAAAACTACCGATTTGCGGTGTATGTCGTATCACTCCTCTGTTCGGGGTCGATTACCGTGCTGCCTCTCTTGGCCACTTATGAGCGATGGCTGCTCATCCTAATCAGTGTGTTTGGCGCATTTACGACGGGCACCATCGTCGTGAGCAGATACGCGGATTTCGATATTACTATACAAAAATACAAAACGGCGTCGAAGTCGTATACCTCTCTTGAAACCGATTTGACCACATTCAAATCGGTCAATACATATTCGTTTTCCTACGACAAATATCGCGCGCTTTATGAGAAAATCCGCGAATCCGAGATGAAAATACTGGAGCTAAATAACAACGCAGAGCTGTCGTTGTCGGTGAAACGGCGCTTCCCAATTATAAGCACCATGGACATTTTTGCGGAAATCCATAAAATAGAGGACCAGCGCAAAGTCCTGTCTAAACGAGAGACAAAGGTTCGATATGAAATGCGCAAGCTGGCATTTGATATCGATAGTGCGAATATCGACCCGCAAAAGAAATCGCGACTAAAATATTTACATGATTCGAAGAAAAAAATCAAAGATGACCTGGATAAAATCAATTACGCGGATATTGTGAGCGACATTGAGTGCGAAAGTCGCGATTATTCGGACAGTTGCTGGTTTATCCATTTGTAGGCCGTCCAGTACCAGGGGTCATCAAATACGATTTTGATGTCCTTGTTTTCATTAAAACGGTTCATAATTATGGTGGAATTGGGGTTCTCTACCCATGTTTTGAACTTGATGAGCACGCGTTTTACGGACCCATCGGTTTTATGTGGATGCTCGGTGATTTTGTCGATGAACCCAATTCGTAAACTGGAAAATATTTCGAATATCTTTTGGCGGGGGATGAGTACGGATACTCGGGGTATATAAATGGTTAAATCGGTGGGACTATGCATAGTTTTTGTTGGCCGGGTTATGATTTATATAAGTTCAATTTTTTATACCGATAATTGGTCGTTGTTATAATTCTGTTTTTGGAATTATTACACCAGCTTATGATATAACCTGTTTTTCCTTCTGAAGGTATAGCGGGTGCGGTCTCCAGTAAAAATGAAATGTATTTTTTTCTATTGGATGGGGATGCGGTTTAGAGACAAATAGAAGTATCCGGTTTTCTTTAAGTTTTTTCGCGCCTTGTTATATACGCGATGTCGGCGGGTGATTATATAGCATTGAAGAAATCGAAACTATTGAAGAATTATGGGATTCCTACGGCGACTGCCAATAAATCGCCTTATGTTCACACATCATATGACCACTATATCCACAATGTGGCGTTAACAGAGGCGACCACGGCGTGCTCCCGATTGCGCAATGGTACTGCGGTGCCGGTGACGGTGAATGGGATTTTAATAGGGCGAACTAGCACTTGTCCGGTGAATACCTACGATGGCCCCACGATTGTTCGGAAAACGGACATTGCCACAAATGCTCGATTGAACCAGAGTATTCCTGAAATCAGTGTTCCCTCTATTCCTCCAAAGAAACAAACCGATAGTTGTACGGACAAGTGTAAGTCGTTCTTCCAGGTGGGGCGCATATCGAAGTTTGATTTGCTGTACCCGAAACAGACGCGGCAATGGAATGTGAAGAAGGCACAGATACTGGCGGTTACGGACTCGACCACATTCCAAATGTAATTGTCGTTCCTTTGGGCAAATGGAATGGGGCCCTCGACCAAATGGAATGGGGGCCCTCGGCCAAATGGAATGGGGCAAATGGAATGGGGGCCCTCGGCCAAATGGAATGGGGCCCTCGGCCAAATGGAATGGGGGCCCTCGGCCAAATGGAATGGGGGCCCTCGGCCAAATGGAATGGGGCAAATGGAATGGGGGCCCTAGGCCCCTCGTCAAAATCATATATTTGTTTTGAACCCAACAAATATATGGACCCTACTGAATTATGGATAAAAGAGCAGGAGAAATACCTCTCTGCCGATCAAAATTATCAACGTGAACCCCTGGAATATTTAAACATTTATTTTTGTTTCGTCGACTTGACCGATTCTATCGTGAAGATGGAGACCGAGAAATATTTATTTAGCAGTAGTGAACCGGATACACGCACCATTGGGGAATCCGCTCTTTTCCAAATGGTTGAAAAACGACGGCAATCGGGCAAATACGGATTCCAGGAAATGATGTTTTTCCATGTGGGCTTGGATTCGACCGATATGCATAATTATGCCAGAAGCAAAACGAACGAGTATAATTTTGTGGAATTGTATCCGGTGATACGGGCGGTTTCTGTGCCGCCGGCGATTTTCATTTTCCAGCCGGTGAATTATTTGTTGATTTTGATGAAGGAGAGGCCGCCCATTCGGTCGGCAATCAAAGCGGGTGCCGGTTCCAAGAAACGCGTCCGATTTGCCGAAGAAAACCACAACAAAACGAGGCGCAAATAAATGATGCGTAGTGATCATTTACACCAATGAAATAGATTCGACAAATAAAGCATAAAGTTATATCCTCTATTATTGTAAATGGAACCCATTCCCTCTCTTTACAATCCCGACGCACCCATCGGTGACCGCATCTATTATTTGAAACACTACGAGACATATGACCCCGCATTCCCTTTGAACCCCAAACTGGATTCCATCATTTGCGATATGTCCGGCAACTCTCATATCGAAGCCATCGGCGATGCCATTCTACATTGTCGCGCGATTCAAGGCGGCCGAGGTTTGCGCGATTTGACCTATTCGTTATTGTGGACACTACAACAGAAACACCCTCTACAAACCGTGTTTTTATTGTATCGAATGATGGATTTCCAGGGCGGCAAACAAGTCGGGTCGTGGCGCGACGTCCGGGCTTATGCGGAGTTCATCGCCACCTATTCCGCCAAGGGTCGCGACGACCCGATGTTGAGCCCCGTGCTCGGCCTCTATAACAATCAGTTGTTCAAAGACCGCGATGCGGCAAAACGGAATGCGCCTATCTCGTATGC
>Ga0247722_10001545_pt1 | contig 12611 bp, 8 predicted proteins | sample MSEWelMarce3H_FC_FD_189094 | JGI IMG/M metagenome (GOLD analysis project Ga0247722, IMG submission 189094) | Subsurface sediment microbial communities from gas well in West Virginia, United States - MSEEL Well Study Marcellus 3H_FC | ecosystem: Environmental > Terrestrial > Deep subsurface >... | reverse complement strand
CCTTTGTTGCTATCTATCGCATATCTTTCCGCTAATTCAGGATTTTGTATACATAGCTCTTCTATATATTTGTCTCTTTCTACTTTAGCCAATATAGATGCCGCCGCTATTGACGTATATTTATTATCCCCACCTTTTATCATCTCGTATTTCAGTTTTTCTAATTTTGTTTTAGTTTTATTTAGTGTCATGTATGGCTTAAAATAATTGCCGTCTACTAGTAATAACGTATTTTCTGTATTTGCTTCTGCCTTAGCCTTTAATATAGTTTTTATTCCTTTATGCATTGCCATTTGGGTCGCCTGTAAAATATTTACTTCATCAATTTTGGCTTCATCTTCGTATTCAACAGCCCAAGCGATAGCATTTGCCTTAATATATTCAGCAACTTCTTGAATTTTTTTGTTATTTTTAGAAGTGAATTTTTTACTGTCTTTCATTAAAGAATGGTCAAAACTGTCATCTTTAGGTAAAATTACTACACCAGCATACACTCTACCGAACATCGGTCCTCTTCCGGCTTCATCTATTCCAAATTCTATTACATTAGGGTCCTCTTTAAAGAACCATTTTAACGGCTGTTGAACGTTTCTCTTTTTAATAACTGATTTTTCTTTTTCTTCTTTTTCTTCTTTTTCTTCTTTTTCTAATAATTCTGTCTCTAATAATTCTGTCTCTAACTCTGTCTCTAATAACTCTGTCTCTAATAACTCTGTCTCTAATAATTCTGTCTCAGAATCGTCGTCCTCAATAATTACAGCACTAACCCAATCTTTATTTTTATTCATAATTATATCTGTATGTATATTTTTAGCCATTATTATAATATACAATATAAATCAATTTTTTAACCATTATTTTCAATAATCTTTTTTCACTATATAATTTATACAATGCATGGCGAATTATTAATGTTGTTTGTAATTTTATTATTAGGTTTAATTTTATGCTCCTTTTTAGGAGGAAAAGGATTCCAAGAAGGTATGGAAAATGGTTCCTATACAGGTCCTAACGGCTCAACCGCTCAAGTCCAAACCGACTCCAATGGTAAAAACAGTTTGGTAATTACAAATAGCGACGGAACCACCTCTACATATAATCCATCGGAATTGGCTTCTAATACTTATACTGGACCTAATGAGGGAACAGCGCAAGTAACTACCGGAAGCAATGGTAACAAGGTCGTACAAGTTACTCAAAAAGATGGGTCTGTACATACATATACATTAAGTGATACATCATCATCTACTCCTTCATCTACTACTACTTCATCTTCTACTACTACTTCTTCTACTACTCCTTCTACTACTTCTACTACCGATTATGACAATTATGACCATTATTCAGGTACTTCAATGCCCACTATATTTTATGGTCCTAATGGTGGAACCGCTAAGGTTATTAAAACTCCTAACAATAATTCTATCGTAATAACTAACAAAAATGGAACAACTGAAATTTATTATATTGATAATAATACGTCCAACGCAACAGTTACGACATATTATGGTCCTAACGGAGGATCAGCTAAGATCATTACAGACAGCAGTGGAAAAAATGCTGTTCAAATCACCACGCCAAATGGATCCAAAATTGTTTATACAGGCGAAAATGCTTATTCTTATAATAGCCAAGATGGTACTATAAATCAATACTCTGCTGATTCGAATACAACTGGGTCTGATTATAACAGTGCATTTAGCTCAAATTCTTATTACGGACCCAATGGCGGTCAAGCTACAACTGTAAGTGGACCTGCTGGTAATACTTATGCCACCTACGACTCTTCTGCTTATTATAACTCTTTGCCACAGGGTATCTCTAAAAACCAAATCCCTCCTGGGGACGAAGACCTTTACATATTAAAGTCTCAAGTGGTTCCACCTGTGTGTCCCAAATGTCCTGACCAAATAGTTCAATCTTCAAGCGACAGTGACGCAACAAAGTGCCCTCCTTGCCCTGCTTGTGCCAGATGCCCTGAACCTGCATTCGATTGCAAAAAAGTCCCTAATTATGGTGCGTTTAACCCTTCTTATATGCCAATGCCGGTTGTTAGTGACTTCTCTACATTTGGTATGTAAACAAAACAATTGGAAACAATGATTTAAAAAATATATTATGTAATAGTATAAATATGCACTTATGTATACTATTATTTTTATTCAAATATGTATTTTCATCGATAAATGATGATTCTTACAATACATATTATGGGTCAAATGATGTGTCAAATGATGACATTATAATTGATACAAATGACGATTTCTTTTTTACACATAACGTTCTAAATATGAACTATTTAAGACGCAGGGCTATAGCATGTAATTCAGTAACTACTAACAAACTAGTTGATTGGACTGGCGTCTATACGAGTCCAGTGAAAAACGCTGGGTTTTGTTTGGCAGCTGGTTGGGCGTTTGCCGCGACCGATCAAGTAGAGAGCGATACTCTTCGTATACATGGCTCCACTTATAAATATGTATTGTCTCCGCAACAATTATTAGACTGTGTCGCATATAATAATGGATGTAGTGGCGGAAAAATTGAACGCGCATATGATTTTTTGTTGGCAAACGGACAAGTACAATCGAACAATTATCCGTATGCTTCTTTTGTAGGGATAACACAAAGATGTAATACAGAATCTCGCTTAGCAGTAACCAAATTGTCAGGATATTATAATTTTTTAACGGGAAATGAGGGTTGTATGGCTCGATATGTCCAAACAACAGGGCCAATAACAGTTTGCTTATCTACCAGTTTAAGTTGGTATACGTATACAGGTGGAGTAATGACTTTAAATAGCTGTCCAGCGACGTCAAATATAAATCATTGTCTTCAAGTGGTTGGAGTGTATCCGAATGTAAATGGTGGATATTGGAAATTAAAAAATAGTTTTGGAACGGGTTGGGGCGAACAAGGCCATATACGTATAGCCTATGGGTCGAATGTGTGTAACATTGTTTCTAATCCAATTCATACCGTAACGCAAGTGGATTTTTAAACGTTATTATATATATAAATAATTTAAAAAAATAGTTATATTAAATATATAATGGAAACTAAAAATATTGTTAACAATGTAGAATTAAAAAATATTATAGATATTAGAATACCACCTTATTTATGGGACCTCATAGGTTATGGTGGAGGATTGGTAGCAATATTTTATTACAATAAAATAGAAATAATACTATATTCTTGTACTTTTGTTTTATATAATATATTAAATATAATTTTTGATTGTTTTTCTGTATCATTTGATTATTCAAATAATATAATGCCAAAATATAAAGACATTGAAAATCAATATAATATTTGCATAACTAACAAAAAATATATACTACAAAATATAAATAATGTAAAGCCATTTGAACAAATTAGTATGATAGACGATAGCAAATTAAAAATAGAGTTAAGTATTTATGTTGGAGAAAATAATTTCATAAAATATATGTTATATTTGATTTATTTGTTGGGGATAACAAAAAAGAACTATACTTTAAATGATTATAATGATTTTAAAGATACTACTATTTATTTCTATTAAATATAAAATAAAAAATTGATTTGGTTTTAATGGATAAACTATAGTAAAATACTTAATACATTTATATAAAAATGAACGGAATTGAATTATTTGAACGCATTAAACAAGTATCTACTTTTGATGAACTTTTACAATCTGTAAATGGAAAAACAAAGGCAGACACTCAATCCAAAAGGGGCAATGTTTTTGAAAAAACATGCGATTATATTATACATTTTGGATGTTGTCCTATTTTGCCAAATGATATTTATATGCATTTCGAAGGTAATATTGCGAATTGTAAATTAAAAAAAATAACTGATTTAGAATTGTATGTAAAAAAAATAAAGGTATTTAGCAAAGGAGAAGGGGGTAAAAGTGATATTACTCTACAAAATAAAATTACCAATAAATGGATATTTATTTCTTGTAAATTTGGTGACGGATTAAGTGTAGATGAATATGATATTGATAAAATTTATTTAGCGATAAAAGATAAAACACATATTTATAAAGAATGTGATGTATATTTATTTGTAAGCAATAAACAAAAAACAATAGATACATTTAAATCAGCACACGAAGGAAATTCTTGTTATGTAAATAATGTATCAAATATTTTAGACACAACAGATTTTGAACCATATTTTCAAAGTCTAAAACATGCTATCCAAGATGTTAGTATTGACGAAGTTAATTCTAAATTCTGTAATGATAAGGTTCCATTATTACCACGATTTCATCAAGATTTACTTACTTATAAACAAATGAAGCGGATTGATGAAGGAGAAAAAGATATATTATTAGGTGCAAAGGCGAGGTCTGGAAAAACTTATTGTGTTGGAGAATTGTTTATTAAATATCATAAACGTTATTTATCCTTAAATGGTTTAATTATTACACCTGCTCCAACAGAAACGTTATCCCAATTCACAGATGAATTATTTCATAAGTTTAGAGATTTTAATGGAATAAATATTGTTGAAATTAAAAAAGGAATTGATTTTGAAACGATGGTTTTAACTAAAAATAATATTATTATTGTAAGCAAACAATTATTAGATGATTATGTTTTTGAAAAAACAGTTGAACCAATGAAGCAACTCAATTTTGATTTTATCGTATTTGATGAAAACCATTTTCACGGAACAACTGTAATGTCTAAACATATTTTACAATCATATTCATCCCAAAAAACTATTAAATTGTATTTGACTGCTACTTATGCGAAACCTTTAAGTGAATGGAATATTCCTTTTGAATGTCAGTTTTACTGGGATATTGAAGACGAACAATTATGTAAAAAAAGAAATATTCAAGGTTTAGTAGAAAAACACGGAGAAGATGTATTATTATTCTTAAACGAAAAAAATAAAGAACAATTATTAAGTATTTATGATAAAATGCCTGATTTACATATGATTACAAATATTATGGATAAACAAAGATATGATGTTATCAAAGAACGAATTAAGGATACATCATATGGATTTTCAAATTCTACATTATTTTCAACAACTCCTCTTAAAAAAGAATGTAAAAAAAATAAAAATGGTAAAACTAAAATTGCTGTTGTTGGTGGTGGAGAAACGTTTAATTATACAGAAGAAGTTGACATTATATTAAAATATATTTCCGGTGGAGAAACAATATATAATGAATCTCCTGTTATAAGAGATACTAAATCTATATTTGAAAGAATTAAAACAATCTCAAAAGATTCAAATAGTAGAACTAATTTAAACAATGGCGATTTTACAAGTCAATTATGGTTCTTACCTTTTGGTGCAGATATGTTGATAGATAAAGTAAGTTGTTGTTTAAAGGAACGAATGGTAAAAAACCGAGTTTTACAAAAATTTGAAATAATGATTGTTAATTCCAAGAAAGATTATAAAGTAAAGGATATAAAGAAAGAAATTAAAAACAGAGAGTTAAAAGCGAAAGAAGAAGGAAAGAATGGATTAATTTTGTTAGCAGGAAACCAACTAACATTAGGAATTACACTACCATTTGTTGACGTTGTTATTCTATTAAATGATGTTATTTCAAGCGATAAAATAATCCAAATGATGTATCGTTGTATGACAGAAACTATAAATGGTAGAGATAATGATACAATAAATAACGGAATAAAAAAATTTGGATTTGTTGTAGATTTAAATATTTCTAGAGTTCTTAATACTGCAATAGACTATAATGTGTATAAAAAAGATTTGAATGTAGAGCAAAAAATAACATATTTGGTAGAAAATAATTTAATAAATATAGATAGTGATTTATTTCAAGGAAAAGAGAACAAGACAAAATTGATTGAAAAACTCTTACATATTTGGAAGGCAGACCCTATTCATAACTTAAAAATATTGTTAAGGAAGATCGAAGAGAACATTATTGATTTAGATACAAAAGATCAAAAAATGTTAAATCAATGCTTTACAAGTTCAGTAGGAGATGAAAAGGTAAATGTAAAGGTTCATTTTGACGAAGAAAACGAAGATGCGTTACCATCTGGAAAAGAAATAATAAAACAAGATGAAGGACATAATGAAGTATCAGAAAATGAAAACGGAGATGATGAAACAAATACAGACGTTAATATTTCACTTACCAAAGATGTTTTACCATTCGTTATTCCATTGATTTGTATTTTGACTATGAATACTGAACATAAAGATATTTTAGATATGTTGAATATTATTAAGACCAGCCCATCATTATTAAGTGTATTTCAAGACCAGTCGTTTATCTGGTGGAATAAACCAGATGTAATAAGATTAATCGAAACAATTGTAGGAAAATATATTAGAAAGAATTCTTGTATATATAATATATCAATACAATTTAAGATGTCTTTACAAAATTTAATAGATAAACCAAAAGAATTACTAGAACTAATTGATAGTTGTTTGAAACCAAAGCAAAAAGAGAAGCAAGAAAACGGCGAAGTATTTACTCCTATGTGTTTAGTATTTGAAATGTTGGATAATTTAGATAAACATTATATTAAGGAACATGGAAGAAGTATATTTACAGAACCAAGCTTCAAATGGTTTGACCCAGCATCTGGTATGGGTAATTTTCCAGTAGCTGTTTATTTAAGATTAATGGACGGTTTGAAATCACAAATACCAAATGACGAAGACCGCAAGAAACATATCATAGAAAATATGTTGTATATGAGCGAGTTAAATAAGAAAAATGTGTTTATTAATCACCAAATATTCAATATGAATAATCAATACAAGTTAAACCTTTATGAAGGAGATACATTGGAATTGGATATAGTAAGTATATGGGGATTACATTTTAATTGTTTTGATGTGATTTTAGGAAATCCACCATACAACAAGGGAGGTATTCGTTCTCATACTGGGAAGCAGTTGGGAGATAAAAATGAAACCATCTGGACGAAATTTATTGAAAAATCGTTTGAATGGTTGAAACCAGATGGGTTTTTAGTATTTATTAATCCATTGAGTTGGTTGAAGAAAAGTCATTCATTACATAATGAGATGTTGGAGAAACATATTGTTTGGTTGAAATTGTGGGATAATATTAAGAGTTTATCAACAATAAATGGTAAAATCCCAATCTCACTATTTATACTACAAAACACGCCCAATGCTACGAATAAAAAAACTGATATTATTAGTGAGATACAAAGTAAAAAACTCACAACAACATCAATCGAATATCTCAATCCAAAATATTCTATTCCATTAGCGTTCCATAGTATATTCAATAAACTCGTTGGTTTTATTGAAACGAGAAATCTACAATTGGAATACAAAACCAAAACCATAAAATCATCTGGAACAAAGGAAAAAATACCAACGGAATATACATTAGAAGATATGTGGGCGGTTGATACATATACCATCAAGGAAGGATTAATGGTAAAAAAGGCAACCGAACAACACCCAGACGCAAATAAACGCAAACTTATTATTTCCAACAAAGCAAGTTTTACTGGTGCGTTTATTGATGAAGGTAAAATAAGTTTGACTGGAAATCACAAGTTCTATATTTTAGGCGACAATTTAGAACTCGTGCAAAAAATGTTGGATTTTAAACTTGTTAATATCATAGGTCATTACACAAAATACGGACAAGACTTTTTAGATAATGAAGCATTTAAATATCTTCCAGACATTCGTAAGTTAGGAAGTACCGATATTACAGAAGACGAATTTTATAAATTGTTAGAATTAACACGCCAAGAAATAAACCAAATAAAAAATCCGTCGTCAAATGAAGTAGTGGAAGAAGACGAAGTAGAAAACAAAGTGATGGAAATAGAAGTAAAACCAAAGATAAAAAAAATAAGGGTTGTTAAACCTAAAAAGAACTTTGTAATTATAGAAGAAGAGTAAACCGCATAAATATATTATTAGTTAGTTGTGTAAATAAATCTAAATTTGTATATATTTTTTATTGATTTACTTCCACCAGAATAACAACATCGAACTTATATAAAAAACATTAAAATTTATTCTCTGGTTTTAATACATTTTTTATCTATTTGAATACTCTGTCCCTTCTCTTCTTGAGGCACAATATTTAAAATACATCTGGCCTTCTTACCATACAGTGGCTCAGTACATCCTTTTTCTTTCTCTTTCTCTTTATCTTTTTTATCCAATTTAACAAAATTAGTATACACTTGTGGTTTACTGTCCGTACATCTCGACCTAAAATGTTCATACCGTTCTCTGACATCACAGTAAGACAAATTCGAAGTCTTTTTAAGCATTTTATTCACTAATTCGTGTAAGTTATATATGTAACGCGAAAATGTATCCCGACTTTCCATATGATTCATGGTCAACGGCATCTGCTTTAAATTCGTCTTTAAATTTTTGCGACATGCTCCACAAGGCAATACATTTTGTAACGACAAAATATAATCTCTGTATTGTTTCTTTTGTTCCGCAGTTGGTTTTACTGGATAATTAAAACTAATGGTATGAAGCATATGCCATTGTACTGGACCCCAAATTGTAGTTAAAAACCCATCCCCTGAATAAAAATCATGCTTTCCAAATGTCCGGTGTTTCTTTGTCTTATTACCTGATACACTTTTCTTACGAGTTTTAACCATTTATATTATAAGTATAAAAAATAAAATATATTTATAATTTAATGACAACACATTCTTCTACGATGATTATTGAATACGCAAAGTCGACACAAAACGTGTGCTTGTGTTTAAGTGTAACAATATTCTTTATAATATTATTTATGATGACACCCCTTAATACATTTCTTTTATCTTCTATTTTTGGAAAGGTGATAATTTTTACACTTTTAGGGTACACGCTTTATTACAATGTATATAGTACAAATAAGTTTGCTAATACATTCAATATATCATTAACCTCTTCCGATTCATGGAGTACAATAAAAACGAACATAGCATGTAGTTACATATTTTCACTATTTTTGTTCGTCTTGTTAGTTTCATTAATTAGAAGAATGTTTTAATAAAATATTTAGGACATTCGTTTAAAATACCGCCAAATTTATTCTAAATTAATATATATAATGAATACTTATACTAATACAAAAAGTTTTTCTAGTGGAGGCGCAAATATGTTTAATGCGCCAACTATGATGCAACGATTCACTGGTTTATTAACTTGGAAAACAGCCGGAATAATATTTATAATTATACTTTTAACTATAGTTGGTTATTATGCTTATACCTCATACGCACAAACTAAAACAGTATTCCACGCAAATAGAGAACATATGCCAAAAGACGAAAATTCAAATAAAACCGCAAACATAATGTTGTTTTCTGTAGATTGGTGTCCTCATTGTAAGACAGCCAAACCAGAATGGGATGCGTTGAAGGAAGAATATGAGGGCAAACAAATCAATGGTTATACCATTATTTTCACAGAATATAACTGTACCGAAGAATCTGAAGAAGTTAGTCAATTAATGGATAAATACAAGATTGAGGGATACCCAACAATTAAATTGGTAAAAGACAATCAAGTTATTGAATATGACGCAAAGCCTACTAAATCCACTATGGAACAATATTTACACTCTGTTCTATAAAACAAAGGAGTTTTTATTTTTATAAAAATTAATAAAAATAAAAATGAATAAAAATGAATAAAAATGAATAAAAATGAATAAAAATGAATAAAAATGAATAAAAATGAATAAAAATGAATAAAATTTAATAACCGTTTGGCTTTCGTTTTAATAATAAAAATTCTAACGCAAAATCATGTCCTTTTTTATATAATTCCCTTCTAACTTCTTTGTTGTTTATAGCACTAGTCATAAAATCAAGCGATAAAGGGTTATAATCCACATTACACTTAATAATATTATCTATATGTTCTAATTTAACACTTTCCCTTATAAAGTTCATTGAATTCACTGAAATACAAATGATGTATTCCAATAAAGACGAATCAGGTGTAACTATCAAATTCGAGCAATTACCTTTGTTATAATAAATTTTTATACCAAGTATTTCATCTTTATTCGGATGGTCCCTAATACATTCATTGAGCGGAAAATTACACATAACCCCTCCATCTAAATAGCATTTATCGTCCTGTATTATTGGCATAAATATTCCTGGTAACGAGGAAGACATAGTCAATGCTTCTAGTAACCCTAAAGTCGGATGGGTTGTATGTGACAATTCAATGGTTTCAAACTTATTCATTTCAAATGTAAAAATGTGTAAATCTATTTTAGAATATTCATAAAACTCTTTTAAGGTTACATTTATAGATAATTCTTTGGCTTCTAATAATGGTTTAAAAATTATTTCTGCGACTTTTTTATTAAATAACCCTTTGTTATAATAGGAATCAAAAATTTGTTTAGCAGTAACCTTGATTGCGTCATGCCAAGGGCGTTCGATAACATATTTTACCAACGTTTCCCAATCATATTTCAAACAAATAAACGCTCCTATTATGCTACCGATAGAAGTGCCATAAATAGATTCAATATCGTGAATTTCTAAGAATTTTTCTTCGTTTAATTTTTCAATTGCTCCTAAAAAACTGAATCCCAATGGTCCACCACCACAAATTACCAAATGTTTTATCGACATTAGAGTTAAAAATAACTTATATTTAAATCTTCAAGCGATGTATATAATATTTTATTTGATTTATTTTATTTGGTTTATTTTATTTGGTTAGTAGTTTTTTATATATTATTTTCTTTTAAAGAATTAATATGGCAAATATTTTTACATTAGAGAATTTCACAGATTTTTCAGAGAAAATAAACATTGATGAATTATATGAAAAAAAGAGACAAATAGATTTAAACAAATTAGAATTATTCAAAAAGATTTTAAATCGTATTCACATTAGAATTAAAACAACAGCAAAACAAAATATTCACGAAAAATTCTGTTGGTTTGTTGTTCCAGAAATTATAATAGGTGTTCCCAAATATGACCAAGCCGGTTGTATCGCGTATCTAATGAATACATTGGAAACAAATGGATTTAAAGTCCGATATTTTCATCCAAATACTATTTTAATATCATGGGATCATTGGGTTCCGGCATACGTTCGTAACGAGATTAAGAAGAAAACAGGAATAGAATTAAACGAATATGGAGAAAAAATAAAACAAGAGGTTGAAGAGGAGGAATTAGAAGAAGAACCAGTAAATGTACAACAAATTAAAAACAGTAAAAAATATACACCAATTAATTCATATAAGCCATCTGGTAAACTGGTCTACAGTGAAGAATTATTGAATAAAATAGAGAACAAAATTAGCTAATACGATAGTTTTATAATATATGTATATATTATGAAGACAAAAACACATAAAACAAATGGTTTAAATAAAACAAAAAAGTGTCGTCCGTCTAAAAATGAACTAAAGAAATTATGTCAGCTTAATGCGAATACATATAACCGGTTTGAACATGAATATGATAAAACAGTAGATAAAAAGGAAAAAGACATTGAACAAAAATTAATAAGATTATTTAAAACTCCATTTACACCTACAAAATATAGACAAGAGGATGATTATTATACATACATAAATTATCAATGGTTAGAAGACAAAAGAAAGGAATTATCAAAAGAGGCAAAATATTTTGTTCAAGTTGATAGTTTTAGGATTACACAAGATAAGGTATATAATCAATTAATAGAAATAATCAAAGATCATATAAAACATACGTCCAGTAAACGATCAAAGGCCATAAAAGATGTATATGAATCATTGTATAATTTAGATAATAAATCGGCAGAAAATTTTGTGAAATTTTATGTTGATTCTATAAATATTATAATTGATCGTAACAATATATACGAATTATTAGCCAGTTTAAATTCAAACGAGATAATTTCTTGGGGTTCGCCTGTTGTATGGTCTGTTATGAAAGACGCCAAAAATGTTGACGTTTTTAGAAGCCATATTTCCGCGCCAGTTTTAACTATTTATGATTATACCATATACATTGAAGACACTGAAGAAGACCAAGAAAAAACAAAATATAAACGGATATTTAAAAAGCGTTATTTTGAGTTTATTAACACGATGTTTAATTTATGTTTAGGGAAGGGTCATGGTTATAAGGCTGAAGACGTTTGGCAATGCGAATATGAAATGTTATCAGCCTTAGGTTGTGACAGCATAAAAAAAGACGATATAGAAGGTTATAATGTATTAAACCAGACCGAATCTTTAAAAGAATGTAATTTTGATTGGTCTAAATTCGCAAAAGAGATGGGATATACTGATGTACCTGACAAATTTATATGCTTAAGCAAAAATTATTTAAAATGTATTATGGCTACATTGTCAACTGATGATGCATGGAAAACTAAAAAATGGAAAGCATATTTCTTATACATTTGTTTGCGACAAGTAATGCGGTTTCACAGTAAATGGAGATATGTTCATTTTGATTTTTTCGAAAAATTTATTAAAGGTCAACCACTACCTTATCCGAAAGAAATTTATCCTATTTTTGGTATGTCATTTTGTTTTAATACGTTTTTAACAAATGAATATATAGATAAATACAATAATCAACAAGCAGTAGATTATGTCCACAATATGGCTG
>Ga0247722_10001544_pt1 | contig 12623 bp, 9 predicted proteins | sample MSEWelMarce3H_FC_FD_189094 | JGI IMG/M metagenome (GOLD analysis project Ga0247722, IMG submission 189094) | Subsurface sediment microbial communities from gas well in West Virginia, United States - MSEEL Well Study Marcellus 3H_FC | ecosystem: Environmental > Terrestrial > Deep subsurface >... | reverse complement strand
ATCCCAAAGAAATGGACGTATTTTTAAATTCAAACCCTGGTTTCAAATCTCGTTTTAATCTTTATTTTGATTTTCCTGATTATTTGCCACAAGAACTTATCCAAATTGTTGATGTATGTTCGAAACAACGCAATGTGGAATTTGCAGCAGATTCACTCATCTATTTGGGCAAAAAAATAACAGAAGCCTATCGAAGTCGTGATAGTTCATTTGGAAATGCACGTTTAGTAAATTCATTGGTTGATGAGGCTAAAATGAACATGGGTTTGCGTGTCATGAAAAGTGCTGAAAGTAAAATTGTGGATACAACAGGTGAAAAAACAGCCGAAAAACTTCCAGAGGAAACTTTGCGAACCATTATGTTAGAAGACGTTGAAAAGGTATTTAAAAATAGGGAAAGACGTTTGCCTGATTTGCCGATTGATGATGCCATGTTGCAGGAAGCAATGACGGAACTAAATAGCTTAATTGGGTTGCGAGAAGTTAAAAACCAAATTCATGACCTTATTAAACTAACACAGTTTTATAAAGATACAGGCAAAGATGTGTTGGGTAGTTTTTCGATGCACACTATTTTTAAAGGCAACCCTGGTACAGGAAAAACTTCGGTAGCTCGTATTATTGCCTTGATTTACAAGGCATTAGGTATTTTAGAACGTGGTCATATTGTAGAATGTGATAGACAAGGTTTAGTTGCGGGTTTTATTGGACAAACTGCCATTAAGACCAAAGAAAAAATTGATGAAGCCATTGGTGGTGTTTTATTTATTGACGAGGCGTATGCGTTGGCAGGTGAAGGGGGTAATGATTTTGGAAAAGAGGCTTTGGAGGTAATTTTGAAACAAATGGAAGACCGTAGAGGTGAATTTATCGTCATTGCCGCAGGGTATCCTGACAATATGGATAGGTTTATTGAAATGAACCCAGGGTTAAAATCTCGTTTTGATAAAACCTTAATTTTTGCGGATTATTCGGCTGATGAATTGTATGAAATAGCTTCAACCATGTTTATGGGAGAACGGTTAGTTCCAGATACAGATGCAGAAATTCATTTGCGAAAATATTTGAGAGTGTTGTATGACCGCAGAGATAAATATTTTGGCAATGCAAGGTCAGTTCGTAAAATTATTTCACAAGCTGTAAAAAGTCAACATTTGCGTATGTCTATGATAGACAAGAAGTTACGCACTGCCGAAATGTTGGCAACTATCACAGTGGAAGACCTTAAAGATTTTAACCTAGACGAAGATGCAGGTAGCGGAAAACGTATTGGTTTTATGAGAAATCCGTAATAATTCTAACCTATCAAAATAATCGTTGTTGTTTAGCAAGCTAATTCAATGACGATTATTTTGTGTTAGTGATTTTATCCAATAAGGTAGCTACTTTTTGTGTTAAATTTCTAGTTGTATAGGCTGTGCTGGTTAAGTTTTGCTGATGTAAATGTCCCTTTGCCTTAAATTGTTCATAATAGCTTATTAGTTGCTTTTTTAACAGTACCTTATTTGTATATTCAATAGTTTGTCCTGCTTGTGTTTGTTGCAAAATCTTATCGACATCACTATCAGGCAATCCCAAGCATAAAATAGGACGTTGCACAGCTAAATATTCGAATAATTTACCAGGTATTCTACCCATAGCATTATCAGCCTGATTAAGCAATAACAATAATAGTTGTGAATTTACCACATACTTTACAGCTTCTTTTCGTTCTAGTTGTGGAATTAATCGTACATAGTTTGCAATTCCGCATGAAGTATAACTTTGTATTACACTTGTATCAACCTGCCCAATTAATTGAATTTCAATAGCTTGCCTGAAATTTTCTCCTAACTCATGACATAATTCAGCTATTACTTCGAATAAGAGTTTAGGATTTCGGTCATCACCCAATAACCCTGCATGTGTAATTGTAAGTTTTTTATCAAAGGTTGGTTGCAAGTCTTTAAAATCATCTTCATCATAGCCCCAAACCACCACTGAAACATTTTTTGCTCCAATACTTTCTAAGTCTTTTTTCCAAACTTCACTCACAATGGTTATTGCATCTGCATGTTGAAAGGCTTTTTGTTCCAATTTATGATGTTTTTTATCTGCCCACTTTGTTAAGCTAAGTCGTTGGTAATAATCTACTTGTGTCCAAGGATCTTGAAAATCGGCTAACCAAGGAATACCTGTTTTCTCTTTCAATAAACATGCAATCATAGTATTTGTGTGTGGAGGTCCATCAGAAAAAATGGCATCTATGTGATTGACCTTCAGATACTTTGTTAAATAGTTAACAGATGGCTTTATCCAAAAAGCCCTTGCATCAGGAATAAAAAAGTTACTGCGTATCCATACTGAAATTTTATGTTTCCAATCACGTTTTCCGTCTGTGGCAACGAGTGCATTATTTGCATTTGCAGTAGGTTTTTGTTTGGTAAATTTTTTATAAAAAGTATAGGGTTCAAAAATAGGTTGTCTTAAAATAGTTATTCCTTCGGGTATATCTTTTAAATTGCTATAATCATACGATGGATAATGTGCATTTTCGGCTGTATAAATAATAGGCTCCCAACCAAATTCACGCAAATATTTTGCGAGTTTAAGGCAGCGTAATACGCCAATACCTCCACATGGGGGAAAATAATAGGTAATTAGTAAAACTTTTTTCATCATTTTTCATCGAATAGTACTAGGGTACATGCACACATTCTATCATTATTGTTCAAATCTTTTAGCACTTGTATTGCACTAAATCCTTTATCTTCTAGTAATTTTTTGGTATCATTGCCTAAATATTGATTTATTTCAAGATACAACCTACCTCCATTACACAAATTTTCTTTTGCAAAAGTAGCAATTCTTTCATAAAAAAGTAGGGGATTTTCGTTGGAAACAAATAAGGCTTTTGCTGGCTCGTAATGTAGCACATTGGGTTGCATAAAGGCTTTTTCAAGTTCACGCACATACGGAGGATTACTGACTATTATATCAACTTTTGTGTCAAATTTGGGTTGTGTGTTCAGAATGTCTGTTTCAATCCATGTAATAGAGGCATGTAAATTTTCTGCATTTTGCTTTGCAACAGCTAACGTATTGGCATCTACATCAAGGGCATAGATGGTAGGATTTATAAGATGCAAACATAAGGTAATAGGAATACAGCCTGTACCTGTACCAATATCTAAGATAGTTAGACCTTTTTTTCCTTTATTTTCTTGAATAATTAAATGTACCAATTCTTCTGTTTCAGAACGAGGAATTAAGGTATATTTATTCACATTAAACTCATAACCATAAAAATGTGCTTTGCCAAGAACATATTGAATAGGAGCATGGGTAAGTAAGCTAGCGAGGTACGTTTGTAAAATTGCAGGGTCAAAAGAAGCTACTTCCTTAGCGGCTACCACATCAGTACGAGTGCTAGTATAAAGAAACTCAATAAGTAAAAAAGCAATACTTTCTGCCTCATTCTTCTCATAAATAGCTTGTAATTGTTGTGAAATTGTTGTGAAAATTGTTTTGAGTGTCATTTGAAAATAGAATATACAAATACGTTAGTTTACTATACAATGAGTTACTAAAAGACCTTTCTTGCAAGAAAGGTCTTTTAGTAGTAAGATACGTCAATTTAGCAAATGAATAGCACCCTGCTTAAACTTGCTTGTTCCCTTGACTGTTAATACATAAAAATAAACACCAGTTGGTAAAATATCACTGCCATACGTTCCATCCCATTCATTTTTATAGTTTTTCTTGCGATATACCTCACTACCCCAACGATTAACGATTATTAATAAATTATCAGGGTATCTGTCTATTCCATCAATATGAAAAACATCATTGAGTCCATCTCCATTTGGTGTAATTACATCAACAGCTTTGGTAATTGGTTCATCAGCTACAACCACTAAAATTGTATCATAGCCTACACAACCTAATGTATCCTTATCATATCCTTTCACTATGTATTGTGTTGTGCGTAAAGGAGTTAATAGGGGTTCTGCGGCTGTAGAATCTGCACCAAAATCTTCTTTGGGACTCCATAAATATTTTACGGCACCACCAGCTTGTAAGCGTATGGAATAACCAATATTTACGATTGTATCTCGTCCTGCGGTTACTTTTGGCGTTGGTAATACAAGTATTCTTTCAGATGGAGAAGCATCTGAAAAACATTGATTTGTTACAACACGCCTATAAAAAATAGTAGCATCAGGAGATTTGGCAAAAATAAGGTCTTTTGTGTTCGCATTTGGAATATTTGTCCAAGTTCGTTGGTCTTTAGATTGTTGCCATTGATATTTGATAATATCTGTTCCATCAATTGGTTTCGAACCTTTTAGCGTATCTGCTTTGGTGTTTTGACAAATTGTTTGTCCTGCTGATAAAATGTAGTTATTACGAATACGGTCATTTACTGTAATGCGTATTAAGTTACTTGTATCTGCATAACAACCCGATAAGACAATTCTGCGGTATTTTGTTGTTTGTAAAATATCTTTTGGTAAAAAATCTCGACCTGATGCCACACTTCGCCACACCGTATCTGCGGTTGCTTGCCAAATATACACATAGGTACTATCACCACCCGCAGGGATTGTGCCTCGCAAAGAATCTTTTACAACAGCACCAATGCAAATATTTTGATTATCTGTAATTTTATTATTAGAAAGTTTATTTACAATTCTAATCTGTACGATATTACTTGTATCTTTCCCGCACTGAATACCTTCAACAACACGCCTAAAAAGTGTACTTCGAATCAACGATTGGGGCTTGTAATTCTGTTCTTTGCCTGATAAGAACCAATTTTTATTATCAGTTGAACTTTGCCATTGGTACAAGTATTTACCACCTCCACCATCAGGTATTGTTCCCAATAAAGTTGGCAAGCTATCACCCACACAAAAACGCCCTGCACCTTTAATGGTATTATTTAAAATAGGATTAACCATGTCCACAATAGCAACATTGCTAGAATCAATGGAACAACCATTTTGCACCAATCGTTTAAAATAGTATCGACCTTGTACTTGTTTACCTACTTTGAAATCTTTTTTATCCCCATATTCTTTGAGTTTAAGACTGTCCTTTGATTTGCCTGTTGTATCTATTTTCGACCAGTTAATGGAGTCTGTTGAAACAATCCATTGATACGTAAAAAACGAATTTTTTGCAGGACTTGTCCCTTTTAGCATGGCTGTCGAATCACCTACGCAGTTGATAGAACCATTATCAATTTCATTCCGCCCAAACTTGTAGGCATAATTTACTGTAACAATATTACTTGTATCAATATAACATAAACTTGTTACAACACGCCTAAAATAGGTGGTATCTTTAATAGCTGGGCTTTTTAGGGTGAGAGAATCTCCTCGTTTATTCCAATTTTTCTTATCTATAGAACTTTCCCAACTAAATTTATAGTTAGCACCACCACCCACAGGAATAGTACCAGTAAGATTAAAACCAGTTGTATCACCCTCACAAATAATTGCTTTTGAAGTGTTTATGGTGTTATTCAATATCTTGGGGTGAATATCAACTTTTATGATATTGCTATATACCGAATCACACCCATTTTTCATAAGTCGTCTAAAATAGGTAGCTTTTGTAAGACCTGCTGGCGTAAAATAATATAAGGTATCTTTTTGGGCTTTTGTAGTATCTGATTTTACCCAAGTTTTGTTATCAAAAGATTGTTGCCAACGATATTTAAAACTAACAGAATCTACCTTGAAATTTTTGATGCTGTCTTTCATAACAATTCCCATACCTGTTGGGCATACAAATTGGTCTTTTGAAATTTCATTTTTAGGCAACTTTTTAGCCACTACAATCCGTAAAAGTAAACTTGTATCAGGTTTTCCGCATGTTTTGCTACTTACAATACGTCTAAAATACATGGTATCTGCCGAAATAATAGGTAAATAACTAAGTGTACGGTCTTCATCTTGCCATTTTCCAGTATTTTGGCGGCTTTGCCATAAATATTGCGGTTTTCCATCACCACCTGTAGGAATTTTACCTTTTAATGAATCTGGTTTTGTGCCATCACATAAAAATGGTTTGGCTGTAGAAATAAGATTATTTCCATATTTTTTGAGAAAGGTAACTTTGACTTTGTTACTTGTATCTATCTTACAACGTCCATCATTGGCTAATCTACGATACCACGAGGTTGTTGTTATGCCTGTGATGGTGTAATCTTTGGCTTGTCCACCAATATCAATCCAATTAATAGAATCTATTGACCGTTGCCATTGGTATTTTACAGTAAGTTTATCAATACCACTTTTTGCTTCATCACCTGTTAAAGTAGGCAATTTTTCACCTTCGCAATAGGTTTGTGAACTTTTGATAGATGATTTTGACACAGAGCAGCCATTTACTTTTAAGCGAATAAAACGGCGAACTAAGGTAAGTCCAGGAACGATTGAATTTGTAATTCGAAGTTGATAATTCCCTGCATCTGCCACTGTAACGTCATCAAAAGTAAGTGTAGATGTGCTTTGAGGAACTGCAACAAAGCCAGCAGCCGTTTGTTTAAACCAACTGTATGAATTTGCTGTACCACTTACAGTTGTTAACAAAGGTACTTTATCACCTTCCTTATACACAATAGTTGTATCCGTAGCCAAGCTATCTTGAGGTATGTACTTGATAATAGAAATTGTAATATTTTTTTCTAAACTACCAAACCCTAATTGATTACTAGCAACCACTAGTTCGGTAAAACCATTTGATGACGGAAAATCAGGTATTCCTGTCAGTTTATTTCCAGAAATATTAAACTGTTTTAGTTTTGTTAAGGAAGCAAATGCACTAGGCAATACGCCTGTAAAGGCGTTATTTTGTAAGTATAATGTAACTAATGCAGGACACGAAGCAATTCCTGCTGCGACTGCTCCAGTAAGTTTATTGCCATCTAAACGCAATTCCGTAAGGGAAGTCAATCCTTGAAAAGCTGCGGGTAATGTTCCTGTTAAGTTACGAGTACTTAAAATAAGTTTAGTAACTTTTCGACTTGTCGCATTATCAATCGTAACACCAGCCCATTCATTAATAGGTTTTGTTAAATCCCAAGGCGTTGTCCATGTAGCTCCCCCTGTTGCAGTATAGAGTGCCACTAAAGCCGCAGAGTCTGGGCTTACGGGTGGTGGTATACGTAATCGTTTATGTAGTATATGTTTGCTTTTGTGATTGAAAATAGGGTACTTGTTTTCATCTTTTAGTGTCGCAAAACTTTTCTGCCCAACTGTTCCGCCATATATGAACAACAAGGCTATCATAAATCTGATGTGAAATAGCATAAATCTTTGATAGAGTAAAATATTTTCTGCAAATATACATTTTTACAAAGAATAAGTATAAAAACTATACCATAATTAACATAAAATGGTATTTAGATGACTACTTGAAGGCTTATTTGTAAAATAGTATCCTATATCTTTGATACCGACTCGTTAAAAAAATTATTGTTTGCGACTCTTTGTGTATTCACGCCAACAAATTTTGATGCGTTTGCTAACTTGTTGAATGAAAATAAAAAGACTTAGTAGGTAGGCAATGCTTTCAATAAAAATAGAATGTCCAACTAGTTGTTTACATGCTGCAATAGGTACTGCAAGCATGGCAGCAATGGCTAAAATTGTAACGAGTTGTCCCAAATAAAATAAGGCTTTCACGCCTGCCAAATAGCCACTTACAAGCATACTACCTAGCCAAAATATACCCATGCCTAGCACCAAATAAGACTTCATACCATACACAGTATCAATATAATAACCTGCTATACTTACTCCAACAAGCAAACAGATAATATATAATAAACGGTAGGGTACATGAAAATCGGGTACACATGAGTTTTCATTTTCTTGTAAAGAAGGTGCTATAACTTTTCTATTATAGGAAATAATGTTATAAACTTGTTTCAGTATAGCTTGAAAAATCACATTACCAAATAATGGTTTCAACCATGGCATTTTATGCCCAATAATAAGGAACAGACTATCCAGTCCATAATAGACCTTTTTATGGTCTATATCTACCAAAGCTATTTCATGTCGAGAACGGTTGGAGTCAATTAATTCACACCCCTCAAACTTGTCTACTTCTGAATAATTCCACCGCCCATTTTTTTCTAGCCACCCATATTGTGTAAATACACCCGTATATAACGCACACATGGGACACTCAGTATCATAAATAAGTACATGATTTTTTAGAGGTTTCATAAGTTTCAGAAAGAATTGAAAGTTACTAAACTAACGAAAAATTACAGAAAAATGTTCTGTTTTGGTAGAATTACTTTATCCTATATGTCCAAAAATTTGTTGCGAAGTTCTGGGGTTGGCAACCGACAACTTTCATTTTTGCCAAACCAATGGTATCTATTTTTAGCAATATAACTATATATCCCATCACGTATAAATGAAGGTACTATCCAAAAAATAGCCAGCAATTTCCACAAAATGCCCAATTGTATAGCCACTGTAAGGGCTGCCGTTGATTTTGTCAATAGGTTACCATGATAAACCAACACAAACGAATTAAAATCTTGCGTATCGAAATTGTTTTTTGCCAAAATAGCTTGTCCAAGTGTGGATTGTAAGGAGGCGAAATGAAATAAATTCTGTTTGTCATGGTCTATGACAAAATTTACAGATGCGTTACATAAATTGCAAACACCATCAAAAAGGATAAGGTTATGATATAACATAGCTCGCAAAGGTATGCAAAAGACAGCTCATCTATACAACTTCCTTCATATCTTTTAGAACAACAGTAATTTTTACTGTTAAATACTTGCGTACACTATTATTTTTTTTATAACTTTACGCCATGCAAAAAGAGGTTATCAGAACAATCAATATAGCTCGTAGCTATCAAATGGGAGATGAGGTAATTCATGCCCTAAAATCAGTATCTATTGTGATTAATAGAGGTGAATATGTGGCTTTTATGGGACCTTCTGGTTCTGGAAAATCTACGCTTATGAACATAGTGGGTTGTTTGGACACACCTAGTACAGGAGAATATTTTTTGAGTGGAAAAAATGTGAGTCAAATGGACGATAATGAACTAGCCGAAATTCGTAATAAAGAAATAGGGTTTGTATTCCAAACTTTTAATTTATTACCTCGTGCTACGTCCTTAGATAATGTTGCTTTGCCCTTAGTTTATGCAGGATATAGTAAAGCAGAACGAAGTGAAATTGCACAAAAATCCTTAGAAAGTGTAGGGCTTGGAAATCGGTCAAAACATAGACCAAATGAACTATCAGGCGGACAACGCCAACGTGTAGCTATTGCACGAGCTTTAGTAAATAATCCGAGTATTATTCTAGCCGATGAACCAACAGGAAACTTAGATAGCAAAACCTCCCATGAAATTATGGACTTATTTGAACTTCTTTATCAAAAAGGGAATACAATTATTATGGTAACGCATGAAGAAGACATTGCAAAGTATGCACATCGAATTATTAGATTACGTGATGGATTAGTAGAGTCTGATAAGGAAAATATACGCTAACACATAAGAATATCTACTAAATATATTTTTTCACTTCTTTCAGTATTGCTATGAAATTTGTTGTTTCTATTCCTGGGCTTGCACGCACAATTCCAATGAATCATTTTGTTCCACAGTCTTTGCGTAAGCTAGGTCATGAGGTTGTTGTATATAATCATGAACGAGCTAGTTGGAAGGAAAAATTACGACAAAAAATATCAAAACAAAACTTTATTACCTATAAGAATACGCAATTATTAGCACTTCTTGACAAAGAAAAACCAGATGTGTTTTTTAGTATTTACGGACGTACACAAGATGCCACAACCATAGAAGCTATAAAAAAAAGAAACATTTTAACCATTTCTTGGTGGCTTAATGACCCTTTTGAATTGGGATTTCAATTAGCACCTGCTGCTTCCTACGATTTTTATTTTTCAAATAGCCTATACACACAAGAATTTTATCGCAAGCAAGGTGTTAAGAATATTCATTTTTTGCCTGTTGGTATAGATATAAATACACATAAACCTGCACCACAACGTGCTTATAAGTATGAGGTTTTATTTGCAGGAGATTTTCACCCAATGCGAGAAGAAATTATTGCAACCCTTATCAAAAAAGGATTGCCAATTTCTATTCTAGGTCCTTGGGGCAAACAAGATATGAAACACAACAGTTTATTAGCTCCCCATTTTGTTGGACAACGTCGTTTTTTTTCGCCACAAGAAATGGTTACAGCTTTTCAACAAGCAAAAATAGTTTTAAATATTCATTCATGGTTAGGCAAATATGACTATGGTATAAATCCACGTTTATTTGAAGCAAGTGGCTGTGGAGCTTTTCAACTTTGCGACATGAAACGAGAAATTCCCCTCCTTTTTGAACCCCAAAAAGAAATTGTGCTCTATAATACAACCGAAGAACTTGCTGAGTTAATTCCATATTATTTGGAACATACTAGTGAAAGAGAACAAATAGCAACTGCAACCTATCAACGTGCCATGCGTGAACATACTTATCTTGCTCGTATGGAAAAGGTGCTAGAAATCATTACTCATTCTAAAGGATAAAAATAATTCTATTTTTTGTGGCTAGTTGGTTGCATACAGTTCGGTATTTCCTTTGTAGGAAGTTCGTATACTTGTGCTTTTATTCAACTTTTTCCCTACCTTTGCACGCACAATAAACAACCTTACTTTTTACAAAAACTAGTTTAACTTATGAATATTGGTATCATTCGAGAAGGGAAAAAAATACCTGATAAACGTACAGCTTTTTCGCCTGAACAATGTCAGGAAATCATGAAAACATATCCTTTTGTTCGTTTTTATGTGCAACCAAGCCCAATACGCTGTTTTAAAGACGAAGAATATGCAGCTCAAGGGTGCATAGTTCAAGAAGATTTAAGACCTTGTGCTATTATTTTTGGTATAAAGGAAGTGCCTATTGATGCCTTATTAGCATCAAAAACCTACTTGTTTTTTTCACATACGATAAAAAAACAACCCTATAATAGAAAATTATTGCAAGCTATTTTAGAAAAAAGAATAGCCTTGATAGATTATGAAACACTAAAAAACACAAAGGGAGAACGTATTGTAGCTTTTGGGCGTTATGCAGGGCTTGTAGGAACGTATAATGGAATTTTGGCATACGGTAAAAAATATGACTTATTTACGTTACGGTCTGCTCATGTGCTTTTTGACCGTAAAGAAATGGATATAGAGTTAGCTAAAGTGATCTTACCGCCTATTAAAATAGCTCTAACGGGAAATGGACGTGTTACAAAAGGAGCTATTGAAATGCTAGAAGCTATGAATATTCGTAAAGTGTCTATGGAAGATTACCTACACATGACGTTTGATGAACCTGTGTATACACAACTCCGTTCGGCAGATTATCATAAACGCAAAGATGGCAAACCATTTGATAACGAATTTTATACAAATCCAACGGTTTATAAAAGTGATTTCCAACAATTCTATCAACAAACAGATATGTTAGTCGCAACAGCGTATTGGAATCCACAAGCTCCTGTTTTATTTACTAAGGAAGAAACACAACGCAGTGATTTTAAAATTAGGGTCATAGCTGATATTACTTGTGATATTAATGGCTCTATTCCGACAACTGTACAACCTTCAACAATTACAGAACCTTTGTATGATTTTAATACTCAAAGTTTTGAAGTAGAAACAGCATGTAGTAATTTACAACATATAACAGTCATGGCTGTTGATAATTTGCCTTGTGAAATGCCTCGTGATGCTTCTGTAGATTTTGGGAGAGATTTGATTGATAGGGTATTGCCAAGTTTAGTCGTGCAAGATACTGAACAAATTATAGCAAATGCTTTTGTTGCAAAAGAAGGTACACTAACTTCTAATTTTAGCTATTTGGAAGATTATGTGAGCATGGTTTATTAACCCTGTCCTATGAAGTAACTCATATAGATTAAGCACCATAAACAAGTGTTTATGGTGCTTTTAAGTTTCTAAATTTTTAATTTTCTACTAATGATAACGATTGTATCTAGCACAAATCGAAAAAATTCGACAACACTAAAAATAGCCACCTTGTATCAACAACGATTACAAGCCATGCAACTCACATCAACCCTTATCGATTTATCAGACTTACCACAAGATTTTATCTTTTCAGCTTTGTATGAAAATAATGGAAAGCATCCTGTTTTTAATACATTTCGGCAACAAATAGCAGAAAGCACTAAACTTATTTTTATTGTTCCTGAATATAATGCTTCTTACCCAGGTGTTCTAAAAGGTTTCATTGATGGCTTGTCCTATCCAGATGCGTTGGCGGGTAAAAAAGCAGCCTTAGTTGGTTTATCATCAGGTGTGCTTGGAAATGCGTGGGGACTAAATCATTTAACAGATGTTTTTCATTACTTGACTATGGAAGTATTATCTATAAAAGTACGATTGGCAAATATTAAGGCACATTTTATACAAGGAGAACTAACAAATCCTCTTTATAATGAACTCATACAGATTCAATTAGAAAAATTTAAAGATTTCTAAGATGAGCCCTATTCACATGAAAACGACTAGATTGATTATCAATTAATTTGACTTACTTGAATATCCGTTTATTAT
>Ga0247722_10001543_pt1 | contig 12624 bp, 11 predicted proteins | sample MSEWelMarce3H_FC_FD_189094 | JGI IMG/M metagenome (GOLD analysis project Ga0247722, IMG submission 189094) | Subsurface sediment microbial communities from gas well in West Virginia, United States - MSEEL Well Study Marcellus 3H_FC | ecosystem: Environmental > Terrestrial > Deep subsurface >... | reverse complement strand
CTTCAATTAATTTTAACTTTTCGTCTTTACCTTCGGTAATAAGTGAAGTATAATCTAATTTAATTGAACTATCAGGAACTTGTAAGTCTCCCGAAAATTTACCCCAAATACGTCCTAACCCTTCTTTAGAATACGCAATAAGATATTTTCTAACCCAGTTTTGTGCCGGTTTGTTTAAGGTGTCCCAAGTTAATTGTTCGGTATCCACATCTGACGGTAACTTAATAACGTCTTTATTTTTATCTAAACAAGTATCTCTATCGGTTGTTGGATAATACCAATACCACACTCTATATGTTTTTAATGAACCAAAATCAAATCTACCACCCGGTACATTATAAAGATGAACAATCTTTGTTCCGTTAGGTCCTGCAGTGATTCTATATGTTAATTCCCCACCTATTAAACGATTTTTAAGATTTCTATCTTGCATCCTTAATAAAAGGTCAAACGCTGGTAACATAAAATATGAACCCGATGAACCCACCTGAGCAAATCCACCCACACCACCAAATCCAACACCACCAAGACCACCAAATCCCCCTAAGAATGGGTCAACAATTGAATCCGATAACTCGGCACGTGTGAACCATAAAAGTTCGTTAATTTCACGGCCAGCAGGTATTACGTATGTTTGTGTATTACCTGATAACTCAATAAAATCTTTCTTCATTTCATTATCACCACCCGCCTGTAATCCTACGATTTTAGAATAGGAATATGAATATTGTGTTTCATAATCTAAACTTCTTGTTGTAAATGCACGAGTCAAAGATTGTGTATCCACATCTAATCCCGCCAATGCTGACCATTGTGACTCGATTAACCAATCACTAACGTATTGTTCATATTCAGATAGAGACAACTCTAAGAAAGTGTCCATTTGTTCTTCGGTAAGTTCTATACCACGAACGGGCATACCTAATAGGTGAAAAACCTGAGTATATAGTTTATCTTTTTGTTCTTGGGTTATAATTGTTGCGCTCATATTACATAAATATCTAGGTTTTTATTATGAATTTTTAAAATTTTTTATTATATTAGTGTTTATGGATATAAAAGAAAGATTAAGAACATTAGATATAAATCCGATTTCCGAAGTGCGGTTGGATGATAGTCTATCTAAATTATGGCAAAGTAACATAAAAATTAAACTACATATTAAGTTTAAGATTTTAGATATTTTAAAAGAAATATACGAACCTATGGGTCTTTGGACTCAAAACCCAACAGAAAAAACTGAAGATATTGGTGTAATTTATAACGGAAAATGGGATGAATTGATGCAAGCGGATACTAACTATACCGGACACTCAATTATTTTTAATCGTTGTAATTTATTCATTTATAACCTATACCGTAAAAAGGGCATAGAGTCGATTGAAATTGGTGGTGAAAATTTTACATATAAAGAACCGATAATTTTCCATAAAAACGATTCTGATGTTGACACAATTAAGAAAATAGACAGAATCTTTAAAATAATTGAATATAAAAAAGAAGAAATATTTTTAATTGGTAATCCCTTTTGTGAAGAATTAAGGTCATTATTTAGAAAATTCATGGAACTAGGTGATAAAGCACAACATTTTTATGAAAAACATATACATGAGTTTTTTGATGATATAGTTAATTATGAATCGACGAAAGGTCGTGGTGATAAACGAGACAGAACTGAAGGAATCGATGTTTGGAAAACTCACACCTCGAGAAAATCCACGGACCAAATTAAAGGAACATGTAAAATCACGCCATTAGAAGATGGTTATTTAGTTAATGTTGCAATGTCTAAAAATTCTAAATGTGATTATTACGTGTTTGTTTGTGGTGAAGAAAAAATAATGATATTCGATAACATTAAAGAAAAATTAACATTTACAGATAATGGAGTAATTTTTCCAAATGAATTATTATACAAAGAAAAAAATTACAATGAATAATAAATTAAACGAACTATTCAAATTATGTGGAACTAATAATTTTATTTTCACCTACCAAAAAGAAGGTGTTGAAAATTTTATATCTTACGAATTAGAACCAGAACGAAAAATAATTGTAAACATTCCCAACTCAGAAGATTCTAAGTTGGAAATGTTATTAAGTAATAAAATTAATGAATTAAAAGAGTTGTTTAAGTAAATCTTTACTAAACGATTCTGAATATTCTCCGTCACCCATTACTTGGTCAATTACATTTTTCTTTTTCTGTAAAATGTTATAGATAATTTTTTCAACAGTGTTCTCAAATACAGGATAGTAAACGAGAACACTATTTTTTTGACCATATCTATATGCTCTATCTTCCCCTTGGGCGTGGTCCGCAGGTACAAATGATAAATCATTCATGATAACAACTTCAGCGGCAGTTAATGTAATACCAACACCGGCAGCTTTAATGTTACCAATAAAAACTTTTATTTTATCGTCACTTTGAAATCTATCCACATTCTCTTGTCTCTTATCCTTATTCATACGTCCATCCAATGTTACAGAAATCTTTTTATATTTTTCATGTAACATATCTAAGGACATTGTGAAGTTTGTCATAACAATTACTTTTTTTCCTTGTTCAACAAACTTATCAATTAACTCACAAGTGTATGGAATTTTTTCATAAGCAATTAGTTGTCTAATTTTCATTAAACGATTTAACGTAACCGTAATTGTTTCGTCATTTTTCTTATCGTTAGTTATTCTTGTAAACTCCTCTAATTCCTCATCATACATTTTACTCGTTAACTCAACAAAAACGGGAGTTACAATTTTTTCAGGTAAGTCAAGAATATCTGTTTTCATTCTTCTTAAAACAACATGTTTAGTTCTTTCACGAAGTTCATCCAAATTACTCGCACCACTCGTATTCCACACCTTACGGTTACCAACATTAAATTGATATCCTTTACAATATCTACGAACATATGATTGCCAATTCAGTGTTAATGGTGAATCAACAATCTTTAGTAAATTAAAATAGTTTATTGGTCGAGATGTCATCGGAGTTCCTGTTAACAACCAAACTTTTGGTATTTGTTCAAGTACATCATTCAATAATCTTGTTCTGTTTGCCGTTGCGTTTGAAATGTAGTGAGCCTCGTCTACAATTGCTAAATCAAATTTCTCATTAACCAATAATTTATAATCATCACTATCTTCACTCTTATCTGTCGTGTGATAGTTTTTAATAATATCATAGTTGATTATATAGTAGTCAAAAGTTGACCCCCATTTACGTCCTTCGACGATTAATACCTTTTTATCTGAATAATTTGCAATTTCTCTTTTCCAATTTATTTTTAAAGATGCGGGACAAACAATTAAAACTTTCTTAATGTTAGATTCAATCGACGCGATAACCGCTGAGGTCGTTTTTCCGAGACCCATATCATCCGCGAGTATAAACTTATCATTGGCTAATAACTTCTCAATGGCGACCTTCTGGTGGTCCATAGGAGGTCTTACATCGTACTTTGAATAGTCGATAACTCTATTGAGTTTCTTTTCTTCTTGAACAACGGCAGCTTTAGGTAACCACATAGCACTTAAATTCTCACCATCAAGTATTTTACCCCATATATGGAACGCCTTTTCGGTTTCGCATAGTAATTTTTCACACCATATTTTATCGGGAGGTAATGGTAATAATTTATCTTCCATTATCTTTTCACCAAATGAACCTACAATGTTGATATATTTTCTTGCAACTCTTGGAGTTGTTTCATAGTATTTTAATACGTAATCTGCTTGAGGTCTTGTTAACTTAAAGTTCTTAACTTCAGTAAACTTCCTTTTCCAATCTAACAATTGATTGTTTGAACCTTCATATGTTGAAAGGATGGTTCTTGCCTCAATTTCAGGGATTTTTGTTTCCATATTAAAATATAAAGAATTAGATTGAATAATTAAACTATTTATAGAAGATATGGATAATAAATTACCAATAACGAGAATGTCTAAATTCTTCTCTAAGGAGGATTTCGACTTACAAATAGAGATGGGTCAGGAATACCTACACGGAGATTTAAACATGAAACTTGTTCTTTATCGTGTTGATAGGGCAAAGTCTGACATTGACGATGTGTATGGTGAAGTAGGTAAAGATGAAATCAAATATTTCCCACCTATTGAATTTAATGGGTTGGTTAAAATTGAAGAGGCTAAAAACAGTTCATATAAAGGAGGTACAATGAGATATCTTGAGCCGGGTAATATGCAAATATCGGTTTATTTGAAACAATTGGAAGACTTAAACATTGATATAAAATATGGTGATTATATAGGTTACCCACAGAGTGAAGGTAGACTTAGGTTTTACACGGTATCAAATGACGGAAAAGTTACATCAGATAATAAACACAATTATTTTGGTTACAAACCGTATTACCGTACAATAACATGTGTACCAACACAAGAAAACGAATTTAGAGGAATATAAAATGGGTATACCTAAAAGAAAAAACAATATTGAGATTTACAAGGGTAAAGAACTAACCGAAAGAAGACAACAACTTTTGGATAGGATTACTAAATCCGATTCATACTTACCTGACTCTATATTACATGATGATTTAGATGGTGGAATGTTAGATTTTGTTAAAGAAAACTTAAAAGTTGTATCTGACGGTAGTCAAATTCCTGTTATTCCAAAAATATTAACAATTCAAAGATGGGGTGAAATTTCAAATAATTGGAATTTCTCAGATGAAGACGGAAATATGAAACTTCCATTTATTGGGGTTATTAGAAGACCCGATGTTCAGCCTGGTACCAATCCATCAATTCAAAGAACGATTCCCGATAGAAGAAATTTCAATTATGCAACCGTACCTACATGGAATGGTTCACAAATGGGAGCAGATATCTACAAGATGCCACAACCCGTAGCGGTTGACATTAGTTTTGAAATTACAATAGTTTGTCAAAAATTTAGAGACTTAAACAGGTTTAACAAAATTTTCTTACAAAAATTCTCATCAAGACAAGCTTATACAACAGTTAAGGGTCATTATATTCCAATCATATTGGATAAGATTAGTGATAATTCACCTATTGACACATTGGATGGTAGAAAATTTTACATGCAGACATATGATTTAACAATGTTAGGGTTTTTAATTGATTCAGAGGAGTTTGAAATTAAACCCGCAGTTAGTAGACTTTTTCTTATGACTGAATTTGTTGGGGTTAAACCTTACGAGAAGAAATTTTTCAATAAATCAATTGAAACAAAAACGGTAACATTCATTGCCGATGGGATGCAAACGACGTTTAGTGTTGGGGAAAGTATTGGATTTTTATTTTATGTATCAATTAATGGACTTCTACAAGAACGTGATGTCGATTATTTTCATATAGCTCAAACATCTAAAATAACGTTCGCATCACCTCCACCTGAAGGTAGTACCGTTATGGTATCATACTATCCGGGTAGAAATAGTGTTTTTATTGACAGTTATGGTAAACCTTTATTTTTAGAAAACGAAATATTCGTATATGATGGTTCAACATTGACTTTTACGGTTCAAAATAAAATCGATAGTGTTATCCACATTGACATAAATGGACTTGTTGATGAGGAGGGTACAGGATTCGCCATTAGTGGAGATAAAGACATAACATTGTTAGGGACACCAACGATTGGTTCAAAAATTGGGGTGTGTTATATACACTAATCGTCACCGTACATATCCCTCTTTTTGGGTTTACAGTGTTCCTCAATCCACTTTTCAATAACTTTATAAATTTTTAGTCCATTTTTTTCACAATGCACTTTTAACATCTCATGATGTAATTCACTTATTTTGACGTTTTTTGTTTTGTTTTCCATAACTAAAGATAAATAAAGATATAAAAAGATAAATTACTATCTTTTTATCTAAAATTACGGAAATCTTTGCTAAAAACAAAGATATTTATTGAATAAGTAATAAAATAATTAACCAAACAACAATCGATGGCAAATTCAAACAGAGTATTCGTTTCTCCAGGAGTCTACACTTCAGAGAAGGATTTAACATTTGTTGCACAAAGTGTCGGAGTAACAACATTAGGTTTAGTAGGTGAGACTTTAAAAGGTCCAGCTTTCGAACCAGTTTTGATTACAAATTTCGACGAATTTAAAACATATTTTGGTACAACGTCACCTCTTAAATACGGTAACGGTAACCCTAAATATGAATTACCTTATGTTGCAAAATCTTATCTTCAAGAATCAAACCAACTATTCGTAACAAGAGTACTTGGATTAACGGGTCATAAACCAAATAAAACATTTGGTTTAAAAACATTAGGTAGTGTCATATTTGACGCTACGTCAACACCTGTTACAGGAACAGGAACAATGATTCCAACAATAACAGGAATAACAGGAAGTACATACTATTTTAGTTTGTCGAGTAAAACCGCAACAACAGGTGATAGTGTAACTAAATTTATAACTGATGGAACATATTCAGATAATGAATGGTTCACAATTGGTTATGTACCTGAAAGTGCAACTACCGGTTTAACGGGTAACGAAATTACGGGACCAATTGGTAGTGCAACAGGATATACTTGGGCAAATAATTTCTTCACTGAATCAGCTGGTGTGGTTAATGGGTTACATTCATATCTTTTTGTTTACTCAGGTTCATCTAATACATTTAATGTAACTAGATTTAACTATACAGGAGCAACTGAAAATGATTACCATCACGTAACAGTGGCGGCATTAAGGTCAAGAGGTAAGTATGTTGGTAGTACACTAGATTTACAAGTTACGGCAAATGTTGGTTTTACTATTAGTTCAGCGGATATCGACCATAATATCTTAAATGATTTTAGTATCAACATAACATCCGATGGAGCAACTACAAAAACATATACATGTTCATTAGATAACACATCAACAAAATACATTACTAAGGTTTTAGGTGTTGATGTTTTTGATAAAGACATGGACGAATATCCATTATATGTTTATGAGATTTATCCAAATTTAATTAAAACCCTTTATAATAGAGGTTTAGTTAGAGGAATTGACTTAGAAGAAGTTTATCATTCAGTTGGTAATGATTTCGTAGCTGAATACGATACAACGATTTCACCTATGGTGGTTTCTGAAGTACGTGGTGGAAAAGTAGCGGATTTGTTTCAAATCCAAACAATTTCAGATGGTGACGCAGCTAATTACCAAGTTAAAATTTCAATTGTGAACGTTAACTTGGATGAAGGTGAGTTTGATTTATTAGTTCGTGACTTTTACGATACTGACGATAATATGGTTGTATTAGAAAAATTCACAAGATGTTCAATGAATATGGACGTTGCTGGTTATATCGGTAGAAAAATCGGTACATCTGACGGTGAATATGAATTACGTTCTAAATTTATCACTTTAGTTTTGGCTGATGGTCACCCAACAGACGCAATTCCATGTGGTTTCAAAGGTTTCGTAACTGATACATTAAGTGGTTCAACATTGGGTTCTGTAATTTATAAGACACAATACCAAGATGCGGGTGATATTGTTGACCTTGCGGCTTACAATTCATTCGGAACTGTTGAATCTGGAGATAAAATCAAAAAAGTATCTTTAGGTTTATCATCTAAAGTTGGTTTTGATAAAGATATATTGAAATACAAAGGAGTTAATCCTGATAAAGTAACAACAGGTTTTCACTTATCTAAAAATGCTGCGGCAATTACAGGTAATACAATCACAGGATTTGAATATGATTGTACACCATACGATTTAGAAGGAGCAGATAAAGGAAAGTTATCAACATTAGCAGCACGTAAATTTACATTCGCGGTGTTTGGTGGTTTTGATGGTTGGGACATTTACAGACAAGATAGAACTAATTCAGATTCGTTCATTTTTGGTAAATCAACTTATACCGTAAATAACACAAATAATGGTGGTGTATTCAATGCAAATGTTGGAAATTCTGATTATTATTCATATGTAAAAGGTATTGAGACTTTCTCAAACCCTGAAGCTGTTGATATTAACGTATTTGCAACACCTGGTATTAACTTTTACGACCATGGTTCATTGACAACTACCGCAATCGACATGATTGAGAACGATAGAGCGGATTCATTATATATCATCGCATCACCTAACGTAACAACGGCGGATGAGGCAATTGACAATTTGGATACGGCTTCTTTGGATAGTAACTATTCTGCAACATATTGGCCTTGGATTCAAGTTAGAGATAACGACAATTCAACTCAATTGTTCCTTCCACCAACAGGTGAAGTTCTTAAGAATATCGCATTAACTGATAACGTATCATATCCATGGTTCGCAGTAGCGGGTTATTCAAGAGGTTTGGTAAATGCAATCAAAGCACAAAAGAAATTAACTCTTGATGAAAGAGATAGTTTATATAAAAATAGAATTAACCCAATCGCTACATTCTCTGATACAGGTACTATTATTTGGGGTAACAAAACGTTACAAGTTAGAGAGTCTGCTTTAGACAGAATCAACGTAAGAAGATTATTATTAAGAGCAAGAAAATTAATTTCAGCGGTTGCAGTTAGATTATTGTTCGAACAAAATGATGAACAAGTAAGAAATGAATTCTTGAGATTGGTTAATCCAATTCTTGAAGCAATCAAGAAAGAAAGAGGTTTATATGACTTCCGTGTAAGTGTATCAAATGACCCAGAGGACATAGATGCTAACACATTAAGAGGTAAAATATACATTAAACCTACTCGTTCACTTGAATTTATCGATGTGGAATTCATTATTACTCCAACAGGAGCTTCATTTGAAAATATCTAATCTAAAAGGAGATATAAAAAAAGGAAGGGTATCAGAAATGGTACCCTTTTTTAGTTCCACATGGAACCATAATAATATTATCGTTATATTTTTAAAAATACCCAGTAATACTGGAACTAGAAATTCTAGTATTACTTATTTTATTCTAGTATTTATTATATTATATTCTATTTATACTGGAACTTATTTGCTGGAGCCTGTAAAAAACTACGGAAAATAATTGACAAAGTCAAGTTTCGGTGTAAAAAAAATTTATTTCCATTTGGGATATATTTATAAGAGTATAAAATAACAAAAAAACTTAACAAATACAACATGGCAGATTTACTAATGAAAATGCCGGTTCCTTATGAACCGAAACGTAAAAATAGATTTATTCTAAGATTCCCTTCATCATTGGGTATCAACGAATGGTACGTGACTTCAACAGCTCGTCCAAGTGCAAAGATTAAATCTGTAGAAATTCCTTTCTTGAACACTTCAACTTACGTTGCAGGTCGTTTTGATTGGGAAGAGATAAAAGTAACGTTCAAAGACCCAATTGGTCCTTCAGCGTCTCAAGCACTTATGGAGTGGTTCCGTTTACACGCTGAATCAGTTACAGGTCGTATGGGATATGCCGCAGGTTACAAGAAGGACGTTGAACTTGAGATGTTAGACCCAACAGGAGTTGTCGTTGAAAAATGGATACTTCAAGGTTGTTTCTTAACAAGTTTGAACTTCGGTGATTTGAACTATTCACAAGATGATTTAGCAACAATTGATGCTTCATTGAGAATGGATAGATGTATTCAAGTATACTAATATTCGTAATTTACATATTGAAAACCCATTAACTATTAAGGTAAATCTGTCTAATAAGTTAATGGGTTTTTATTTTTACGGTAATCTTTACTTTTACATAGTTATAGTGTAAACTTATACCATGGAAGAATTAAGAATAGACCCAACGATTGCCTACGATGTGGTGGAATTACCAAGTCGAGGTATACATTACCAAAACGGTAAGAAATCTGTTAAAGTGGCTTATTTAACAGCGGCAGATGAAAATATATTAGCATCACCAAATTTAATTGCAACAAATACAGTTGTCAATGAGTTAATTAACAGAAAAGTTTTAGACCACGATTTAAAATTTGATGATATTGTTGAAGAAGACAGACAAGCAATTCTAATCTTTTTAAGAAACACAGCTTTCGGTTCCGAATATAATATGTCAATAACTGACCCAAAGACTAATGAACAATTTACAACAGTTATTGATTTATCAAACGTACCGATTAAAGAATTTAAATTAGTCGCAGATACGAATAATGAATATCCTTATTACTTTGAAAAAAGTAAAGTTGATGTTACATTTACTTTCTTAACTCAAAAACAGGAAGATGAATTACAAAAAATCAAAGACAGTTGGAATGGTAATGGTATTGCACCAATAGTTACCAAAAAACTTGAAATGATGATTAAATCAATCGGAGGTAATAGAAACCAAATGGAAGTTCGAAACCTAATTGAACGTTTACCAATAAAAGATTCCCAAGATTTTAGAAAATTTATTTCAGATATTAAACCTGGATTAGATTTGACTAAAAATGTAACCACCCCGTCAGGAGATATAGTCCAAGTTGAAGTTGGATTCGGGGTTGAGTTTTTTCGCCCTTTCTACGGATTATAGGAAAGGTCAGCTCGATGAGATACTATATTTAGTAAAAAGAGGATTTTCATATTCAGATATTATTTCAATGCCTGTATATGTTAGACGATATTACGTACAATACTTGATAGAAATTGAAAGTGGAAACAATTAACAATCTATTTATAAGGTATGAACGATAAATTATCCCAACTCGCTAAATCGGGAAAACAGACCGAATTTTTTAACGAATATCAAAAGACATATCCGAACGCGAAAGTGGCGGATATTTCTGCTGCTTACAATTTTTATAGGACCACAGATAATACAGCGGCCACAAATCAAACATCAAGCACCTCAACTGTAGCGGGAGCCACAGCAACCGTACCACAAGGTATACTACAAACAGTAAGAGAAGGTTTAAAAAGTCAATCAGGAAAAGATTATGGTTCATCAAGTGAAAATGCAACAATTGAAAGTTCCATTAATATGTTATTTGATGCAAATAATAAATTAAAATCATTAGGGGACATTGCAAAAGATGCGGTCGGTAAAATTGGTACAGGGGTAGTCGACAATTACAAACAACAAAACGCATTATTACAAGATATTAATTCGGGAACAATGATGACCGGAGAATTATCTAAAGCATTCAGAGAAGAAATTACTGAAGCATATCCAGACGCACAAAGATTGGGTATTTCATTTCAAGATTTATCAACTACAATGAGTAATTTAGTTGCTAATTCAGGTAGATTTAGGTTAGTAAACGCCGAAACAATTAGAGACATGGAATTGTCAAGTAAATTTGTTGAAGGTGGAATGGATGGTGCAGCACAAATGGCTAACGACTTTCAAAGAGTATCAATGGGAGTTAAAGATACAATGGAGTATATTCAAGACGCAAGTAAGAGTTCACTTACGTTAGGTTTAAATTCAAAAGAAACAATCAGTAGAGTTGGTCAGAATATTGGATTATTAAATCAATATGGATTTAAAAACGGTATAGAAGGTCTAACAAAAATGGCTCAAAAGGCTCAATCGTTAAAAATGGACTTTTCCATGGTTACCGCATTAGCGGACAAAGCGTTCGAACCTGAAGGAGCAATGGAATTAGCGGCACAATTATCTGCGGTTGGTGGGGCGTATGGGGCCATGAATGACCCACTTAAGTTAATGTACATGACAACTAATGACATGAACGGACTACAAGATGCGTTAGCGGGTACGGTAAAAGGATTGGCAACATTTAATCAGTCAACCGGTAGATTTGAGGTCACGGGGGCAAACTTAAGACAAGTGAGAGCCATTGCAACTGCAACTGGTCAAGATTTTAAACAATTATCAGATTTGGCGGTTAATTCGGCACAAAGAATGTCTGCAGCTAGTGAATTAATGTCGACAGGATTGGTAATGGATGATGATGACAGGGAGTTTCTTACTAATATGTCTCAAATGAAAGATGGTAAAATGGTAATTGAAGTACCTAAAAGTTTACAAGCACAATTAGGTGGTAGTACGGTTGCTTTAGAATCATTAAGTGGCGCTCAAAAGGATATTTTATTGAATCAAAGAGAGGCATTTAAAAAAATGTCAGCTGAGGAAATTGCAACAAAACAAGTAAGTGCAATTGAAAATATTAATCGTGACGTATCATTCATAGCTGCAAAGGCGAGAGTTGAATCTGGAAAATTAGGTGATAGTTTAGTAAAATCATTAGGATTTGACCCATATAAAATGGCAATGGAATCAAGAGAGGTGGCCGATAAAGTCGCAAAGGGAACAGAAAACACCGCAAATGTAATTAGAACAATAGCAACTGATATATTTTCAAGTGCTAAAGATACAAAAACAAAAACTAATGTTAGTGGAAAACAAGAACCAATTAACGTTAAGGAGGAAACTAAAAAAACCGAAACTAAAATTGAACCAACAACTCAAAACAAAGGAACTAAATCTGAAGTAGAATTAAAAATAACATCAAGCGGTACATTAACCGACGGTATTATGAGAGAAATGTTTAAAGATGATTACTTTCAATCTCAAGTTAAGGGTTCATACCTTAATATTGGGGTACCTTCAAGTTAAAAATTTAATAAACACCTATTTATCATATAAAAGAATAAGATGCCAAGTTACTTAGATTTCGATACCACAAAAAACTTCAGAGATTACATTTTGGGTAAGACTCTCCAATCCCCTAATGGACCTC
>Ga0247722_10001542_pt1 | contig 12626 bp, 11 predicted proteins | sample MSEWelMarce3H_FC_FD_189094 | JGI IMG/M metagenome (GOLD analysis project Ga0247722, IMG submission 189094) | Subsurface sediment microbial communities from gas well in West Virginia, United States - MSEEL Well Study Marcellus 3H_FC | ecosystem: Environmental > Terrestrial > Deep subsurface >... | reverse complement strand
CGCTTGTACAGGTCAATATTGTGCACCTTGGGGTCGGGCACGCCGTAAGCGGTGAGAATAGATTGAATTTCACTCAATGTAATCTCGCGGTTTTCGGTGTTGTAGGGATTGAATATTAAGCCGCCGTCTTCGGACGGCATGAATTCCTCGGCGTGCATCAATTTAGAAGTGAGAGCCGGACGTTGCGGAGACGGGGGTTGTGATTGCTTGTCTTGTGATTGCTTGTCTTGTGATTGCTTGTCTTGTGATTGCTTGTCTTGCGATTGCATAGCTTGATTCTTAGTTACATTTAGATTGCACGACGGCTTTAAGCCCGTTTTGAAATGTGTGTAAATTAGTAATTCAATGCGATGAGATGATGCTGTTCACAAAAAATAAAATATTTAGACATAGTATAACTATTTACAAATATCAACTTACAGAAAATGCCTGGTTATATGTCCGGTTCAAAACGTGCCAAGATGATTCCATCCATCACCAACAACATTTGCAATTTGGGGGGTGATAAAAAGGGCGGTCTCATTTCCATGCAGGGACGCAATCCCAATCTTAGGAACGTCATCAGAAACAATGCATCCTATTGCAACTGCAACATGCCTCTGGGTTGCGTTGCCGGTCTTGCTTATTTGACCGCCAAGAACTTGCTCACCCGCAACCCTGTGGGTTCCGGTGGTATCCCCACTCGCATGTACAACCCCGGCCGGTTTTAAAGCAATCCATTCATGTTTGTTTGGTTGGATTGTTGAATTTTTGGAATTTGTTATTACATAATTACTTAAAAGGTAATTATGCAAATATGGCATTAAAACAATAAACAATAAACAAGAAGCAAGAAGCATGTTGATCCGAGTGGACATGCGCGAAGATTCGCTCTACAGCTTGTTTCAGGCCAACGCAACAAACCATGTGTTGCGATCTGAATCTCTCCCCGTGGGCGACATCATTATCTCTTCCGCCGACGGCGAAACGGACTACATCGTGTTTGAGCGCAAGAGCCTCCCGGATTTGGCAGCATCCATTCGTGACGGCCGTTACAAGGAGCAGTCCCTGCGGCTGCAGGCGTTTCCCAATGTGCACACCCACAACGTGGTCTACATCGTGGAAGGGGATTTTTCGCGGTACAATGAACGCTTTAGCAAAATCGGCAAAGGGGCGCTGCAGTCGGCCATGTGTTCGCTGAATTATTACAAGGGGTTCAGCGTGGTTCGCACCATGTCGCTCGCGGAGACGCATGAAATCATTCAGTGTTATGCCAATAAGCTGGCCGCATCTCCGGCGCCTTACGGACATTATTACAAACCGCATGGAACAACTGAAGAGGATTATTGCGGCGCACTCAAGGTGAAACAAGTGAAGTGCGAGAATATCACGCCGCAAAACATTGGGGAGATCATGCTGTGCAGCATTCCCGGCGTGAGCAACAAGACGGCATCGGTCATCATGAAAAAATACACCACGTTGCGGGGCTTAATTGAAGCAATGAAGGAAAGTGGAAGTGGCGAGTGCTTGGACGACATTCGTCTGGAAACGCAGCGCAAATTAAGCAAACAATGCATTCAGAACATTTATAATTTTTTAATGGGGTAATGTATAATATAAGAGGAATATCAACCACGCAAAACCATGGATTTCGGCACCTTATTGAAATGCGTTATAATTGCAGTGCTCATATTTGCGGGGTATCACGTGGTCACTAAAACCGCTATGCCGGTCAAACGGCACGAAGGGTTTGAGAATCAACAACCAACGTCGGCCGATGTCCCGAATGTCGTCGCCGAAAAATCGGGCAACTTAATAAACACAAACATGTCAAACATGCTGGGATTGCTGCAGGTAAGCAACAATCGCAAATCATATGAAAATCTGGTTGTAAGCATGGATCCATGGACGCAAGCCAAAGTGACGGCATCCCTCAATGCGCTGGCCGCGCAAATGATTACCGATTCCAGTGACCAGAAATCCATGATGTCGCCACCCACCGAAAAAACGATTGCGCTCATGAATGCGCTCAACACCATGACCACGTTTGAGAACACAACCCTTCCTATTATCATGAAATACTTGAACAACGCTTAAACCCGGATTTTTACTTCATTCCCCGCATATTTGCCAGTGCGGATGAGGGATTCGGTGTACTTGTCTCCGCCCCAGTTCGTTTTCATCGGGTTTGCGCTCACTTTGTTCTTAATGTGGGCATTGGCAAGCTCATCGTTGACGGACCACGCCTTTGGGTCCATTGGGTCAAATGCGGGATACGAGCTGGCGTCCAGGGGCGGATTGTCGGCGTCTTCAATGCGATCGGAATCATGTTCATTCGCGTCAATGGGAGCCACGGGTGGCAGACCGCCTTTCAAGTCCATGGGACTCGGTCTAATCTTGTACACAGGTTTGCCCTGTGCATCAAATGAATGTTGCAAGTACAGCACGGGGCAGCGTATGCCTTGACTGCGTTGCCAGTCCATGAATTCCACATAGTCTTCTAAATTATTGAACTTAAGTGGATTAACGCCCGGCACTTTAGCAATTCGGCTGTTGTGCAAGTAAAGTTCGCTCCCTTTTTGGATGAGGAGATTGGGGCACCGATTTGTGCTCACATCGTTTCGGTCGTGCCCTTCAAACGCTTCTTGCACGCTTTGGCTAGTGTGTGTCATGGTGAACAGGAGTCCAATGATGAACATGGCTAAAATGCCCCAAGTGGTCAATCGCATTTGCATTGCTATACTAATGGAATGAATGTTGAATGAATGTTGAATGATATTATAAGCACACATAATTTAATTTACACAATTCAAATTAAATTATATACATATACAACATATATATACCAAGCGGATACGAAAATGACGACAACCACAACATTGAATCATTACAATAAAAAAAATAAAAGGCGAAACAATACTCAGAGAAAAAAAACAAAGAGCCACGGAGGAAAACGCACATACACTGGGTTTGGTCCCGGCAAGGTTTACCATTTTGACAAAAAAAACATACATGATTTGGATCATATCATGCGACAAACTGAAGTGCCAACCCTTTTTAGACACAGTGATAATGAGTGCCCCCATTGCAAGAATTTTGAAGAACCGTGGAGTGTCATTGAAGAAATTACACAGCGTCCATCGCAATCGCACAGTGTTGCAAGTTTGGATCCATTTGCAACCGAACATGTTCTTAACAATTATCCGGAGTATCCCCGCGTGAATGGGGTTCCGGCAGTTATATTGGTTAACAAGGATGGTATTCCGATTGAACACACGGGGCCAAACACATTGGAAGCTATTCAAGATTTTTTGGATAGGAATGGTTTAAAAATAGTGTCGAAGGACCAGGAACGGGACCAGGAACGGGACCAATTTCAAGATGCCGATGCCGATGATTTTGGCGCTGGCCTTGGCGCTGGTCTTGGCGCTGGCCTTGGCGCTGGCCTTGGCGCTGACAATGACACCGATTATATTGCCCCCGAGTCTGTTGCTCCCGAGTCTGTTGCTCCCGAGTCTGTTGCTCCCGATGTTGTTGCTCCCGATGTTGTTGCGCCGGAATCAAAATCAATGCTCACACGGGTAACAGATACCGTTTCTAAAATAGACAATGGTATAAAAGGTGGAATTGACACTTTAACCAAATCAATTGATTTTAAGAATTTGATTGGATTTAAATCGGACACCAATGATGCAAATGCAACTGCTGCAACTGAACCGGTTGCAAATGTATTTCCACCGGCACCAGCCATTAATCCTAATCCGGAGGCTGCTCCTAATCCGGAGGCTGCGCTTAAAACAAAGAACCCTGCACCCCAGGTGCCTTCTATTGGAGGAAGAAGCAAGAAAGGCAAAAAGAGTTGTCGTCGTAAGGATAAACGCTCATCCAGAAGAACCCGATCCAGATCCAGACGAACCCGATCCAAGCGGTGACGAACTACACCACCACTGCTGAAATTTACATTAAAATATTTTCATTATTGTATATAATGCAAATGATACCTAAAATCATACATCAAACATGGAAAACGCATGAGATTCCGAATGAATGGAAAGAGGCGGTTAGTTCATGCAAAATGATCAACAAAGGTTTCAAACACATATTATGGACTGACAAAACAATGGATGACTTTGTCAAAACCCACTATCCTCAATTTCACAATACATACAAATCATACAAGTATGACATACAACGATGCGATGCATTCAGATATTTGGTTTTGTATAAATACGGAGGAATATACTTAGACATGGACATAATTTGCAATCATAATCTAAGTGATTTACTACATTACGATTTGGTTTTAGCCAACTCTACAAACATCACAACTTCTTTTACAAATGCATTTTTCATGGTCATTCCCAATCATCCTTTTTTTAAACATTGCATTGAGCATTTGGCTGAAAATGTGAATAATTATCAATATTTCGGAAAACATTTGCACGTGATGTACAGCACCGGACCGGCATTTTTAAACAAGATGATAAGTGATTATGGAAAAATTAAAAACACGTACACTTTGACACAAAAGGAATATGCCGGGGATTGCAACGTGTGTAATGAAACTATATGCAAAGGAGGAAAATATTTTACACACATTCACGGAAATTCATGGCATGAAATAGATTCAAGTATTTATAACTTTGTATTGTGTAATAAAAAAAAAATAGTTGGCGGACTGTTGATTGGTTCAGGAATTATGTTATTATTGTGATTTCTGAAAATATTTAATATTTTCAAAAATTGAATTACATAATGAAAACAATTAAACGCTTCAGATACAACAACATTAACAATGGCTGAAATTGGATCATTCCGTTTATTTGACTTTCAGGTGAGAGATGAAACTGGATCTGGTTCTGGTTCAAGTGGATCTAGCAACGGATCAAGCAATGGTTACAACAAAAAATTCAGCAAGGACAAAAAATGTTTCACGATCCAAATGTTCGGGATCAACGAGCAGGGCGAAACCGCCTGCATCATTGTACGCGATTACCAGCCCTTCTTTTACGTGAAGGTGCCCGAGGCGTGGGGATTTGAAGCCAAGGCGCGTTTCATCGCCGACCTTAAAAAGGCGGTCGGAAAATTCAGCGAAGACTCCATTCTAACGGACGAATGCAAACTCCTTCGCCGCAAAGCGCTCTACGGGTTTGACGGCGGCAAAGACCACAAGTTCCTCATGCTGAAATTCAAAAACATGGCCACCATGAACAAGGTGAAGAATTTATGGTACACCCGCAAAAGTGATGAAATGCGCCTGAATCAATATGGATACAACAACACCCAAATTTACGAGGCCAACATCCCGCCCCTGTTGCGCTATTTCCACATCAAAGACATCAGTCCGTCGGGCTGGGTCCAGGTCAAAGGCGATCCGATTGAATCAAACAAGCAGACCACGTGTCGGTATGAATACTGCGTGGGACACAAGTGCGTCGTTCCGCAACCCGAAAAGGAAACCCTCGTCCCCTACAAAATCATGAGTTTTGATATTGAGGCCAGCAGCAGCCACGGCGATTTCCCCATCCCCGTCAAAACTTACAAAAAGCTCGCCACCAACATTGTGGATGCGTGTCTGAAAGATCCCGCCACATCGGCAACCCAGTCCGAAGTGCAGCGCATGATTCGCACGGCGTTCCACGATCCGCAAAAAGGTCAACCATTGTTCACGCTACACGACGACATTGAACGCATTTACACAAAAACCGTGCCTAATTCGCAGATTCTGGACGCCATGTTTGAGCGCATGTGGTCCACTCCCATGCAAACCCTGGTGGAAGAGGCCGACCCAGAGGCATTAAATGTCAACACCATTGAACGCATGTTTGAAAAACAGAAGGCGGAAGCGGAAGCGGAAGCAGACGTTGCTGATAACGACGAAGATGGAGACGCGGATGCAGTAGACGACATGAAAAGCGTCTTTACCACAAATGCATGGACAAAGCCAATCGCAGCAGCCGATAAATCCACCACCCGCGACAAATCCATCGCAGACATGCTGCAGTCCAGCGCGTTGGATCGCGAAACCAAGATCAACCACATGAACGATGCACTGCTGGCCGTGTTTCCGCCCGTGGAGGGCGACAAGGTCACGTTCATCGGTTCCACCTTCCTGCGATACGGGGAAACCCGCCCCTATTTGAACCACTGCCTCGCTCTGGGCACGTGCGACCCCGTGCCTGGTGCACAGATTGTCAGCTGCAAAACCGAACGCGCGCTGCTGCAAGCTTGGACCGCCCTTGTCCAGCGCGAAGACCCCGACATCATCATCGGTTACAACATATTCGGATTTGACTACAATTTCATGTTTCGCCGTGCCCAGGAAAACCATGTGGAAGACGATTTCCTCAAGCTGTCGCGCAATGCCGACGAGTTTTGCGGCAAGCGCGATTTCAAAACGGGACGTGTCAGCATTGAAGAAACCAGCATCGCTCTTGCCAGTGGGCAATACGACTTGCACTACATTGCCATGCCGGGTCGCCTGCAGATTGACATGTACAACTACTTCCGCCGCGACTACAACCTCACTTCGTACAAACTGGACTACGTGGGCTCCTACTTCATCGGCGACGACGTCCGGTCCATAGAGCATCACATGGATAGGACCCGCATTTTCAGCAAGAACCTCACCGGCCTGGAAGTCGGCAACTACATTGAGCTGGAGGAGACCGGGCATTCCACTGACCCCTACAAAGACGGCCAAAAATTCCAGGTTCTCGCGGTCAACCCCGAGGCCGGCCACTTTGAAATCGTCGGTCACGAGACACCCGACCTCAAGAAGCACGTGCGATGGGGCGTCTCAAAAGACGACGTCACGCCGCAGGACATTTTCCGCATGACGAACGAGGGCCCGGGTCCACGCGCCGTCATTGCCAAGTACTGTATTCAGGATTGCAACCTCGTGCACCATCTCATGAACAAGGTGGACGTCATTACGGGCTACAACGAAATGGCGAAGATTTGCAGCGTGCCCATCAGTTTCCTCGTTATTCGCGGCCAGGGCATCAAGCTGACGAGCTACATGGCCAAAAAGTGCCGTGAGAAAAACACGCTCATGCCCGTCATTGACAAGGGGCCATCCGGCGAAGGCTACGAGGGCGCCATCGTGCTGCCCCCGAAGCGCGGCCTCTATTTGGACAACCCCGTGGCCTGCAACGATTACTCGTCGCTGTATCCCTCTTCCATGATCAGCGAGAATTTGTCACACGACAGCAAGGTGTGGACCAAGGAGTACGACCTGGACGGAAACTTGGTGCGTGAGACGGGTGAAAAAGATCCGAAAACCCGGCAGCACATTTACGACAATTTGCCCGAGTATGGTTACGTGGACGTGGAGTACGACACGTATCGCTGGAAACCGAACCCGCGCGGCAAGATGGAGAAGCACCTCAGTGGAAAAAAGGTGTGCCGGTTTGCGCAGTTCAAGGATGGGACGAAGGCCATTCTGCCGTCCATTCTGGAGGAGCTGCTCGCTGCACGCAAAGCGACGCGCAAGCTGGCGGAGCAGCAGTCCGACCCCTTCATGGCTAACGTGTTGGACAAGCGGCAGCTGGCTTACAAGGTGACCGCAAACTCGCTCTATGGCCAGTGCGGCGCCAAAACCAGCTCGTTCTACGAAGTGGATGTGGCGGCTTCTACGACCGCTACGGGGCGCAAGCTGCTCACGTATGCCAAACGCATGGTGGAAGAAGTGTACGGGGATGCCGAATGCCAAACAAGCAAATACGGCATCGTGCACACACGGGCCGAGTACGTGTACGGGGACAGTGTGGCGGCACACACTCCGGTGTATGTTCGGTTGAGCGGCGTCATTGACGTTTGTCCCATTGAATCGCTTGCAGAAAAATACGGAGCCAGTTGGACACAATGCAAAGAAGAGGGAAAACAAACCAAAGAAGTTTGCGAAATGATGTGCGGTGTGGAAACGTGGTCAGAAAAAGGATGGACTCGTCTGCATCGCGTTATTCGTCACGCGCTTGCCCCTCACAAAAAAATGATGAGAATTGTTACTCACACGGGCATTGTTGATGTCACGGACGACCATTCGTTGATTCTGGCAAATGGTGAAGAAATTTCACCAAAAAATGTAGAGATTGGAACCAAATTGCTGCATTCCGCGTTGCCGCAACCGATAACTGCGCCTATGGTAACTACAGTGACCGTTGAACAAGCAAGAGTCATGGGGTTCTTCTTTGGAGATGGAAGTTGTGGAGACTACCATTGTGAGTCTGGCAACAAATGTTCATGGGCATTGAACAATGCATCCATGGAATTTGTCCAAAAATATCTTGAGCTCTGCAAAATTGCGTATCCAGATTTTGAATGGGTCTACAATGATACTCTGAAAAGCTCGGGAGTGTACAAAATTACTCCAAAGTCAAAAAAATATGGAAGTATCGCGGAATTTGTAAGATCTTACAGATCCATGATGTATTACAAACAATGCAAAATCATCCCAACCAGCATCCTCAATAACACAAGAGAAGTTCGCGAGAGTTTTTGGAACGGAATGTATGATGCTGACGGCGACAAAGACAAGAATGGATATATTCGGGTTGACCAAAAAAATCAAATCAGCGCTGCTTGCATATGTTTGTTGGCTCAAAGTCTTGGATGGAAAACATCGTTGAACACGCGTTCTGACAAGATGGATATTTACAGAGCGACAATGACAACCCGCGTTCAAAGAAAATGTCCCGATTCCATCAAGAAAATAATAACATTGCCATTTCCAGCTGAAGAAAACACGTATGTGTACGATTTGACCACGGACAATCATCATTTTGCGGCTGGCATTGGAAACATGATTGTCCACAACACGGATTCTGTATTCTACACGTTCAACTTGACTCACACAGACGGAACACCGATCCGCGGCAAGCCGGCGCTGGAAATCACGATTGAGCTCGCACGCCAGGTGGGCGACATGGCATCGGCGTTCCTCAAATCACCGCACGGCTGGGTGTATGAAAAGACGCTCATGCCGTTCGGCCTGCTCCAGAAAAAGCGCTACTTCGGTATCCTGTATGAGACGGATCCAAACAAGGGCAAGCCGAAAAGTATGGGTATCGTGTTGCGCCGGCGCGACAACGCGCCCATTGTGAAGGACGTATATGGCGGATTAATAGACATTCTGACGAAGCAACAAGACTTGGAGGCGGCGGTACAGTTCGTGCGTGAGTCGCTGCAGTCCCTCGTAGACGAACGCGTGCCCATGGACAAGCTCATCATTACAAAGTCGCTGCGCTCCACGTACAAGAACCCGCAGCAAATTGCGCACAAGGTGCTGGCCGACCGCATGGGAAAAAGAGATCCGGGCAACAAGCCGAGCTCGGGGGACCGCATCCCCTTCGTGTATATCCACAACGCGGACAAGAAGGCGCTGCAGGGGGAGCGCATTGAGACGCCGGACTACATCCGCGCCAAGCGTCTGAAACCGAACTACTCGTTTTACATCACGAACCAAATCATGAAGCCCGTGGCGCAGCTGTTCGGGCTCGTGTTGGAACAAATGTCGGCGTTTCGGCGCAAGAAGGCGCGCTTCCTGGAAGAGCTGGAGTCCGTGCGCAGCAACTGGATGGAAAGCGAGGATAAACTGCAGAAGAAGCTGGACGACCTGCGGTTTAAAGAAGTGAAGGAGCTCATATTTGACGACTACTTGCGCCAAGCGGACAACATGGCGAAATCAAATAAGAGCATAACAGAGTTCTTTAAATGTAAAAAGTAAACAACACAACACATAATACATGTCATGCAATGATGAATTTGTAACAATTTTTTTTCATTATTCATTTATGAAAAAAATTGAAATTATTTGTTGAAGAAACAAGAAACAAGAAACAAGAAACAAGAAACAAGAAACAAGAAACAATGGCAACGACAACTGCAACCAATCATCCATTTGGCATATGCGACACATGTGATGATGGTCTTGACGACGACTATACTGACGATAGTCAATCGGTTTATGATGACGATGATATTGTCAACGGTGATATTGTCATCTCGTTTGTTTGCGCAGGATGTCAAGACGGAATCATACGAGGTTCTCGCGAACATCATGGTCGCAGGACATTGAGCAACAAGGTTTATTGCATTGACTGCGTTTCTCAAGCCGTCAAAGACTTAGATGCTCAATAACACTTTTGAAATATGGGTTTGTGTGTGTGTGTGTGTGTGTGTGTTCGTTTTTTTACATTATATGTAAACATGCACATGATTACATTGCGCCTTAAAAACCCCGAAAATCAGTCAACTTCGTCAAGGGCAGAAGAACCAGAACCAGAATTAGATCCAGAATTAGACTCGTTTACTCTATTATTAATCAAGTCAAATGAAAACACGACCGAATTGTCATCCACTGCATTCAATTCAAACCCAGGGATGTTTGTGCTATTCCGAAGCAATTCATTATAAAACGCGTTGATATTGATTTCAGTTTCAATCGGAATTTCAATGCGACGAAAAGAACTTGATGCACGTGGTTCTTGGACCACGTTTGTGGATGGTGTGGTTGATGATGTGGTTGATGATGTGGTTGATGATGTGGTTGTTGTTGTTGATGGTATTGTTGATGATGTGGTTGTTGTTGTTGATGGTCTGGTTGAACCAGATAATAAATTGTATCTGCATGTGGGACACGTGTTGTTTACACGCAACCATCGTGACAAGCTGGTTGAATTGAATATGTGTCCGCACTGCCGAATGCGTGACACTCGTTGATTCGGTTCAAACACATCATGCGTGATTGAACAAATAGTGTTAATTGGATTTACAATGTTTCCAAATTCGGTGTGTTCAACACGATCATTCAACTGAATCTGAGTGAGTCTTGGTTCCGACGGAAAGGGTTGAGACATTATTCCAAACAATGCATTTATGATGTTATTTTCAAGCCGGGTTGTTGCACCTTGTTCACGAGGTTGTTCACGAGGTTGTTCACGAGATGTTTGAGGTGTTTGAGGTGTTTGCCTAGTTTGAGGTGTTTGAGGTGTTTGCCTAGTTTGAGGTGTTTGTGTTTGACTAGTTTGTCGTGTTTGTGTTTGACTAGTTTGTCGTGTTTGTGTTTGCCTAGTTTGAGGTGTTTGAGGTGTTTGAGGTGTTTGAGGTGTTTGCGGTTGCATGGGCTGGGGATTGGGGATGATCAACCAAGGATATGGGTTTGAATTGATTGAGTTCCGCGTACCATTCAATGTTTGTCCCAATATGTTGTACATGTAATTTGCATGATACGTGAAGTGCGTGTAACTTTGAATTAGACTTTCGTGCATTGCAAATAATCTGGCATTGTAAAAAGGAATACTGTTGTCTTCGTCTTGTGCAGGAAATGAAGCATCCCCCGACGCACTGTTTCTGTTCCGATGAAAACGTGGCATTATTTATTTTATTTCATGTAATTATTATGATTTTTTTAAGCACAAACATATGATAAAACATTAAATGACATACCTGAATTTAATGTTTAAAAAGGGTACCATGCGCTCTTCCGCATGCTTGTTAATACTTTGCGCAATGCAAAGGCTCTGGTGCACTTCATGCACCTGTGCGACGTTGATTATTTTATGCCACCTGTAGGTATCGATCCCACACCGTTCTTTTAATGAGAAAGAAGATAACCATCAGTTTTTCGGACCCACATACAAATGCAGGTCATTTAGGGTCAACCGACGATGTTTAACGTCCGCCGTGGAAGTGGCTTGGCATTGCTACGTTTTGTGTCCAGCTTGACAGCCTGTTTCTATAAAGCAGGCAAATTGAAATGAATACCGGCGACAGGTTTCGATCCTGTGACCTTCCGCTTATAAGGCGATAACCATCAGTCTTTCGGACTTACATAAGTCTAATGATGCGACCGACGATGTTTGAGACGCTCTGCCGCTGAGCTACACCGGTTTAAACGCTCAAGTTTTATGTCGCTTGCGCTATGACAGGCAGCTTCTGCAAAGTTGCCGAATTGAAAGTATACCGGTGAGATGGTTCGAACATCTGTCCTCGAGATTATGAGTCTCGCGCGCTGCCTCTGCGCCACACCGGTTTAAACGCTCAAGTTTTATGTCGCTTGCGCTATGACATTTTGCAGTGGCAATCGTGGGATTTGAACTTGAGACCTTTGAGCTGTTGGTCATGTCGTTTGACCATTGAGCCATGTGTTCATGTTCATTACGAACTGCTTGAAACTCATGGAGCGAAATGGGTATAGTAAGATGAACAAAATATTGATGTTTCTGGATGACCCCCCCCATTCCCAATCCAGTTACAATGGTCTAATTAGCCCTCCTTTGTTTGAAGAATAAGAGTAAGAAGGCAATGGAACTTCTTGTCGGGGTTGAACAGGAACTGACTTGGGAGTTGGGTTAGGACAACGATTGAAAGTAGTGGTGTTTCCATTAAACGCACTGATGTTGAAGGTCAGCTTTGCGCACACTTCCTGATCCATGGACATTTTAAATTTTAATATAATACTATATTTTATTTTATTTATATTAAAATTTGGTTTAATTCATTTGTATTTATCAATTTGAATATTCTTGATGAAGCCTTTTATGATTTTTTTGTGCGCATGGTCGTCATTTTCAATGTTTTTGTAGAGCTCCTTGCACAGCGCCAAATATTCGGTGTGCAGCTTTTCGTTGGATTCCCACCCCGGG
>Ga0247722_10001541_pt1 | contig 12637 bp, 14 predicted proteins | sample MSEWelMarce3H_FC_FD_189094 | JGI IMG/M metagenome (GOLD analysis project Ga0247722, IMG submission 189094) | Subsurface sediment microbial communities from gas well in West Virginia, United States - MSEEL Well Study Marcellus 3H_FC | ecosystem: Environmental > Terrestrial > Deep subsurface >... | reverse complement strand
ATTGCGAGTTGCGCTAAAAATACTCAAAAACTCGTCGATATCAAACTTGCGATTGAAAAAATGTCCGAACTTTCTTCGAGTGATGCAATTGGATCGAACAATATTATTAAGAAACAGATCAAGACTCTCAAAGCACAGCAGCTCGAGATTGAGAGCCAACTTCGTTCAGACGAAAAAAAACGCGACAGATTCAACGTGAAGGAATTTAAGACCCTGCTGAAAAAGAAGAACTCAACAAATGATCTCAGATACTTTCGCCGTCATATGACCCAAGAAGAGCAACAGAAGGTGATACGTGATTTGAAACAAATTCACGAGGTCAGCATTATCCAAAAGCCGTACAGGCTCACACTGCTTGAGACTGATATTCCGATTGCTTTCAAGGCAATCGCTATGCGGAAAATCAACTCGTTGCGAACAATGGAACCTGGTTGCGGTGAGTACTACAAGGTGAAAACGTGGGTAGACACCTTTATGAAGATTCCATTCAACCGACGAAAGAATTTGCCGTTAACGATTGATGACGGTATTCAAAAGTGCAGCGAATTTATGGAGTCATCGAAAACCACCTTAGACCAGGCAGTGTATGGGCTTAATGATGCTAAGCTGCAGATTATGCAAATGGTTGGGCAGTGGATTTCGAATCCGGGTGCGATGGGTACTGCGATCGCGATTCAGGGTCCAATGGGAACTGGGAAGACGTCTCTTGTGAAGGAGGGAATCAGCAAGATTCTTGGTCGCGATTTTGCATTCATCGCACTAGGCGGAGCAACCGATAGCAGTTTTTTGGAAGGTCATTCCTATACGTATGAAGGTAGTACGTGGGGCAAGATTGTTGAGATTCTCATACAGTGTGGTTCTATGAATCCGGTGATTTACTTTGATGAGCTCGACAAGATCAGCGACACTGCGAAAGGTGAAGAAATCGTCGGGATTTTGACGCACTTGACTGATACGAGTCAAAACTCGCAATTCCACGACCGCTACTTTTCTGAGATTGACTTTGACTTGAGCAAATGTCTATTCATCTTCAGCTACAATGATGAAAGCAAGGTCAATCCTATTCTGCTTGATAGGATGTATCGCATTAATACAAGCGGATACAACAAGAAGGACAAAACACAGATCGCTCAAAAGTACTTGATTCCTAAGATTTGTACGCAGGTCGGTTTCCGTGAAGGAGACATCGTATTCACGGATTCTGTGATCGAGCACATCGTCGAGAGCTACACCGATAAGGAGGAAGGTGTTCGAAACCTTAAGCGTTGTCTGGAAGTCGTGCATCGCAAGTTAAACTTGTATCGTCTCATCAAGCCGGACACTCATTTGTTCGAAAACGAATTGTCTTTGAAGGTTGCATTTCCATTTTCGGTTACAAATGATGTGATAGATAAGCTGATCAAACAGTCCGGAGAAGGTAAGCGCCCACATATGAGTTTGTACTTGTGAATAATTATGGTATGATGATGATGTGAATATCTGTGATAAAAATAAAATAAAAATAAAAATAAAAATAAAAATAATAAAATAACTATCTATTATTTTTATTTCGGCGTATTACTTCGCCTAGATTGTAGTTCTTCATATTCTTGTCGTGTTAGGATTATGAACTCATTATTTTTTTCGTGTGTTTCATTCGTATTCGTATTATTACATATATAACTCAGTGAATCCTCGTCAGTTTCGACTGAATCAATCCTACAACTGTTATCACGGTTCGCCTGATTTACTGTAGTTATTTTATTATATACATAATGAATTCCATTCGCAGTTCCATATGCAATCCAAGTTCCACATTTAAAAGTCACATATAGTGCAGAACTCGTAATAACATCTAATAGGAACAAAAATACCATATTATATAATTACTGTGAAAAAAAAAACTTACCTTATTACCTTTATTAATGAGAGTATCTAGACCTATATCGCAGCGATGCGCATAGCAAGAGCAACAATCTCTTGGAGAGAATTAGTCACGCGAGATCATTTGCGACATCATCTTGGTAGTCGCGCCATCCTTGTTCCAGCGCTCAAACACATTTTTTCCACATTTTCCGTGTCTTCCACCTGTTTTGCTGCTGCGCTCGAGCTTCGTCAATTCTTTGCACATTTGTTTGCTTGCGTGATCGTGGTATTGATTGCTTTGGCTGTTTTCTTGTTTGAGAGTACCTGTCGTATGATTTGTGTTTTGAAATGTATGAGCAAAATCGTGATACTGCGATGAGTTCGCATTTTGTTTGTCTTTTTTGAATTGGACGTGTTTCTGATTGTGCGTGTGCTTGTGCTTCTTGATGCCGCGGATGTGGTGAGAGTTGTGGGAGTTGTGAGAGTTGTGAGAGTTGTGAGAGTTGTGAGAGTTGTGGGAGTTGTGGGATGATGATGCTTTTGGGGTGGTAGGGGTGGTGTCGTAGTCAACAACAACATCGTGGAGTTGCTCCTCTTGCTGAGTTTCTTCTTCTGATTCAACAACATCATCTCCTTCAACTTCTGCATCTGCAATCCAACGGTCATCGTTGTAGTCATCGTGCTCTTCAAATTCATCATCAAATGATGCATCATCAAACGCGCTGAAATCAAATGTTGACTCCATAAATTCCTTTTGCAGGGAATGAAATTTGATCACCGAGATTTCGTCGCAATGTGTTTTTGGCGAGAAATTCTTGAGTTTCACGACGCTTTGATTTTTGATGCAGAAGTTGTTGGAGTCGAAAATTGTGACCTGATAGCCACTGATGTGTTTTTCAACGTGAACAAGCACTTGAGCCCCGACCTTGTTGTGAAGATTTTCGAGCGAGAACTCGTAGAGAGCCATCTTCAACGCTTCTTCGTTTTCAATCTTGCACATCGCCGCATTGTTGGTGAGAAACATCAACTTTGAGTGAATGTTGGTTCGTACCTCGGAGATACAAATGTGAATCTCTTTGAACAACCATCTCACTTGGTTAGTCAGTTCTCTCGCAGTATTGATGTAGTGTTCGCTGATTTGCGATTTCACGTAATGATTGTTTCGAACTTCACTCACACGAGAAAGCTGGTTTTGTAGCGTGTTTCGAACACGTTTGGCGTTGACCAACATCTTTCGAGTGCGTTCAAGTTGTTTGATTGCTTCTTCAGTGCGATCGCACAATTGTATGTGAGTGATCCAGGCTTGATTGCGTAATTTGTCGTGCGATCTTTCAACTTCAGCCATTCTTTCGTGATGGCTCGTTCGGAAAATTGGCGTTTGCATGAAATTTGTTTGCCTTTCACACATTCCATTCATCATCTGGTCGCGAAGAACATTGAGCGTACTTTCGAACTGCTGAATTTGGTTTCCCACAACAGATGGAGATGCATTTTGATGCATTGGGAACAAGAACGTAGTATTGTAGATGTCTGGGTTAGTAGTTGATGTATGCATTGTTTTGTATTACTGATTGGATTGCTGTACTTTGTCGTCTGTGAAATGCATATGCGATTTTTATCATTTCAATTTTTTTGAATATCACTATGATAGTGAAAATCATAAAAATATCGGATTTTCTATTATTCAGATAAATATTGTATTATGTGAATGAGTAGTAAAATACTTATTCACATTATGATATATTACATACTAACGCTAGCACTGGAGCCGGATCCGCAACCACACGACCTATTTCCACCACGAGTATTCAGGTAATTGATTTGTTCAGGGGTGATGCAAGCGCAACCGCTGCTAGATGAGTATGGAGAAGGGCAGCACTCTGGCTTAAATTTGTTCTGCGAGAATATAACCATTTCTCCATCAGGTAATGGTACAGGCGTTCCATTATATGCAGTACCTTTATTATTCATATCGCCATAACCAAACTCAGATGCAAATGTAGTCGCTTTTGATATCCAACTTGATGCGAGATCACCATTATTCAATTCTTGTAAAGGAGCTCCTAATGTAGAGGCGCCTTCAGAAATAAATCCTTCTCGTGAAGTGAATCCAGAAACGTTTGCGCCTGGGTTACTTTGAGATGCTAATTGAACTTCTTTTGGAATAGCGTTTAATAAGCTATCAATCATCGATACATCTTGAACTGCCGTAACAGCGGCTTGATCCGTACCGGCTGCGCCTGGGTCAGAAGATGGCTTCTTAACTCCGGCACTTAATACAGCATTCCCGTTCGTATTTCCTTCCTTTATTGTATCCGAGCTGAATAAGTTACCAAGTGTAACCAATATTGGATATTGGCTACAACTGCAGCATAAATTCGCGCCGATGATGATCATTAATAGTATTAATATAACAAGTATATATGTATTCATCCTATCGTTTATTATTATGTATTATTAATAACTTTTGGTCAATTATAATAAATAAGTAGATAAATAAATTGGCTGATTTGTAGCCAATTTATTTGATTGGCTGATTTGTAGCCTCAAATTTATTTGATTGGCTGATTTGTAGCATCAAATTTATTGATTCACATTTCCTAAATGAAATAAAAGTAAGTAATTATGAATAGCGGTTTAATTATCTTATGGTGAAGGCATACTGCTACCACTTCTCCTAGTAATTTGTTTTGATACAATTCCTAACATAATTAATGGAATCGCAATTGTGAGAAACACTATGATTGCAGCTAATGCTAAACTCCATCCTACAAAAGGAATATACCATAGTACAATAATAACGATAATCATTATCACTAAAATCAAAATAACTAATTCATATATTGAACCGATTAACGCATAAAATGCCCATAATGATCCTAGCAAAGTCATAATAAGTGTTGCGAATATACCTCTTATTTTCTCAAAGAAGTCGATCATTTTGATGAGTAAGTTCTGGAATGGTATTACAAAATTTTGAATACGAAGCATTATTGTTTTGTAAACTGCGCCCAATGCTTCTCTTATACGAGCCAATAGTAAACGCATATTCTCAATAACTGCTAACGCGTTTTTAAAGATGTCTGTGAATATTTTAATAAAATGATAGACCATCGACATCGGAATTTCGAATACATTATCTAACATCTGTTTATTGCATTCTATAAAATTCTGTTTTACATATTCAGTTGGGTCGGTACCTTCTGGAGCATTTATCCATCCAGCAAAAGGCATTATATTCGGTTTGCATTTATTCACAGTCCAATCATTTCGAATACTTTTTATGTTATTATCAACATAAAAGTATGTGTAAGATACAATGAATAAAAATATAATTAATATCGTTTTAAGGACGTCTGCGCCATAACGAGACATATACGTGTTAGTTCCATACAGTTTGTTTAATTTTTCAAATACAATATTTCCTGTTTTTGAGTCTGAATCATTTGATCTAGATGAAATGTCTTTCGCCCCAATCATAGATACAACATATAATGATATATTTTATATATATAACAATTTCTTATTTTATTCATCCTAAACTACTACCATCATTCTAAAAAAAAGAAATATTTTTATTAACGGATGTTGGGGCGCCGTGTCCAAATAGAATCATATATATCATTATAAATGCAGCAATAAGCAACGATCTATCTTCTGCTACTTCTTTTGGTTGTTTAAAAATTACGACCATCGCGAAGTAGATAACAAAACCAAGAAGTACTGAGTGTGCGAACATCACAATTCCACGTTCTTGATTCACCATTATATGAATTAACTATTACCTAAAATAAGTATTATAATTTATCCAAATATAATAATTATATCTCCGATGATTATATCTCCGATTATCATTTACTAAGCAAGCGCTCGAACCATTTGACCAAATACGCCACCCCACATACTTTGCATCGTCCACAGTCCACCTTGCATAATATATAATAATGTCGTGAATACACCAACTAGTTTTTTAATCATATCTTTCATTGAAATCAGAATTCGCTGAAATGCGATAATAATATTTGAAAATATTCCGAAAATATTTTTGACCATATTGATGATTTTATTACGAAGATTTCCGACAAAATCGCGAATTCCGCCGGTATCTTTGATAATCTTCTTTGCTATGCTGCCTATCATACCTATAATATAATTCACCGGTTGCATCAAATAATCCATATATCCGCTTTGTGTAGTTTGTATACACTGCATAAAGTTCGTTTTTGCATCGTAATCTAGAAACCCTGCGAACGCCATTCCTGCTGGAGTACATCTATATTTGGGCCAGTTATCTTGTACTTCTTTTATGCCGACTGATATCATATTCGCAGCATAAAGTAATAAAAACATAAATATGATAAAAATAGTATTAAGTATATCTGTTAGTTTCATTTACTTAACTTGGTTTTTTACTTAATTTGGTTTATCAGTTATATAAAGTAGATATAAAAACTCATTCCATAAAACCGGTTACAGTAAATTAGCTCTAAATATAATAATGTTTGCTAAGTTGCTAAGATTATTATATTATGGTCAATCGATTCATAAGCATTATAATCGTTACTTTATATTGATTGCCCAAGCGACACTATAATGAATTTATATAGGGAAAAGGACTCTATCATTTAGGAAAAGATATTTGCGATTTTAAAGTTACGATGTTTTTATGCGATCATCGATTACAAGTAAGAACTAAAATACACGGAAGTAAAAATAAAAAGGGATTTTGTAATTTGTCTGTTACAATTGTTAGCCAACCTAAAAATATTAATAGTGTGATAAATAGTCCATATAGTTTGGATCATCATACGACATTGAATAACAATTTAATTTATGATAATAATCAAGATAATAGATGATGTGGGATGGTCAGTCGGGTTGTATGTATATACATTTATCTTTATATAATCTTTTTATTATTTTTAGCATATTATTTAATACGTTATTTTTTAAATTATATTTATATATAATATATAACCTAATAATACACATTAATACACAATATGGCTTCAGCAGCAGCAGCACCACTCACCGAAGAAGAAGCACGTAGACAAATATTAGCCAACCCGGGATATTACCTAGATGCGTTTAACTGCTTAAAAAAACTAGCAGCAAGGGATATAATGGATTCACCAGGTTATCAATCTCGACGGGATCATAATATTGAGGCTTTACAAGCCTTCGCCATGCCTTTAAAGTTTATGACATGGTACTATGATAATGACCCTAAATCAAAATGTCCTATTGGGCAAAAAGGAAATGATGATGATTTTACCTATGATTTTACCGGATTTAAAAATCTAAAACGTGTACCTGCAATGGAACTAGTGCAAAAGAGGAATGACCTAACACACGCATTCAAATGCGGAGGTCGTAAAAAGCGCAGTCGAACTAACAGGCGGTCTCGAATCCGTCGCCAAAAACGACGCACGAGTAGACGATATTAAACTGGATAGAAAAACTAATTTATAAAATCATAAAATCTTGATTGTATATTTCAATATACGTAAAATCAAGTGTGTGTAAACAAGTCATATCAAAATGCTGTAACATATTAGAGTCAATAATTTTGCATGCATGCTCGTGTTTTTCCGCCTGGATATCTAAGTGGCGATACATTATTAGTATGAATAATTGGCGTTATATCCTTCGCTTTAGACGAATCCATATTGAGTGTATTATTCGTATTCAATATGAGTTTATATCAATTTTATAATTTATTATAATAATAAACTACTATTTACGAAATCGACGGCTTTTATTTTTTGTGTATCGTTTTTTCTTTTTATATGTTTTCACATCATTCGGAGACGACGTTGAGAATAAATTGGATAAAATATCCGACCAGCAAGAAGATTGTTTAAATTTTTTACTTTTATTCTTAAAGTTACGTCTTTTGAATCCACCACCGACTTTACCATCATTTAAACTGTTTGACTTTGCTTGGTTTATTGTAGCAGTTAAATCAGCATTCACCGCTCCTGCACAACCTGGTCCTTCACTGCACGAAGCCTGACCTGGTCCTTGTTGAATCGTGATTGCTCCTTGAGTTGCACTACCACCCGTTTGTCGTGAGCGTTTAATGAATCGCCTAGAATATGTATTCTTACGGTATTTACCGGTACGTCTACTGCTACCTCTGTTATTTATTGCCCCTCCGGATAATTTATTTACTTGTTGTAAATTTGATTCATTTGCTTGTATATTTTGAAGTGCTGCTTCAGGTGTAGCGTTTTTTGCGGAAACCATTATTGGAGCCTGTGAAAAATTATTATCTGCTGTCTGACCTGCGGACATTTGTAAATGCTTATATGAGTAAATATAAGTTAAAAAATAAAATATAGAATATATTATAATCAATTATTTTAATATTTTCTGATCCACAATATGAACGAACAAGAGAAAATCCAGCTTCAAAAAATGATTCAGGCAAATGATACCGAAGATCATACTGAAGTGATTCGCCGTGTGAAGCATAGCGGTGAGATAACGACGGATGTTCTCTCTATGTTGAAAATAAAGAAGGATTACGCTCGTTTGGCTAAATCTAATCCAACACAATACGATGCGATTTGCGTATCAAGGTGTAAATTTCTTTTTACGTACTACACCGACATTTTTAATAGACTAAAACGAGATGAAATCGATATTACTATGCTTTTTCAATTGATTAGCGTGTTGAAAGCAATTGAAGATGGTAAAGTAGACCAACACGAAGGATCGTTTGAGGTTGGAAAGATTCTTAAAAAAATATATATAGATAGTGCTCTAAAACGTTCAGAACATTTGGATGCAGAACAAGCTACGCGCGAAAAACGAGAGAAAAAGCCTGTGAAGGCGCCGGCAGAGAAAATCAGTTGGGCTGAATATAAAGCTAAAATCGCGAATACTGACTCTGCGAAAAATTAATTATTCACATAAATGTATCCATTTAGATAAGATGCAAAAGATACCCAGATAAAATACGGTACAAGGAGATAACTCGAAAGATGAGATTTGCGATAAAATTCTCTTATTGTTAAAAATATGAAAACAATCATAAATAAAATAACAATAAAACTAGCGCCCGGCATTTTGTATGTGAAAAATAGCGGGCTCCATGATAAATTCAATATCCAAGCAATGATATAGTATATAAATCCGTTTGTTTTGATTGTTCCGCCATTTTTCAAATAAATAACACCAGAAATAATAATAGTAGCGTATAGTATACTCCATACTACCGGAAATATAAAACCTGGTGGTGTGAGTTGAGATTTGTTTACGTTGTTATACCACGTATCGTCTTTATTCATTTTATTTTATATATTAGGTAATATAATATAAAATTGAAGACATATAATTATTCATTCATAGATAGATAGATATACTCAATATCAGTATCGGTATCAATATCAGTATCAGTATGCCGCCTCGTAATAATAATGCAGTCACTAAGAAATGTGTGAACGGTAATAAGAAAACATTAATCATCGTCGAATCACCTGCTAAATGCGGTAAAATCGAGGGATATCTAGGGCGAGACAATTATACTTGTATGGCTAGTTATGGTCATATTCGAGAGATTGAAAATGGACTAAAATCTATAAATACGGATAATGATTTCGATACAAAATTCGCAATAATGAAAACTAAATATGCACAAGTATCAAAATTACGAGCAGCGTTAGCAGATTCATCTGATGTTATATTAGCAACAGACGATGATCGAGAAGGCGAAGCAATTGCGTGGCATTTATGCGTAGTATTAAATCTCTCGATTGATACTACAAAACGTATTGTATTTCACGAAATAACCGAATCTGCATTAAAACTCGCCGTATCACAACCGCGAACTATTAATATGTCTACGATACACGCTCAACAAGCAAGACAAATATTAGATATGATTGTTGGATATAAGGTTTCCCCTGTATTATGGACGTATATCGCACACACAAATCTCTCGGCAGGTCGCTGTCAAACTCCAGCGTTACGCTTGGTTTACGATAATCACAAAGAACTAGAGTCGTCGCCCAGTGTGATGGTTTATTCGGTCGCCGGAATATTCACAAAATTAAACATACCATTCACTTTATCAAAAGATTTGGATAGTATAGAATCTCTCGAGAGATTTCTTAGAGAAACATCAGATGCACCAGATAGCTCATTTATCGCATCTCTTTCTGCCCCTAAAAAAATAACCAAATCGCCACCTAAACCATATTCTACTAGTACACTGCAACAAGCAGCAAACACTGAGATACATTTGTCGCCTAAAGATACGATGAGTGTTGCGCAAAAACTATACGAACAAGGATTTATCACTTATATGCGAACTGATAGCAAGGTATATTCGAGAGATTTTGTGAACAAAGCATTCGAATATATAAAAAACAGATGGTCTGATGCTGATCGTGATGGTCGTGATGATTATTCTGATTTATTAGGAAATCTCTCGAACTTCACATCTGGCGCTTCCACAAATGCAGCAGCTCACGAAGCGATTCGACCAACAGATATCTCCCGAACTTTACTCCCGCAGTCAAGTCACCCGAGAGAACACAGACTATATTCAATGATACATCGTAACACATTGGAGAGCATAATGGCTGCTGCAACTGGTCAGAGTATAACAATGTCTATTCGATCACCATTTCCATCCGATGCAGAATACAGATATATAGCTGAACACATTATACGCCCTGGATGGAAACTTGTATCAGGTTATGATAAAGAATCAAAAGAGTATACATACTTCGCATCTCTTTCGTCAACGACAACAAAAGATAAATTAATATTCCCATACAAAAAAATAACAACCAAATGCTCAATGCGAAACACTAAGTCACATCACAGTGAAGCCGGATTAGTGCAAACACTTGAGAAAATGGGAATAGGACGTCCATCTACATATTCTAGTCTAATCGATAAGATTCAAGAAAGAGGATATGTTAAAGTGCAAGATGTGCGAGGTAAATCTCTCGAATGTACTGAATTTATTCTTTACGCAGATAAAAAAATAGAAAGAAAAACAGAAGTTCGAGAGATTGGAGGAGAGAGTAGAAAACTAGTAATACAACCGCTTGGTATAATGGTGATTGAGTTCTTACTTACCCATTTCGAACAATTATTCGATTATGAATTTACGAAGAATATGGAAACACAATTGGATGAAGTTGAAACGGGCGGAATGGTGTGGTCTGAATTATGCTATAAGTGTTGGTTTGATGTGAATTCGCAACTGCAAGAACTAAAAGAACGTGGAGTTGTGAAAGAAGAGATTCGTATCGATGATAATCATTCATATATTATCGGTAAATTCGGTCCAGTGATTAAATGTATTGTTCCTACGGCGGGGGTACATAAATCTCTCGAAAATGCAGATGATTACGCGGATGATGATGCAGATGCAGTAGATGCAGTAGATGCAGTAGATGCAGTAGATGCTTGTGATTCTAAAAAAGAAAAGATTATATTTAAACCGGTGAGAAAGGACCTTGAGTATAGCAAGATATTACGGGGTGAGTATTCTCTCGAGTATATGCTTGGAAATGAAAATGCACAAGGAGAAACAACTGGAATAACATCCGCATCATTAGCATTAATGGATAATGCATCGCAAGTGTCCGGTGGTAGATTACTCGGAACATATCAAGGAAATCAAGTGATTGTTAAAAATGGTAAATACGGACCATATGTCGCTTGGGGAACTCAGAATTTATCACTTAGGAATTTGCTTGGAATGACTTCTGTAAAAACGAGCAAGTTTGCGAAAAAAGAACAGAAACAAGCGAAATCCGAATTCGATCTAACTCTACCAGAAGTGATTCAATTTATAAATAACCAACAATCTGCATCTGCATCTGCATCTGCATCTGCATCTGCATCTTCTGTACAAAGCACAACGAGTGATAATGTAGCCGCAACCTCAACAGCCACATTTGATAAAAATCAATTGATTCGCGTGATTGACGAACATCTATCGATACGAAATGGTAGGTTTGGTCCATATATTTTCTATAAAACACCCAAAATGTCCAAGCCGGAATTCATACCATTAAAAGGGTTCGCGCAAAAACACGGTGACTACTTAAAATGTGATAGTATGGTTATCAAAGAATGGTTCGAATCTTCACGTAAGAAATAATGAATATGTATATTATTATAATATCACGTATATATAATAATATAGATAATGTCGAATGCAGCAGCTATCACAAAGGCAGCCGCTACCGCAGCCCCCACCACCAAAAAGATAACTTTATCAAGCGGTAATAATGACCTAATTCCAACATATAAAATATTCGCATATTTAGCGGTTGGAACAGTCATTTTTAAAGTTGTTTTACAACTATTTTACAATCCAGATATGAGAAATAGTTCAGTCGCAAATCCACAACAAAATGAATCAAACTTCGAAACATATATATTATACTATTTCGCAGTTGTTTGGGCGATAGGACTATTAGTAATTGTTTATGCGATCTCATCAAGATTAGGCGATTGTGTAGTTTCTTCGTCATTTATAAATTTCCTTCCTATCATTTTTGTTATCTTAATACTAATATTCATTATATATCAAAACACCAATTTTTATAGTGTGATCAGTCAAGGTAAAGTTCCGAAACATTATGCGTGGGTTGATTTCGCAGTAAATTCATTGTTAGTGTTACAGTTTGTATTAATCTATTTATACATCAATGAACAATTATGTCCGAATAAGCTTGGTCGGGATGATCGGAAGATAAAAGGATTAATATACGGTTGTATAATTCTAGCAGTATTCTCATTTGTTGGAATGGGATATTAG
>Ga0247722_10001539_pt1 | contig 12645 bp, 7 predicted proteins | sample MSEWelMarce3H_FC_FD_189094 | JGI IMG/M metagenome (GOLD analysis project Ga0247722, IMG submission 189094) | Subsurface sediment microbial communities from gas well in West Virginia, United States - MSEEL Well Study Marcellus 3H_FC | ecosystem: Environmental > Terrestrial > Deep subsurface >... | reverse complement strand
GAGAACAAATATGAGAACTATTCCTAAAATTACCAATGATAAATCCATCTTATATATATTACAAATAAAGGAAACCTAGGTTTCCTTTAAATCCTTCCTCTTTTTTTTTAAATTTATTATGGATATATTTTATGCTAACAAATCCTATACATTTGAATAAAAATATCTATATTAAAGGAGGGGTTAAAGGGGAACTACGTTCCCCTTAAAGGGGTTTAAAGGCAACCCAGGTTCCTTTATTATATGGACGTTTCCGAAATCAATGATATACGGATGCCCCCACAATTCCGGGGTGTCAGTTTTTCAAATTACAAAAAAACAGACGTGAAAAATGAATTTGTATCAAGTATGTTGAATGGAAAGGTGGAGCAAGCCTGCAATTGGGCAGCAGAACTCGTTTGCGCCGGCCATTATTTAGAACTTTGGGAAAACATTCTCTATTACTGCTGCAAACATATTCATCTCGGTAATCCTAAATTAATATGCTACTTGGAAAAAAGGTATTCCGTATTCAAAACCATCATTAACGAAGGCAATTTTATCACACCACTGGATTTGCGCAATAATAAAACAATTCGCAACTTGTTTGCCGAGGTGGTATGTGTTCTCTGTTTGTCCGTTAAAAAACACAGTTTTGAAGTGATTAAAATAAACAAAGAGGAAGAATTTGATATGACACAGATGCCCGAGCGACTGAAAGCACCCAGTGTGGATTTTATCAAGCCTGTTTTTGTAGACGAAGACCCCAAAGAAATTTACATTCCATTGAACGAGTTTGCCTACAACATATCTAAAAACAAGAAAAATACAGTGTTTGCGTGCTACTGGATTGAATGGATACTGGAATTTGAAGCCATTTGCAAAAAGCGGAAAACCGTGTGTGCGTGTGCTAATCGGCAGTTTGTCACCGTTGAGCCCAAACTATCACACGACCTGGTGTGGATTATTTGGGACACTTTGTTCTACTACATAAAAGAAGGGGGGAATCCGTTCCTGGAAAAAACAATGACGTCGCTTTTCTCTCTTTTTTCTTTACAATATACCAACGCCTGTTGCAAAAAACGGCGATATATGTTGTATTTTGCGGTCTCTCTCTGTACTGAACACGCGGACCTGAATGTAGAATTGGTCTCCAATAAAAAGACAGTTGAGTTGGCGATAAGCAATATTAATAACATCTATCGTCAAATAAAAAAGAGCGAGGTGAGTCCGGGAACGGATTATCTGTTCAATGGATTAAACAAACAAAGCGAATTAGAGAAATCCTTGGAGAAACTCAATATGGTGAATTCCATCAATTTTGTTCCGAAGGAACCCTAGATTTGTTCCGAAGGAACCTTAGAATACAAATAGGCGGCGTTTCCATTATTGAAAACTTGCAAAACCATCAAAAACAAATTGTACAAAAATCTGGAAATCAGGTGAAACGTGAACGGCAGTAGTAAGAAAAATACCAAATAGAGAATACTCATTGGCCGACTATATTTTTCCTGGTTGGAATAGAGAAAAAACATGAAAAATAAATAAATGACCACGTATAAAATAGTCAACAACTTTTGAATATAGACAAACATCACTTCATCTTGGGAATAGTAGAAGTTGACTCGGTCATACACGCGTAAATCAGATTGTTTTTTGCGTAGTTTGCTTTCTAATTTTGAATTCTCTTTTTTTAATTGAGTTGCATACTGTTTTTTTAATAATTCTGGATCGTTGTCTCCCATACCTTATATTTTACTTATATAAATTATAATCAACAAATTCGTCAGGAAAATTCGGTTTTGCGATATCGCTGGTTGCACTAATGGTTGTGAACCCCGCAACGGTGTTGCCGTTGCAAGCCAAATCTGGGAAAGAGTAACCCGATAACCCACACATGGAAGGGTCTTCCCAGCTCTTTGATGCAATAAAGTATTTGAACCCCGTTTTGGTAACACCATCATTTGGCGGTAAGTCGGGAACACAAATTGAGAATTTATCGTTGTATTTGCTTCCCTGAGGACAGCAGGCTTCCTTGACACATCCGTTGAATCGTGATTCCAACAAGTTTGCTGAAGAAGCAGCAGACGCGGAATTCGCACCAATTTGTTTCGGTTCCCCTAAATTGATCATATTGTAATCCATATTGTTTCTGCGGTCGTAGTCGTAATACATATTGATAAGCAGGATTGTTGTCCCGGTTACCAAAAATATAAACATTATGTCGGTGACAATTTCGGGAACACTTCCTGAATTAATCATCAACCGTATTCCTAAATAGATTAATACTGCAATGGTGATAACAACGTACATTTTATTGACTGCTTTGTTTCGGAGAGTCGCACTCGTGGTGAGGTCAACTAGACGTTTTTGCCCCATTTCGGCGGCGTCAATCGCCTGCTTTCTCTCGGCCAACCGTGAATTCTCTCTCTCCAAAATTTGGTTGACTTCGTTTTGATAAGTGAGTGTTGGCAAAACACTTGAACCGCTAATTGTGTTACCTAAAGAAGACAAATTACCAGCTACATTATTAATTGCGCGTTGTGATAAAGTGCTACCATTTCCACTCAAATCATTGATTAACCCTTTTTGTAAATCAACAATACTATTTAAATTGAACCAATCATTTCCGGACATTATATACTATACGCGTAAAATAAGGGAAACCTACGGATACAGCCTGAAGGGCTTCCGCCCTTTGACCCTTCCCTTATTTGAATTGATAATTAAAATATTATATATTTTTTGAAAAATAATATATAATAAAAGGGAGGGTTCATAAGGGGTAAGCGAAGCGAAATCCGTAGGTTCTCTTAAAAGGGAAGGTTCAAAAGGAAACCGTAGGTTCTCTTAAAAGGGAAGGTTCAAAAGGAAACCGTAGGTTTCCTTTATTTGGAGATCAAAATCGCCGTTACCAGCAATGTCGCCACAGTGAGCGTGGTAAACATATACAAATTGTTTTGTTCTTCCTTGTAGATTGCATTGTCTTTCAACAACGCCGATGCTAAACTGCGGTCTTCTTCTAAAGCATAAATTGTCTGACCCGTAAAATCGTATTTTGTTTGATTTCCAGACATATCCATGTAGGTTTTATCAATTGACGTAAGGTTGTTGCTAATATCCACGCGATTTTTTCCAACAGTGTATTGGTCTTTTTTATATTGCTTAAACTGTGTATCAATTTGGTCCAATTTGGTCAAAGAATCGTTGGCAACAGTAGTAAAAAATTCTTTATTTTGGGATTGTATTTGTCCAGTTTCTATTTTTCCGGCAATCATTGGCTTATTTATATTAGTTATAGAAATTGACTTTGTCCCGTTTGTTGAATTCCCAATATTGTTTCGCAAATCCACAACATACGATGTTCCCTCTGGGCCTGGAGTATCAGTATTTGATAAGACCTTTCTCTCAATCGGATAATCAGAGAAACGCGAATTCACTGTGTCGGCATATCCATTTGAAACGTATGGGGTTTGGTTATAAAGAGCATCTTTTAAAGAATCCCCGGTTTGGATAACTTTGTTTTTGATTTTCAAATCGGAAGAGGCATATTGAGACCCAGGCTGTTTGGGCAAATAGGTAGAGACGGATTCACTTGAAATTAAACACTTGGTTCCTGTGGAATCCGTAACTTTGTAAAAATGGTTACACTTAACGCCTTGTGCATTGCATTGTTTTGCACAATTATTGGCTTCGGAATAGGCGCTTTCCGAATATTTGCCGGTGGATAAGGGATATGTGTCCGAATATATAGTGTAAGTGTTTCCACTTACTTGCAAACTAGCCGGAACTTCTTTCAAGAATTTGTTTTCAATGTAGGTGCTTGCATAAAACAGCTTGTTCATTTTTAAATCGGGTTCGGTCGTATAGAATTGACGTGGATCCGTGGTGCTTGCCAACAATGCAAGTATTTTTTTGTTTTCGCGGTCTCTCATAATGCACAATTTATATCGGAAATTCTCGGAATAAAGGGGGTTTAAATCAGAAATCCGATCTTTAGAAATTCTCTTGTCGCCAATTTGTTCCTCTTTGTTTGTCATCTCCTTAACCATTGGATTTGTCATTTCTTTTTCCCATTCATTGTTTTTAACCGTGTTTAAATTTTCAATTGTAAATAGAGGAAATACATTATTTTTTGGGTCTTTGATGCAGAGTGGTTGCAATTTTCTTTGATATAATTCCAATTTATATCTGCCAACTTTTGGATTCTGTATTTGAAACAATGGCTCACCAATTTTCTCAAAATTTGAATCATATGCCCATAATCTTCCAGCCATACCTAAAAACACATATTCCGTATTCTCAGCCAATGGTCTTTGCCAAACAAGTTTTATTTGTTGTTTTGCATCTGACTTATACTTCTGCAAATCTGAACCTTTGTAAACATCGCACTTATAGTAACTTGTTTTGTCGGAAGGAGACAGAGAATAATAGTATAAATTGTTTTCATTTGCATTTCTTGCAAATACGCTAATTGGATAGCCATCTCCGTTTACCCAAAGTGTTTTATAATCCAATAGCGCGTCCCCTGAATACTGAATGCGGAACGGAGTGTATTCGCCTGTAACCATTTGGAAACTTTGATTTTTCTTTTGTACTCCATTCTCTACAACAAATTGTGCATTTTCTTTGCGATAAGTTTTGAGTGCATTGTTTCCGACCCAAATCAAGGCATTTTTTTTGAAAAATGCAATTGTTTTATTGGAAACATTATAAGTTCCCGGTTTTTGTGCGGCAATGTATCCGCTGATTTCTGTAGAGAATGTTTGACCAAATGTGGTAGATGGAGCCGTCAAAAAGTAATTGGGTGAATTTAAAAAATCGCCGTCCATTTTAACTTCATTTACACCAGGAACATAATTTGTGGGAGAATTATAATCAATTGTGCTGTTTGCATAAATTGCAGTGTTCAATTCGCACGAATCACGCGTATGATATCCAGGAATTTGTGCAATTGGATTAACTTGTTCTACACCATAAATATCTTTGACAAACACGCCGACTGGAGATGAATTGATTTGGCTTGGCTCGGATTTGAAAAACACTTGTTTGAAATCTTTTTCGTGGGGTTTTTTATATGCATCAATGTCATTCAAGTATTTTATGTTTGCTTGTGATATCTTTGTTAATTCGTCACCCATATTATATTATTTATATAGAACATAAAAATAAGGGAACTCGCCGTTCCCTTATGAACCCATGCTTAAAATGGATTATAAGGTAAGGATTATAATTATTATTTTAAGAAGGGGTCATAAGGAAACTAGCCGTATTCAACGAAGCTTACACCTTATGAACCCATGCTTATAAGGGAAGGGTTCATAAGGGAAACCGTAGGTTTCCCTTAATTATAGTTCCGTAAATACATAAAACAGAACCGATGTTGCTAAAACCGACCACATAATTCCAGTATAAACAGTGGAATCGTATTGTTGGGTGAGTTCATTGGGTGGGTTTCTGCTTTTCAGTATGGCATCCATTTTGGCGTCTAAGTTGCGTCTAAATTCGTCAATTGATTTGGATTTGTCCATGATTTCTTGGTGGTTTGTTTTAAATGTTCCGTCATTTGTTTGAATATTTGTTTTTTCAGTATTATATGCAACCTGCAAACGATTTACCAAAAAAATTACGTCTCGTGATTTGGCTTCCACATCCGCTGCTGTGGCATTGTTTCCACAATTTACGGAACCGCCAGAAGAACAACGGATAAAATTATAATAACTGGTGTTAAAATCGTTGATTGCATCAACCAATTGTTTTTCTAAATCAAATAAGTTTTTATTATTTACACCTCCGTTAGTATATCCACTTCCATTCATTGGTGTGAACCCTTGTTTCCCTGAAAATTCAGCATTATCTTGCTGAATAACGCGTGACGCAACTCCTCCAAATACGTCGTTGTATATCTTGCTTGATAAATCGGCATATTCTTTTGATTTATCTCGGGCATCAACTGCTTCTGAAGAAGCATCCGTCACACTTTTATTTAAATTTTTAATTGAGTTGGTTGCAGCAGAACCTTCATTTGCGATTCCGGTTTTATACATATCATATTGTTGAGATAAATTTGATGATAACTTGTCATAACTCTTTTTCAGCCTATTTTTATTTTCTTGCATTCCTTTTTTCATATCTACATTTACATTGCTAACGCGTTTTTTTAAATCGGCTTGTATTGATGATACTTGTCTTAATTCGGCTAATATTTTTGCTTGCGTATTTTTAATATCGGTGACCGGTTTTGCAAGGACCCCGGAAACCAGTGATGGGAGCTGGGCTTTTACTTCTTTTTTTACGGTATCTGTCGTTGCGTTTGATGCAGTTGCTGAAGGTGCTAGAACAGGAGAACCTGCAATTTGTTGTTGTATTTCTGCAGCAGCCATTGCATTTGCTTGTGTTTCCACTTTTTTTGCTTCTGCTTGTGCCTTTTTTACTTCTGCCTTTTTCGCTTGTGCCTTTTTTGCTTTTTCTCTTTTTTGTTTTGCAGTTAATCCTTCAATAATTGAACCACTGTTTATAAACAAAAATAGCACTATCCCAATGATACAAATTAAAAAAATATACCTATATTTGGATTCAATAATATTATACATAAATATATATTATATTATCATTTGATTTTATGCAGAATTTGAATACATCATCCACATCATTCCTGCAATTCCTACGCCTAAACTAATATTGTTGAACAACAAAAGCGTGTGCTCCTTGTTCAAATCGCCATATTGAGACTTGGTCAATCCAGATGAAGACGAAATTTCATTCAATTTGTCTACATTCTCCTTGTATTTGCATTCGCAGTTTGCTTTGTCGGCATCATTTTGGGTAAAACATCCGCCACTCACATTTGTAGCGGTATCGCAATTTGCTGCATTCACATAATAAACATCAGTTGTGCTAAATGGTTCGGCCATCCTATATATAATAAGGGAACCAAGGATTTCGCTTCGCTTACCCCTTATGAACCCTCCCTTATTTTGGTAAAATTTTGGTAAAATTAAAAAAAATACATAATCTATGTTTCTTAATAACTCATCTTAAAGGAGGGGTTAAAGGGGAACCATGGGTTCTCCTTGGGGAAACTACGTTCCCCCTATACGCAGACCCTGTAATACACGGAATTCACCGACGTGATGCAGTCGCGCTCAATCTTGCAAACTTGTCCTGGCCTGAGCTCAATGAGCAGCGCCACCGGGTCAAACCGCGAAATCTCCGGCAACTGTTGCAAACTCTTCAGATTGTATTGTTGCTTCACCTTCTCTAAATCACTCATTGTCTCTCCCTCTTTTGTGATTTCGTCGTACACGACCGAATGCTTTGGAACAAGCGTGTGCTTCAATATGTTTCTTTGCAACCGTTTGATATTGTGAACGACCACAAATACGCCGCGGTTGTTGTATAGATAGCGCAACTCGTTGATTAACGAGTCGTTGGGTTCATCATTGGAAATTATCATTAATGTGTCTTTTTTTGTTAAAATCCCCTCTATTTCAAATAGCTCCTCAACTAGTTCTTTTATTGCCGAACCACGGTTTGTAGTCTTGTTTAACAAGTATTTTACATAAATGTTATGGGATGTCGGGGAACTGGGGTCGCGCGTAAAAAGCATATCCAGCTGATTGTTCTTGGCCATGGCTTCTACCTCATTTATGTTGAAGTTTTCATAATTGTTAATGTTTTCAAGTGGGTTGTTTTTCAGATGCGATTCATTTAAAATATCAAGAATTGTTTTTCTTGAGTTGTAGATGGAAATTATGTCGGTATTTGTAAAGCTCATTTTGATTATTATATATATTGTCCATATTGTTTTTATATTTTTTCAATTTTATATCTTCTTTACCACGATGGACTTGCCAGATAACAAGTTTGCATCAGATGAAGCTTTGGTATCCTCTTTAATTCGGACTCTTGGTGTACTAAAATCCGAGGATTCGTCCGATAAACTAAAGGATGATAATCCATAGGATGACGAGTCTTGGGATGATGAACTTTGGGACGATGAACTTTGGGACGATGAACTTTGCATAGGTTTTTCAGGTGGAGTTACGTTGTTATTATCTCCCACGATAACATTAACAACGGGTGTTTGTGGTGCTGCTGCAGGTGGCGGAGAAGATGGAACATACGGGGTTAATTCATTAAGTGGAACAACTTTGTAATTTCTTTCCAGACCTTCAGTATCATCTGTCGCTACAGTTACATATGCGCCTTCTAAATCGTCTATTTTCCACATACGATTTTTAAAATCTTTTGCGTAAGAAACCAAATCGCCTACTTTAAAATGATTGATCGGACTACCAGGAGGTGTGTAATCTGGACTACGGACTGTGTAATCTGGACTACGAGGAATGTAATCCGGACTACGGACTGTGTAATCCGGACTACGGGGCATATAATCCGGACTACGGGGCATATAATCTTGACTACGAGGCATATAATCTGGACTACGGGGCATATAATCTGGACTACGAGGCATATAATCCGGACTAGGGGGTGCGTATTGCAAAGGAGTTTGTAAAACCGGATTTTTCGCAACTTGTTGCACACCATAAAGCGGTTTTATGAGATGTTCCGGAACATTGTATTCTTGCGTGTCATCCGCAAATTCAACATCATATGTATTGTCTGGGTACCCATTCAAAATAGTTGCGGTATACCATTTGCGTTCATCTTCGTTTTTCACTTCAACTTTGCTGCCTTTCTTATATGTCAACTCTTGGTCCGATGTTGTTGTTTGTTCATTATCCGAATCTTCTTGAATCATCATCTGGTTCAATTTCACATTTTCCATCTTATCAACCACCCCCGTAACTTCCTCCACAATTTCCTGCAACGTTTTGCCATTTGACAACAAACTAATATTTCTAGAAAAATTCATATTATCAAACTGGTCAACATTGTCTTCCGTAATAATGGCCATCTTCACATTGATTGCCTGCAACTCCTGCATAAACAACTTGAACACATAGGGCACACGAACCACGCTGAAACTGCGTCCAAATTTGGTTACGTGTTCAATGCTTGTGCTGGTTCCGTCCAACGAATCCACGAATTTCAGAGGACCGTCCGCCAAAGGACTCATGAACATATTTCGGTCTGGATTGTAGATCGCAATTCCTCCCGTCTTGTTGCAAACCGCCATATAGTACTGGTCGCCGCGCACCAACATGGATTCCTTCAAAAATTCGGTGGCGCCGTGCGAGATAATGGAATCGCGCTCCATCTCTCCAATACGCAATCCACCATCATTTGCACGACCACTTACCGGTTGCCGTGTGAGCTGGGTCATTGGTCCGCGCGCTCTAAAATTCACCTTGTCTTTCACCATATGTTTCAACCGCATATAGTAGGTGGGTCCCATAAAGATTTCCGACTCAATTTGTTCGCCGGTCATTCCATTGTACAAAACATCGTTGCCAGATGAATGCATTCCTGAACTGGTCAACAATTTCTGGAAATCGGCCAACTGGTTTCCGTTGGAATTGAACGCAGTGCAATCACCGTGAAACCCGTTGTGCAAACACGCCTTGCCCACAATGCACTCCACCAGCTGTCCAATCGTCATACGTGTAGGGAGGGCGTGGGGATTGATAATAATATCGGGGCGCAATCCATCCTTGGTGAAAGGCATATCTTGTTCGGGGACAATCATACCGATCGTTCCTTTTTGTCCCGATCGCGATGCCATCTTGTCGCCAATCGCGGGAATGCGTTCTTCGCGAACCTTGACTTTTGCGATGCGGGTTCCTTCTTCGCCATCAGTTATAAATACTTTGTGGACAATTCCGAGCTGGCCCTTCTTTGTACTTTCTGAATGGTCCATTAATTCGTCTTTTCCCGGAACGTTGGATGTCATGCCAATAATGATGGTTTCGTCCGTGATTTCGGTTCCCTCTTTCACCAAACCATATTTGTCCAATTTGCTGTAATCGTATCCCATCTTTTGGCCAATCACAGTTTGCGACGACTTTTCAATGTTTGTGAATTTTTTCTCTACCAGATTCTCGTCTGTTTTTATTTTCTCTTCGTGCGTTTCGTAAACGCTGAAATAGGTGGTTCGGAATAGTCCGCGTTTCAATGCGCCCTCGTTGATTAACACGGAATCTTCCATGTTGTATCCAGTGTAGCAGGCAATGGCGACAATCGCATTCTCTCCATACGAATTCTCTTCATTGTTGATGTATTCCAGATACCTGGATTTGACAAGCGGTTTTTGGCCCTGATTCAAAATGACGGCGGTCTTATCCATACGCATATTGTAGTTGGTATGGTAGAGACTGACCGCCTGTTTGCTCTGACCGCAGGAAAACGAATTACGCGTGGCGGGGTTGTGGTGCGGGTAAATAATCATATTGCACATCATTCCGAAAATGAGCGATTCGTGGATTTCGCAGTGGGTGTATTTATTTTCCAAATGCATGGTTGGTTTGAAGGCGATGAGAGAAGTCTCTTCCTCATTGGGATCCAAATAATCAAAAAGCGCTTTCTTCTCTTTGAAGTTAGCTAGACTCGCCTCTACTTCATAGATTTCACCCGCTTTGTAAAATCCGTCAAATTTGCGATTAAGACCCGGTTTTTTCTCTGTAAACCCGGAAATCAAATTGTCCCATGTGTATTTGCCTACAGTTAATAGTTTGAGTGATTTTTCATAAGACATTTTATCATCGTCCCTGTAAAAAATGGGCCGGCACAAACGCCCGCCATCTGTGAAAATCATGATGGCGTTTTGTTTAATGTCAAAACATACGCTGATATAAGTTGGAATAAGTCCGAGTCGTCTGCAAAACTTGATTTTGTTGACAACCGGGATTGCATCTTTCACGCTGCCCGCCCAGTATCCATTGACAAAAACCTTCGTCAAAACCGACAACATCTCGGGAGTGCAATTCTCAAGCATTTGCAATTCCACATTTTCTTTCAACCAATTCACCATCAAATCCCGGGATACGTGTCTTGTAACATACGTCAAAATAGAGAGTTGTTTGTGCAACCCAATATTTCCGCCGTCGGGCGTATCAATCGGGTCAAGCAATCCCCACTGCGACCCGTTTAAAATGCGCGGACCTACCAATTTTGCACCCGAATCCATTTGCAGATTTGTCTTGCGCAAATGACTCAGTGCAGAATTGAAGGAGAGACGGTTCAAATCCTGGACCGCACCAATGCGTTTGGTGTGTTCAGTGGCCCCCCATTTTCCTTTATATGCCTTCTTAAATCCCGTCTCTACATTACGCTCTTTAAAAACAGTTTCAAAATTATTCAGGATTAATCTGTCCAATCGGTTCGCATAATTCGTTTGGTCGTTGTACAAGATTCGCTCAAATGCCACATAAATTGTCTTGGTCTGAATCTTGAAATATTCGCGGAACAACTGGTATATCATGGTTCCGGTCAATTCAATGCGTTTATACCGATAACTGTCGCGGTCTATTGGCGCTTCAAGTCCGTTGGAAACCAATAGCAGCCGTTTTACCATATACCCCAAGTAATACGCTTTCTCTACAAAATTGGATTCTCCAATGTGCGGCAGGAAAAAGTCGGATAAGATGTACAATGCATTTTCAACGGTTTTGTATTTTGCCAATTGGGCAATGTATTGCAACGCATTGAGTTGGGTCATAATAGGACCCGCGTCGTGAATGGACGGGATGAAATCGTCAAGTAAATTCTCGTATTTATCCATATCTAGTAAACACATCTCAATAATTTCCCGGTCCGTAACAAATCCGAGAGCGCGAAAAACGATGAACAGAGGAACCGGTGCCCGAACCATGGGAATATTCACAACAATATTATGGTTGGAATACCTTTTGGTTGGCGCCATAATATCAACCCGCAAAGAGCGAACCGGCTTGGCCGAATTTTCAGAAACACTTTTTATTTCTGCAGAATAGAGAAACTCGGGATTGGTTGATTTGTTTATGCGCAACATATTGTCGCCGAATTTCTCTTGGGGTATCACCGTTTTTTCTTTACCGTCAATGATGAAATATCCGCCAACATCATTTTTGCACTCACCCATATTGAAACGCATTTCTTTAGGCAAACCGGAGAGAATACACAAATCCGATTGAACCATAATTGGAAAACGGCCGAGTAAAATTTTGTCAAGAACAAAACAATGTCTTTGAGCACCGGTTCCATCAATGGATTTGCGCAAATCCTCAATCATCTTGGCACGTTCATTTGCAGAGACGTGTTTCTGTTTTATGTCTTTCAGTTCTTGGTCAATATATTCTTTGCCTTCCGGTTTAGCAATGTTTTCTAAAAATTCCTTGTCTTTCTTTACATCTTTGAATCTTCTCTCTTCTGCGTCACAATCAATGCCGGAGTCATCGTAAACAATGGGGTCTTCGCCTTCACCCAATGCATTTACAATTTCAACTTCAACGTCATAATGAATGGTCATTGAATACGTCATATTTCTTAAACGCGCTTCGTTGGGAAACATGTAGCGAGGAGTATCTCCGTCGTAAATAACGGGTTTAGCAAAATAAACTCTTTTTCCAGATTTTCCACCAAGATAGAGATTGCATTTTGATTTATATTCTTTGGTTTTTTCGTCAAACCCGGAAACAATTGTGATTGGGTTCATTTCTTTGAAAATGCGGAATATATCTTCTTTGTAAAAATCGTTGTATGATTCAATATGGTGTCTTACTAAAC
>Ga0247722_10001538_pt1 | contig 12650 bp, 15 predicted proteins | sample MSEWelMarce3H_FC_FD_189094 | JGI IMG/M metagenome (GOLD analysis project Ga0247722, IMG submission 189094) | Subsurface sediment microbial communities from gas well in West Virginia, United States - MSEEL Well Study Marcellus 3H_FC | ecosystem: Environmental > Terrestrial > Deep subsurface >... | reverse complement strand
CTCAATATCTATACTTATTGTTGGAGTTAGTGAATTACTTCCATCCCACAATAAAGCTGAAATCTCTAATAATTTTGCTTCTTTTACAACCCAAAAATAACCCTCTGAATCAGCTCTTTCAGGGTTACCCAGTAAAGGATAGTATTTATCCCACGTTGCTTTTTCTTCCTTTGCGTTAATATCGTTTGAATTTACTGCTAAATCCATTTTGATATATTGCATACCAACTGAATGTTGATTGATTTTATTTTCTTTATAAGCTTCAAATACTTTACAGTTATAATCTTCTTCAATCTCAGAAGTACCAACTAAGCAAATTGTATTTCCTGACTTTGAAACTCCTAAATCAGACCATTTCATTTGTAGTTCTTCAATAGCTTCAAATTTACCTACTATATCACCAAATGAATGTTTATGGTTATCTAAATGGTATATTTTATCTAAATTCTCTTTAATTGACTTAGTAAAACAACCTTCAACGTGCATATCACCATGTGAATCTAACCAGTTATAAGTATTACCAACTATTTTTACAGTCAAAGATTCTAATTCGCCACCATCTTTAGTAGGTTTTTTACCCTTAACAGTAATAGATTTATTTTGGATAGTATTATTAACTCCCTCAGAATGTTTTATCTGCAATCGTTTTAAAGCTTTCAGTTCTGCTTTTCTTTCAATAACTTCTTTTATTGTCATTTCTTAACGATTTTATTTGATTCAATAGTTTTTAACTTAGCTTCTTTTAGCTTTTTAACATCAATTTCTTTAACTTCTTTTTTCATAGAGTGTTAATCTTTTAACAAAATTAATCAATTTTTGATAATAATATGTAAATTTGTTAAAAAAATATATTTATATGAATTTTCTTCAGGTTATAGGACAAGGTATTTATAGATTAGGTACTAATCAATACACAAAAACGAATCCTTTAAATTACTTAAATCAAAACTACTCAACCATTAAGGAGCAGTATGTAACTATTAACGACAATGAGTTTGAATTGTATCGTACAACTCCCCAACTATCTATTGTAATCAATAAAGATGCTCAAATGTTGTCTAATGGTCGTTTTGTAGTCAAAAACTTAAAAGGTGAGGTACAAGAAAATCACGAAGCTTTAAAGTTGTTAGCGAATCCAAACGCAATACAGAATCAAAATAGCTGGTTAATGGATTACCAAATACAAAAAAATATCTATGGTAATCAATTTATTTACATTAATAGAGCTTATAAGAGTGCTTTTCCATCTGCTTTAATAAATCTTAACTCTGCAATGGTTAAGGTTGTTAAAACTGGTAAATATGTAAAACAAACGAAGATTGAAGATATTATAGAAAGATACGAAGTAAAAGAAAACGATGGAACACTAACACCGTATGAAGTAAATGATGTTATATTTTCGCAAATAATCAATCCTAACAACCCTTTAATGGGTTTAAGTCCGTTACATTCATTAACTATGCCTATATCAAACATAAGAGGTGCATATGGATTTAGAAATAAAATTATAGTTAAGTCAGGTGCTTTAGGTATTCTTTCAAGTGCTTCTAAAGACCAGTCAGGAGGTATTCCATTAAATGTAGCTGAAAGACAAAGAATAGAAGCTCAACACTCAAACGATTACGGTATTCACGATGGGCAAAGCTCACTTATTATGACTGGTTCACCTTTAAGCTGGCAGTCTATGAGTTACCCAACAAAAGACTTATTATTGTTTGAAGAAGTAGAAGCAGATTTTAAATCTATTATTGATGCCTACGGACATAATGCAGATATTTACTCAAATCTTAATAATGCTAAGTATTCAAATATGAATGAAGCTTTAAGACAAACATATCAAAATCGTGTTATTCCTGAATCTGAACAATTATGTTTTAATTTGAGTAATAGATTAGGTTTAACTGCACAAGGATTGATTTTAGAACTAGACTATTCACACATAGAAGTAATGAAGTCAAACCAAAAAGAACAAGCTGAAAACTTTAAGATGAAAGCTGATGCAATATCAACGTTATTAAATAGTGGTTATACAAGGCAAGAAATAGATAAGCTTGTAACCCTTTAAATAAAAAACCCTTAGTTTAATCGCTAAGGGTTTTTTTATGTCTTATTATACTAAAATCTTGACTACTGAAAAATTTAAATCTGAAACTCTTACATCCGTTGATTGATTGTTTTTAACGAATAACTCAACGTAATCGTTTGTAACTAAATCAATCTGATACTGAGTAGAACCAGGATGCTCCTGATTACTTGTTGAAGTTCTTATTGTCATTTCTGAGTTGGTTAGTATACTTCCATTCTTTGCTATACCTATACTAATATTTTGATTAGATGCTCCTGACCTTAATGCAGTGTTTACAGTAACTAAAAAAGAAGTGTTAAAAGCTCCCGTATATGTTAGCCTATTATTTGAATGTGTAAACTTTGAATTATTTGAATCTGCAGTTGTTGTTCCTAAAGCTTTTACCCACACATTAACGTTAGGCACTCCAATAGGTGTATCTGTTGTATTATTCACCATATAATAAAAACCTCTAGTAGTTGTGTTTTGAATACCTACGCAATTGGTAAATAATGTTTTATTTGATGTTTGGTCTACTCCTAAAATATAAGAACCGCCACCGCTAAAATTAACAGTATCTAGAATATATCTTTCATTTCCAATCGTTGCTGAACTTGAAACATTTATAGACGATTCACCCGACAAAGTAACAAATGAAGAATAAATTATTCTAAACCTTCTTGAAACTGTTAATGTACTTGGTAAAATTATAGCAGTACCACTAGTAGAAGTATCAAATAAACAGTTACCGAACGCAATAGTACCAATAGAACCATCGAATGTCATTCCGCTTGAATTAAGGAATGCAGAATCACCCATAACAAAGTTAGAATAGTCTTTAATCGTTCCAACCGTTGCACAATCTACAAAGTTGATACCAAACCAATCGAGCGCAGTAGTAACTCCATCGCCATCTAAATTGAATACTGTTCCATGTGTGAAAGATATGTTTCTAATAGGTAGTGAATAATTAGAAGTAATTAAAGCAGTTGCAGAATTTAAACCAGTAGATTTTAAATAGCAATTTTCCGAACTAAAACCTAAAATAACTGAGTTTTGACCTGATACAATTCTATCACCTAATAAATCAACAGTTGTAGTTACATAATAAGTTGCGTTATCCAATAAGGTAATAACACCACCTACTGCAGTTGGGAAATCCGATTTACTAGCAATAAAATAAACTATGTTAGCTACGCTTCCGCCCGTAGCCGTACTAAAACCCGTACTACTAGAATACCAATTTTCAAAAGCTTCTTGACTTGAATATGCAGTATTACTCTCATCTCTAATATCTGAAAAAGCAACATTTAAAACACTTTCACTAGATTTAAGATTGAAGTTATAAGCAGTTGAATCTGTTTTAGATTTTGTTATTAAAACGTTTCCACTCGCTTCCTCAATGTAATTGTTAGCAGTATCTACCATTACTAAGTAGTTACCTCTTTTGTAGACTTTATAAACCATATCTTTTTATTGTAAAATTACGAAAAACTTTCTGAATAGAACGAACGAGCCATCGTTGAAATACCATGTACACTATCAGGTGCATCATCATTTTTAGATGAACCATCCATTAAATAGGTTGTAAAGTGCCTGAAAAACTTATGGTAATCACTATTAACTGGTGAATTATTTAGAAATACTACATTGTCTTTTATCCATCCACTTAATTGAAATATACGAGCTTGTTTATTTTGCGAACTGTGAACGTTTAGTAATTGAGTTTCATTAATATAAGGTTCTAATAATGTCGAATACGTTGCACCTACTCCATTTGATTCTATACGACAAAATTCAGGATTGTATTTATTTAGTATTTGAGCAGTTAATTGCGTGTTTGCTTGAAGTCCTAAATCTGTATAAACTACATCAATGATATAAAGTTTCTTGTTGATTATACCACCAATAATACAGCAATGATAATCACTATTCTTTGAAGTTGAAACATCAATATAAGCTAAATAATGTTCTACTTTATCTAAATCAATTGAATCGGTTAATTGTAGTGTATCTTTAGAAAATAGCACTCCTTCATAACTATCTAACCAACCACCTAGTATCTCATTTTGGTATTTAATAGGATTATTATTTTTAATCTTTTCAACTTCTTCTAAAAATGATTCTGATAAATTATCTATGTTATCTAAATAGCTTGTATGAATATAACAAGTATCTCCTTTTATTCCATTGAATCCCTCTTGTACTTCGTTATCTTCAAAGAATCTTCTATAAATCCAATGTTCTTTTAATGTTGGGTTAAGAATAAGAATAACGATATTTTGCTTTTCAGTATGCCTAATTGATAGATTTATCTTATCAAATACTTTCTCATCGTGCAATTCTTCAGCTTCATCTAATATCCAACAATTTACACCTGATAATGATTTAAGATTTGCAGTTTGTTGCCCTGAACTGGTTTTAATACCTCTAAATAGAATCTCGCCACCCGATTGACTAACTATTTCCGATTTAGTAACTTTAAACTTATCCTCAATCTCTAAAACTTCCATCTTTTCAACAAACTCAGGAATAATAGAAATATGGGCGGATGTCATTGTATACCTAGTAAATAGTATTTTACTAGTTGATGCTAATATGTTAAGATTTGCCCATACAGTAGCAGTATAACTCTTTGAGCTACCTCTACCACCAGTTATAATATAATAACGTACTTCTTTAGGTAGTTCAAATAAATGTTGATACTTATCATTTATCTTTACCATCATTTGTCTTTACAAATTCAATAGGTTTAAACTCCTTATTTGTAACGGTTGCATTTACTTCTGTTTGTTGTTGTGGCATACCATAAGTTGAATCCATTAATAATTTATAAGCATTTGAATCACCATCTTTAGCCTTTTCAATTTGCTTTAAAGTAATAATATCTTCTTGACTTAAATTTTCTGTTTGATTAGTTAAAGGGTTAGTTTCATTCATAGTTAATTCTAACCACTTTTTAGCTATTGTAGAACGGTTTTTACTTCCCTTTGGTCTACCGTTTATATTTCTATTTTCGTTAAATCCTGAAGTAAATGGTTTTAAATTATCTTCTTTCGCCATATCACAGTATTTTCACAGTATTAATATAATTTTTTTATTCTTCATCGCTTCTACCACAGTCTTAAAGTCGTACTTAACAAAAACCATCTCAATAAATTCTACTTCAGTTCTAATCCTATGCCCGAACTTAACAGTCGGTAACGGAGATATTAAAACACCATCCTTGAATATAGCATTAGGAATATGTTTTTTAATCTTATCTTCTCTTACTTCTAGTTTTGAGCGAATCATAGTGTGTATAAAGTTCTTTCAAGCATCTGTTATCTTCGGGTTTGTTCTCGTCAAATAGTCTAACTGTACGATGTAAATTCTCAACATAACCGATAGGAGTATTAACTCCCATACGGTTTTGTAAATTTAACAATTTTTCTTTATAATTCACTTAAAAAATTTATTTTCTAAACCCAATTCGTGAACTTCACAATGGTCTTTACAGTAATTAAAAGCATTTGAATAAGTGTATTCTTCAAATAAAGTAACAATATCAAAATAATTATCTTTTAATTTTTTGAATAAATAATCTAATACTTCATTAAAACTAGAAGAAATAAAATAGCCTTTATTATCACTTTCATCTTTAAATTCACTACGATTAACCATAACTACAAAAACAACTGGCTTATTATCGTAATCTATAATATATTTAGATTTGATAAAAGACAATAATAAATCTTTAGATTCAAAATTATGTTTTTCAACGTCTTTATGTTGTTCTCTATCTTCTACTGTTGAATAATTTAATTCTATCATATTTCACTTTCTTTTAACCATAAATCAATAACTACTTTAGACTTTTCTAAATCGCTTCTAAACTCTCCTTTCTTTTCGCTTCGTTCCAATCTCTTAACGATGTCGAATAAATAAGAGTTCCAACCTCTTTCTTTAGCAACTTTGTAAAGCGTTCCATTATCGTTGTTGTAGTGTTTAGGGATATTTGAATCTTCCTTATGCTCATCCGTAATAATGTTTAAAGTCGAAGTACTCCAATAATCAACCGTACCTATTCTGTTGAACGCATCACCACAAAGTACTTTCCCTCTAGTAACGTGTTTATCTGTGTAATCAACTCTAATTCTCAATGGAGTAGTTTTAGATTCTGCTATTACAATTTTGTTATTTTCCATGCGTTAAGCGAATTAAAGTATTTTTCTTCACCTTGTGGATTTATCCAACATTTACCAGACAAATTAATCTCAACTTCCAACATATCACCAATGTTAAACGCATCAATTAATGAACACTTGTCTTTTACTAATTGAATTAAAATATCATTCGAGAACGCACCATCTATAACCGTTACTACAAATTCACGTTTTGAGAATTGCTCTGATACTTGTATCGTATCGTTTTTTACTTTTAAACTTCCTGTAATTTTCATATCTTTTAGATTTTATTTGTGCAAATATAATACTTTTTTGAACTCATCCAACGAACGTACGATAAAATATTTATGACCTTGTGAAATAATTATTTTTTCAAATTCTTTTTGTTTTTCTGATTGCTTACCTTTATAATCTTTTAGCTCTATAAACAATACTTCACCATTGTTTATGCAAATTAAATCACTAACACCAGATAAAACACCTGATTGAATATACTTTGAATTGTTTCTTGTAGCTTCGTTTGGAACTGAAAAACAAACTATATCATTTTTTCTGCAATAATTAACAATTTCAACTTGAATTGTAAACTCTGATTTATTATTTAATGCTTTAATTTTACTCTCACTCATCTTTTTTATGCTTTCTAACTTCATTTGTAACCTTTTTATATTTTGTAACTTATTGATTTTCACTACTTGTAACCTTGTAACCTTGTAACTTTATCATTTTAAAACTATTTTCTATAATATATAATATATGTCATTATGTATAATATGATGTAATATATATACTTCTATAATACTTTTTTTATAATATTTTAGGTTACAAGGTTACAAAGTAGTTTATTTATTTGATTTATAATAACTTAAGATGTAACCTTTTTGTTTTTTTTTAGGTTACAAAAAGGTTACAAGGTTACATTTTAAAACGGTGGTTCGTTATTATTCTTCATAAATTCAAACTCTTTGTATAGTTTATATCCTTTCTTAACCTTACCCATGTAACGATATAGCTTTATTTCTAATTTATGTTTAGTTACTAATCTTTTAATGTCGTACTTACTTAGCTGTATTTTAAATTTTATAGCCATGTAATCCATTATTTCACCTTGATTTAATATTACTTCATTACGGAAGTGTTCATCTTGTTCAATCGAAAATTCAGTAAAAAATAAATCTTCAAAAATATCAATTTCTAAATTTGCTGTTGTATTTTCATTTAGATAGTCTATATCTTCTTTGCTGTATATTCTAAATTCAAAATCATCTTTATACATCTGATATGCACATTTTAATAACGCATCTTTATTAAACGCTTTTGCTTTATCATAATCAACTGAATTAAATTCGATAGGTAAAATCCTTCTATTTCCTGTTTCATCCTTTAAAACAGCTGAATCGTTAGTCGTTCCACAAAGCATCGTTCTTCTTTTTAAATCAACATCTAAATGACCGTATGGAAGTCTTACCGTTATTTTATTTTTTTCTGTTATCTTTTTGAAATTCTTAACATCTTTTCCAGCCATTCCTCCGAACTCATCGTTTAACATAATTAAAGAAGTCGCCATTCTTTTCATTACATCTTTTCCAGCTTCTTCCATGCTTTCATCTATAAAGTATTTACGAAGTTCTAAAGGCAAAATGTTTCTAAAAAATGAAGTTTTTCCACTCGCTTGTTTTCCACACAATACCAAAACTAATGGACTAACCTCTTCATGGTCATAAGATGCTGTCCAATTATGTATAGCACCTACTAACCATTTTTTTAAAACCCATCTATTAAATACATTAAATGGTTTTATTAAATCTGCGTATTCGTCAATTTCGTTCCCAGTTATTTCTGTGTTATTATTTTTGAAATAGTCGTCAATAGGATTATAACTTAATGAATTAGAGTTAAATATAAGTTGCCTTACATCTGTTGCACTTACTTTAAAATCAAAGTATTTCTTTGCGTGAACGGTTATTGTATTAATAATTTCATCGTTTAATATTTCGTTTCCAATTTCCATTAATTGATTAAAATCATTTTTAATAATTGGATAGTTTTCTTTAATGAAGTTATCTAGTTTTACTGTTTCATTATTTTCATCCTCTATATTTTTAACAAAATTTTCTTTTGAATCAATTAATTGTTGAATGAATTTTTTATCAGTTGTTTGTACTCCTAATACTTCAAGTGTTTTTATTACACTTTCTGGAGTTTGAATTGCTCCGTTTGCTTTACCAACTGCAACCCTTTTAATTATTTTCTTTGATGTTTCAGAATATAATTCGCATCCAGCTTGTTTAGCATAATAATAGAATGTAGAAATATTAATACTTCCTTTTTTACAAAATTTAGAATATTGTTTTTCAATTCTTTTAGCATCGTATTTAGAACCATTTTGACAAACAGCCTTAAAATAATCTAATCCATCTATTCCAAATTCAGAACCAATAGCAAAACCAATTTCGCAAAACTTCTTGTAATCATCTTCACAAAGGTCTATATTTCTGCTTTTAATTTGGTCTATAATATATGAGAAATCATCTTGAGCAAAGAAGAAAGTTTCTTTTTTTACTTCTTTCTTTTGTTTTTTCGCTATAAATTTTAAAGATTTTTCATTTACATAAATATCCATATCGTATGAAATATATCTAAGTCTTGAAGCATCTTTGCACGATTGGTCTATATCAACATTAAAAGTATCAGAATAATACTGAGCTAAACCATGAAATGATTCTATAAATAATTCAGGATTTATTTTAACAAATACAACTAAACCAGTACCACTAACAGAACGATTTGAACACATTGTATATTTATCTTCATCAATACGTTTTCTTAATTCTGTGTCTACAACATCGTCAATATCTAATAATATTAAACCGTTCATTTCTTCTACATTTGCAACTGAACGATTACCTTGCTTTTGTGTACAACTTCCAGTTATTGCTGGTAATTGAGCTTTAAAACTATTGTAAACTACTTTATCTTTTATGTTTGCTCTAGCATTAAAAATTAAACCTTGATGGTCTCCATTCTTAACTAATTCTACATATTTTTCAAAATCTATTTTGACGTTATCTTTTTCAAAATGAGTTTTATACTTACTGAATATCATATTTCTTTTTTAATTGTGTTAATACTATATTTCTTTGTTTTTGCCATGTTCTATTTGCTGAACTTTCTAAATCTGATTTTATTATTTCAATATATCCATTTTTTAATGTTGTGTCTAAAATACGTTTAACTCCTCCATAAAAATTTCTTTCAAACTGTTCTTTACTAATGTTATTAAACATTCTCACGACTTGCGAAGATAGTACTTTTAAAGCGAAAAACTTCCCTTTACCTTCTGAGTATCTAATTATTTTATCAATATCAATACCTACTGTATTTACTTTTACTGCAATTCTATTTAATATTTCTACATCTTTTATCTCACAGTTATTAAAATCACAAGCCTTGCATAAACAAGATTTTATATTCATTAATTGACCACAGTTTTCACAATCTTTTGTTTCTTCATCAGGAGCTTCTTTCTTTGGTTTGTAATCACCTTTACACCAAAATTTATCTTTCCAATCAAAATCCTCTGACCATCTACCTAACCTTTGAATATTCATACCCCCATCAATTACAATAAATTTATCTTTAAATAATTTATCTGTAGTTCGTGAACCTCTACCAACTATTTGAATCCATAAAGATAATGAAGATACTCGCCTAGCTACTATTATAGCTTCTACATCTGTAACATCAAAACCTTTTGTAAAGCACCCAACATTAAATAAAACTGCTCCTTTAGTATCTCTAAATATATCAACTGTTTCTGACCTATTATATTCAGTTTCATTTATAGAATCGTACATTAAAGTATTTTCAATTCCATGTTCAACAAATTGATTATAAAGCAAGTTATTTAAATTTGTGTTTTGAGTAAATACTAATGTCTTTTTGCCTTTACAGAATTGCAAGTAATTTTGTAAAACATCCATTTGAAATTTAACATCAAATACTTCTTCTGAATTAGACACCTCACCAAATGAATCGAATTTAAAATCATTTTCATCTACTGGAATAATATAATTTTCATCAGGAACTAAAAACCCTCTCTCAATTAATTTTGAAATTGGAATACCTATAATAATATCATCAAAAATATCTGACAAATAGAAATCTTTTTTAAATTCAATCCTACCCTCTAAATGTTCTTTATACATTTGTTTTTTGTCGAAATCATAAAAGTATTTATCTATTCTATTTGAAACTGGAGTAGCTGTAAATCCTATCACTTTACAGTTTGAGATTTTTAAAACTTGCTCATAGCATAAAACATGACATTCATCTATAATAATTAAATCAAAATCGTTTATCATTTCAGGAGTTTTTTTAATCCTTGAACGCAAAGTTTGAGCCATTGAAATAATAACTTTATCATTTGGAATGAAATCGTCTTTTGCTTCAAATGTTCCAGCTCCTTTAATATGGTTAGAAGTTTGAATAACTAACTCAGAACTATCTACAAGTATTAAAACTCTGCCTTGATAATTTTCTGCTAACTCTGAAAAAATAACCGTTTTTCCTCCTCCAGTAGCAAGTTGAACACAGATTTTTTTGTGGTGGTTTTGATTTATTTTATCTAATAAATCTTTTTGATAATCTCTTAAAATCCTCATAAAGTAAAAAACCCCACAAATCCGAGGTCGCTGTCTCTTCATTGCGGGGAGTTTATAAAATTTCTATAAGTGTCAGCGACAACACGAGTACAAATATAACTATTATTTTTTAATATTTACAAAATCAACTCATTATTTTCTAAAATCTCTCTAATTTTATCTCTCACTCGTTCCGCTTCATCAATCTCGCTTCCGTTTTCTGAGTACTTATATTTCGCTCGATAATGTTGGTCTAGTTCCCATATTACATTTTTCCATTTAGTTCCATCAATAGCGCTTCTCGCTTCTTCTTGCTCTTCGATACTGTCGAACTCTAGTATTATCTTTCCCATATCTTAAAAAATTGACATTATAAACGCTAATGTACTAAATAAAACCGTAAGCCTAGCTACTTGCCCGAACTCCTTATGGAATAAAAAGCCTTCTATTGCAAGTGGTGAATGTTGGTAACCGCTTTTATGATGCCAACTATCTGCTGGTGAAGGTGAACGTAAAGATTCTATTTGAACGCTCATTATATCCTTACTTGTTTTATGGTGAATATGATTCGTAAACCAATAACGATGTTTACATTTATGCCAAAACTCACTAGCTTCGTGGCACATTAATAACGGTAAATCATTTTGCTTTGCTCCATCTCCGTGAGTAGTACCGATTAAGTTTTTACCATAGATTGAATACTTTCTATGTGAAGGTGAACGATTAAATTCAATGTTTGGGTGGTTATTATACCAACTATACAAACTATCCATTAAAAAGAATCCGCTCATTTCATCGTGGTTAGATACGTTGTAAACAATCTCTAAGTCAGCAATAGATACAAGTGTTTGAATTATATCAATGTATAACTGTTTCGCCATTAAAAACGCTGAAAACCACTTTTCGTGAGAATCTTGCTGAGTTCCCTTAGTTGTTTGTCCTTTAGTGTTATCTGTGTTTAGAATATCATTGCCAACAATTAAAATAATTTTATCAATATTAAAACCTTCTGACTTCTTAATAATACTAGCTACTGCATCTCTAACTCTTTGAACTGCTATTTGTGAGTTATATTCTTCTCCAGTTTCAAAAGCATCACATAATTTGTTTATATGTACATCACTTGGAGAAATAAACAAACAATGTCCTTCTTCATCTGAGTTATTTCTGATTATCTGAATGTGGTTAGGTGCTAAGTCTTTAACCGTTCCTATAAAATCTTCTTTAAAATCTTCGTAGTTGAAAGTATCTGTTTCACCTTTTACATTAATCGAATAGTTTTTACCCTTGTACCAATAATGCTTAACCTTGTCAATATCTATTCCAACCGTTTCGCACTCTGCAACTATACCCTTATCTACTCTCCTACTAATTAGCTTCGATATGTTTCGTTGAATGTTCTCAGTCCAAACTAAGTTGTTTTCTTTGCAAATTACCCTTCCAGTTTCTCGCTTGTTATTGTTGGAACTGTATAATTCCATTATTCGATTAATATTCTCTATCATAGTCTTTTAATTATTCGTAACGAAATTAATCATTTAAATTAAAAAAACTGTATTTAACAAAAAAACCCTAGTAAATTAATACTAGGGTAAAAAGATTTGGGAATCGAACCCAAAAACAACTATTAAAGACTTGGTCGACCACTCCTCATTACGTTCAATCTTTTTAAGATAATGACTTATAAGCTGAACTTGGTAAGCTATAAAAGTACTGTTAAGACAAAGATAATAAAAAACCTCGCTAAATTAATAACGAGGTCAAAACTTAATATAA
>Ga0247722_10001537_pt1 | contig 12656 bp, 12 predicted proteins | sample MSEWelMarce3H_FC_FD_189094 | JGI IMG/M metagenome (GOLD analysis project Ga0247722, IMG submission 189094) | Subsurface sediment microbial communities from gas well in West Virginia, United States - MSEEL Well Study Marcellus 3H_FC | ecosystem: Environmental > Terrestrial > Deep subsurface >... | reverse complement strand
AAGGATTTTAATGCGGTAGCATTGGAAATCCGACCAAAGGATTTTAATGCGGTAGCATTGGAAATCCGACCAAAGGATTTTAATGCGGTAGCATTGGAAATCCGACCAAAGGATTTTAATGCGGTAGCATTGGAAATCCGACCAAAGGATTTTAATGCGGTAGCATTGGAAATCCGACCAAAGGTCGACTATATTGTAGAAAAAGTATTCAAATAATCCAACCAAAAGAAAATATCAAAATAAACATAGTTCATTTTGATATAATTATATAAACTTCATCAACATGCGCGGATTGCCGTTTTTCCTCTTAAAGTTCACAATCGGGCGATTGCCATTTTTCAAATTATAGACAAATTGCTCCGACTTCGACTCTTCATATCCGGTTTGAAAAAGCGTTACATTCACAAAATCCACATCTACACTGTTTGAAACATCCGTGTCGGGTGCAACATTATAATCCAGCTTCATAATAGTATACAAACTTTCCGCAGCACCCGTGGAAAACTTCTCGAAATCGCCCCGGTTCATTACTCGCAGCAATCCATGGCTCAGCTGCATAATGTTATCAGTGTCCATTATATGGTAGAACACACTACGGTCAATTTTGATCCGCGCCTTCTCGACTCGTTTTTGTAGCTCATTGTCTTCGTATCCCCAGCCCCAATAATTAGGGAACCCGCCAATACGTTCAAAATCGTATCCTGTAATGGAGACGATTCCTCCCAGCGTATACGTGAATCCATAGTAGTGTTTTACGACGCCAACCACGGTCGCATAATCCCACATATTTTTTTGAATCGGCATACAATCCACGTCATTAAAAACAAAGGTCATATTGCGGTAATCATTCGGATAAAGCCGCGAAGCGGCGATGAACCCAATGTTTTTCATGGCACCGCGATTGAATGAGAGCGTGTCGCATTGATGAACAATTAAAAAACGATAATCGGCCGGGTCCAAATCTTCCAATATCATTTTCATATGAAGACGAAATTGTTCTAAATGTTCTTTGCGGTCGCGGTAAGGCACGATAAATATAATTTTCGGCTTCGCCTGGTCCAAAGCATCGCCTGGCGCCAACTCCTCGATGGTCATTCCAATTGTATCATCCGCCATACCAAATATATATACGAGTAAATATATTATATTTACTTGTATTACACACTGTCTCTACGCCTTCTTTAGCAAGCACGCCGGTACCAGGTCCACCTTCCTATCTTCCAGCTTCTTACAGCATTTGCTAATCGTCACCTCGCTCACTTTACACACGATAGCAATATCCGACTTCGACTGACTGAGGCCATAAAACTGGCACACAAAGTAAATGATACCCGCCGCAATCGAATAGGGCGTGTTGTCCGGAATCAGGTTCATCTTCTCGACCCGTGCCGCCACAAATTTTCCCAGCATCATGTGTTCTTTCCCGATATTCAGTTTCGAGCAATAGCGCTCGATGAATGCGCTCGGCAGCGTCACGCCTAAATTGGTCTGTTCTAGCCCCGCATTGCGCTCCACCGTGTTCAAAATATCCAGCGCCAAACTACACCCGTGGGTCGCCGACGCATTGTCCAAGTGGAAGATTTCCGCGATTTCGTGGGATGTGCGCGTACACCCGTTTTGCCGGCACGCAATGTAGATGGACGCCGCCTTTATGCCGTCACGATTACACCCGCGAAACATCTTTTGTTCCGAAATATCCTTGTGAATCGCCAACGCATCATCGACGATGATTTTCGGTATTCCCGCGATTTGCGCCATCATCGTAATGTAGGTGAACTCCGAATACAGCGATTTTTCACGGTGCGGTATTGACTGCCACTCGGTCCATTTCCCGATTTTGCGCATCTCATACGACGAATTGCCAGAATACAGCACTTTACACCCCAGCGACGATTCTTGGAGCAGTGGGTTGATGGGGTTGCCGCATCGAGTGGGGTCGGTGGAACTCTTGTCGTCGGCGCCGTAAAATCGCCACTCGGCATTGTAATCAACCACATCGCGGCAAATGAGACCACACGCACTGTTGGTACATGTCGGAAACCCGTCGTCGCGCAACAGAAGCGCGGAATCGCACAACTGGCAAATCGTGGATGCCATGTCGGGTTCAATCACCAGTTTCTTCTTTGGTGTGTCGGTGTCCAGTATTTCCCATAACTTCGCTTTTTCGGTTTTGGATAATTGACTATGTGTCTTTTTTGTCCGCGATTTAGCAACACGGCGTTCTTCGATTTCAATTTGGGCTTCCATTCTTATTTGATTGGTTGATTTAGTCTTGGGTATTTAAACGCAATCGTTTTATATGATTTCTATAAGTATTTTGGTTCATAAGGTTCAATTTTTTGGTTCCAACATATTTGTATAATTATATTATAAATGAACTTGGCGCTCGATCAATTGAAGGGAGTTTTGTCCGATTCAATTTCCAAATTTATGAAAGAAAATATTAAATTGGAAGACACCGATATTAAATCGATTTTTGGCGATAGTATGGATAAAGTGTTATATCACGATGAAGGGTTCGTAAAAGAATTATCAAACAAAATGAGCGATGTAGTAATGCCGGCATATGTAAAAGAGCTCCGTTATTTGAAAAAAGTTGTGAGTGGTATTGATGATGTATCAAAAGATTTAAAACAACTACAAGAGAAAATGGCAAACGAATTAAGATCAATCAAGCCCAATCCTCAAAATGTAGATGAGACGATTAAACGGGTGAATGATGTGGTGGAACAATTTGTCACAAAAGCCAATGATATTGCAAAAGATAAAATTGGATTGCGTGAAATAGAGGGGTCCAATGAAACAAATAAAGTAGATTCTGATAAAAATGAGCAATCGCCATTTATAGTATCAATGGAAGAGGCAAACGCAAATCCATATGGACCATCGGTCGCAAATACGGTTTTAAAAACTCCGGAAGATGTTTCAAGAGTAGTAATTGATGTTGTAAAAAACAAGATATCGGGTATACTTAAACAAAAACAAGGTGGTGGCTCAATAAAACACGTACCCGCAATCGATGAACCCGTTGTCGAACTCTTAGAATCCAATAAACCCCCCATAAAAATCCCTAAGCGAAACTACCAGGATTATACCGGAAATACATCGAGTCTCTTTAACCAGATTATGAAAGAAAAGATGAGGCGAGGTGGAACTCGAAAGAAACGCAAATAGGCATAGACACCAGATCCTCTATTCCAACTTCTTTTCAAGGGTTTCAAACAAGGATGGGTCATATACAAACTTCCCAGTTGGTTTATAATTGGTGATTGGCGTATAAACCTTTTTCGCGGGTCCTTCCGCCGCCTGCTGCGTATTAATAAGCCGTTCATTTAGGGCGACATCCTCCCGTCCCTCTACTTTATCCACCACATTTCCATATTCATCGAGTATCAGTCCCATCTTCTTCTTAATCTCACTCCGAACATACCCCGGTACAATATGCGCCCACGATATAAAAAGCGAATTGGGATGCATATACCGAATATAGAACTTGTTTTCCTCCAGTTTATCGACTAAATATGCGATACAGTCGGCTTGTTGATAGACGGGCTCGCCAAAAATATACTCGGGCACGGTGAACCAAATAAACTTGTCGCCATTTCGGTTGCGCGCGGTGATGCGAATCTTGTTATGAATGCGGTTCAGAATCTTGTTGAATATGCTCACTTGTTTTAGGTCTTTCTTTTGTTGTTTTTCATAGAGGTCGTCAATATTGATTTTACCCTTGGTTTCTTCTTCGTCAAATAAAAAAATAGACATTTAGGGCGCGTGTATATTCCATAGGTTGGAATTATTTCGACAATACTACCCCGAAGTTATATAAACCGATTTTGTGATAACCAATATATCACAAAATGGATACATCAAACAATACGCCCGACCTAAAGGGCACTGAGTCCAACCTAAAGGGCACTGAGCCCAACCTAAAGGGGACTGAGCCCAACCTAAAGGGGACTGAGCCCGACCTAAAGGGGACTGAGCCCAACCTAAAGGGGACTGAGCCCAACCTAAAGGGGGCTGAACCCAAACCTAAAGACAATAAGTCCATAATAAAAAATATAATAATTACGGGCGGAGGACCCGCGATTCTCAATTCCTATGGAGCATTAAAAGAAGCAGAAAGTCAGGGGTATTGGAACTATGAATCGGTCAAGTCATTTTACGGTACTTCATCTGGAAGTATTTTATCACTTATGTTGGCGCTAGGGTATCCGCTGGAAACCATTGGTAAATACTTAATTGGTCGGCCATGGAAAACTGTATTTGGACTTGGTTCTATTAATCTGTATGACTGTTTTGTGGGGAATGGGCACCTTGATGGTAACTTATTTTATGACGCGTTTGGACCACTTATGAAAGGCAAAGACATGGATATCAATATTACTTTTCAGCAATTTTACAATGTTTTAGGGAAAGAATTGTATTTTTATACGTTAAATCTGGAAACGGCCCAAGTGGAGGAATTATCCCATAAAACACGACCGGAAATGCGTGTAGTTGATGGGGTATATGCTTCTTCGGCATTGCCAGTTTTATTTAAACCGTTCAAATATGGAGAATCGACATATACAGATGGCGGTATTTATTCAAATTATCCGATTGCTAAATGTTTGGCACACGGACATGCTGAAGAAACCATTTTGGGGGTTCGTATTAAAATAAAACCGGCACATATTTCTGAAAACATGGGGCTTTTTGAATATATTGGATATCTGGTGAATATGGTTTTAACATATACACAAGATACGTTGGTTGTGCGAAAAAATGATATATGCTTGGATGTGAGATATGAAGATTTTTCATATATGCTGCGATTAGTAGAGAGTCCGGAAGAGAGGGCAAAGGAAGTCGAGAAGGGGACTAGAGATGCGCGGGAATGGATAAGAACCGCAGGTTCGACTTAAAGGATGTTTGACGTTAGTCAAACAGCCGACTGAAGAACCGCAGGTTCGACTTAAAGGATGTTTGACGTTAGTCAAACATCCGACTGAAGAACCGCAGGTCCGACTGAAGAACCGCAGGTTCGACCCAAGGGGTGACGTTAACCGACTGAAAAGGTTCGACCCAAGGGGTGACGTTAGTCAAACATTCGACTTAAAGGATGTTTGACGTTAACCGACTGAAAGGTACAGTCGGCGCCTTTGGCGCCTTAAACAATCACCGTCTCCACAAACTTATCTAAATGGTCCCTAGTAACACTCGCATCAAAATCATACACTTTGTCATTATATTCAAGCTTTATAGTGGGGTAAGAGTTAACCCCATATTTGTCAATTGTCGCCGCAACATCCGGCACATCTGGATCCGAACAATCCACCATAGAGCATCTCAGTTTGATACCATTGATTAGTTTTCCATCATATTCATTCGCAAAAGCAGTCCACTCAGGTTTTGCCTTTGTACAATGCGGACACCAATCAGCAAAAAAGAAATAAATCACCGCTTCGCCGGAACCAGTATTATTCGGCTGATAAATATCTTTGTATTTATTTGCCGCCGGTGTATTCCACTTATTGTAAAAAATAAAAGCCACAACTGAAAACAACACTAGAAATCCACCAACTAATATTTGTTTATAGTGCGGACTCATAAAAGTCCTTATCACTTCGACGATTGTTGGCATTCTGTATAAAATGATGCCATACAATAAAACACGTATATCAGACGAATATTTAGGATTCCATAAAATATCGAGCTATGTTAAATGAGCACCCGGAAGACTTCGTCCTATAGCGAGAGCTCACCCTATAGCGAGAGCTCACCCTATAGCGAGAGCGACTACAATAGCAATGACGGGATGCTGACGACAATTTGGGGTCCAAGTCAATGGCATTTCTTACACACCATGAGTTTCAACTACCCAGTTTCACCGACGCAGAAAGAGAAGATGAATTATCGCGATTATGTCCTCAGTTTGCGTAATGTGCTCCCCTGCGGTAAATGCCGCGCCAACCTACGGCAAAATCTGAAAAAGCTTCCCCTAAATATGTCGCATATGGCCTCTCGCGCAACCTTTTCTAAATATGTATTCGACCTCCACGAACTTATAAATGAAATGCTTCATAAGAAGTCGGGGCTCTCCTATGAGCAAGTGCGCGATACATACGAGAACTTCCGGTCGCGGTGTGTTTTGCCCGAGCCGGCTGTTCGCAAATGTAATAAAAAGACGCGCCGCAAGAAGGAAAGCGGGTGTACGCGGCCTCTCTATGGCAAGAAGGCCAAATGTTTGTTGCGCATTGTTCCCCAAGAACAGAAAACGCCGACATTCGAAGTGGATTCAAAGTGCGTGAAGGTGGACTCGGCATAAGTCCATAATATATTCTCTTTGCGATATGTATAATGTCAGCGCACATGGAACGACGAAATATTTCGTGGAAAGGTCAAACATTTAACCAAATTGTGGCCGGATTAAAACGAAACAGCAATTCGACAGTTCCCAAAAATATATTTGCCGCTCAACCGACACGTCATTATCGTAAAGAAATCGCCAACGTTGGTGCGTGTAGTCGGGCTTCCATCAGTTTGGACAACTTCATGTCCCCCGGTGGCACTATTGTGAATACGAGCTCTACGAATCAGACCCAGAATGTGGAAGTACTCGAGTTCGGACTCACCGTGAACAAAACAGAGAGGCCCGCCACGACCTGTAATACCGTCGCATGTAGCAAGGCGGCGGATGCCCGACGCCGGGTCCGCAGCAGCGGCAATGTGAAGCGCGCTTTCATCCAGTCGAAAAACAACGACAAGTATTACACCTCGACCAATGAATATTTAGTGAGTCGTAATTTGACCGTCGCGCAAAACCAATACAGTTATGTGCGATTTGGCGACGCAACCGTGGAACCGGGTTCTGGCAAGAGTCTGAAAAACATTTACTCGCCTGCGGGTATCAACCATTGTGCCAAGGTGTCAATAAGAGGGTTCTCCGTGTCGCCTCTATTCACCTATCAATGGATTGATGGAACCAACCACGATGTTACAATTCCTGATGGCGACTACGATTTGGGCGAGTTTGTCGCCCAATTTCAAAACGTCATGATAACAAAAGGGCATTATTTTACAAACCTGGCGACTGGCCAGAAAGAATATGCGATGAACTTTGCCTACAATGTGAGGACAGACCGAATCCAAATCCAATGTAAGGCAATAAATCGAAACGTATATTCGACCGCGAAATATGTATCCAGCGCACTCGTATTATCGCTTACATCCTATGTGGCGGTTCCCGTAATACGTGTTTTGGCCAATGAGTTTCAGCAAATTATTGGTACAAATGCTGGATATTACCCTACTGGTGCTGATGACAATCATAGTGTAAATGGCGCGCTAATTACCACGCAAACATATGCGGGAGGAGATGGTACATTTTATTTACAGCCCATCAATCCGCCAAACACATCGGGGGATAGTCCTGAGAATAATATTTTTAACCAGAGACCTTTTGTTTCTGCCACCAATTTGGGCATTGACCAAAACTACGATGGCACCATGAGTCCCAAGATTGGCACTCCTTATGTGCCGATTTACTACAAGCCAAGCAATAGCAAATTTGCGACCCAGGGGGGCGTGGATGCGAGCAGTCGTTTGGCGCGACTTAAGTATGATACGATTACCAGTTCGGCAAGTACGTTTACCACGGCCTATGGGCGACATACGGCGAATGCGCTGGCGTATGGAGTGCCGGGCCCGGGGGCAACATTTAAGGAGCGTATTGGGTACTCGGCGAGCTGTATACCGACGGCATCGATGAATGCGATGATGAAATGTACCACCACGAAGATCCATGGATAAGGATGAATCTGCGATTCATCCGACTGGAGCCTTTGGCTCGACAGAGCCTTTGGCTCGACAAGGATAAATCGCAGATTTATCTGACACAAGGATGAATCCGACTGAGCCAAAAGCTTGACAGAATTATTTTATACAAAACATATAAACCCAATCCTCTTATTACACTATAATAAAATGATTTACAACAACTTGCTCAATGTTTACCCCCGATACATGCATTTATCGGTCTTGGTCGACCGCGACAAACCCGAATTATACAATCGTTATTACGAGGCAATCCACAACCGCAACGCCAAGATGGACAATTATGTTCAGCACATCGACGCCGGATTCGATTTATTTGTGCCCAATGACCAACAAATGATGACCGGCGTTTCCAAAATCAACTTTGGCATCCGGTGTAGTGCCAAGATTATTGAGCGCAATTGCCAAGAGTACAACTCCGGTTACTATTTACATCCTCGCTCGAGTATTATAAATACCCCATTGCGGCTTGCCAATAGTACTGGAATCATCGATTCTGGATACCGCGGAAACATCATTGGGGCATTTGACAATTTTCAAAATCTCCATGTCGCGAATCAGTTTGACCGTATTGTCCAGATTTGTGCGCCGGGGCTCATTCCCATTTTTGTAGAATTGGTGGAGCGCGAGGAAGATTTAGGCAGAGAAACAGCGAGAGGTGGTGGCGGATTTGGATCCACTGGTGTATAACTAGCGGGTGTATGACTAGCGGGTGTATGACTAGCGGGTGTATGACTAGCGGGTATATGACTAGCGGGTATATGACTAGTCACAAGTTTAAAACATATTATTAGAATAATCTCTAATAATATGATGCTGGATGTTGAAAGCGATGAAGAAAAAGGTTTAACTGGCCCCGAACCAAAGGAACCCGAACCAAAGGAACCCGATGTAACTTTAACGAGAAAATCCAATGTATACCCAATCAATAAAATGCCGAGTGAGTTAATCCCACGACACCCTGACGACGTTTCGATCATTAGTTCGGAAGGTCTCACCCAAAATTACGCCATCGACAACCTCTCTCCCACCTGGGGAATTATGCTCGTGGTCCAAGACAATCTCAATTTGCGCATTGGCATCCAAGTCAAAAAGAAGTATTTTAACGCGGCATTCTGGAACTACATCTCGACGCCCATCAATTTCGCAATCACTCTTTTCACGGCCTTGTCGGCAGGTCAAACCGGGTCCAGCACCACATTTGTGACAAAGTCGCAGCTCTTCTATATTTTGGTGACGACATTCATCCTCTCTACGGTAAATACTTTTTTCAAACTGCGCGAGAAAGCGGATATCAATTATAAATCCGCGAAGATGTGGGAATCCTATGCGGGGCGGTTCGAACAAATCTATTTCACGCCGCTTGACGATATCAATGAGAGGCTGAACAATTACAATAGTCTTATTGAAAAAATCAATATAGAGGGCGTGGAAGAATCGGTGGAATATGTGAACTACATTACCGAGCTCATATTTTACTTGTGCCATATGTGTCGAAAGACCGCGGATCACCGATATTTGAGTATTTATAGGCGGCATTGGATGTTGGATGGGATTTCGTGCGCGGATTATTTGTATAAATTACGCAACCATCCGGAAAAACAAACGTATCCAACCACAATACCGCCGGAGGTAGATGGTAATGTTTTTCGCAAAACGATTCAACCCGCAATAAAGGAAGAACGGTCATTCAGTCGACGATTGATAGGATGCTGTTAGATGCGGGACCATCGGTAAAGGGACCATCGGTAAAGGGACCATCGGTAAAGGGACCATCGGTAAAGGGACCATCGGTAAAGGGACCATCGGTAAAGGGACCTTCGGTAACGCAACTTTCGATTCCCCATACTTCATTTATGGACACTTCATTTATGCACTTTTCGTTTGTAAAATATTTGGATATACGTTGCAGATTCAGAAGTCGATCAAAATTGCGTCCCCATTTTTGTTTGTATAGGTATACAATTAACGCAACAAATACACTGGACGCGGAAATTGTTATTATCACTATAAGCAATATTCCTAATTGATGCCGAGGGGTTATTGTGCCAATCTTATCGTCAACATAATTTAATAGAGGCGATACTTGGACTCCAATTACAGAGACATTGCTGAACGACTCGATTCCCATTTTTAAAGCAACAGACTTCAACAAGTCCGTAAAGTTGGTTGCTGTTTTAAGGATTTCTTGTACTAGAAGATTGTAGGTGGATTGTGGGTCAGAAACATACGGATACGTGATTCGCGTAGTTACATCGATGTTATAGGTCAATCGCCGGTTTGCGATTTCTTGCTTGACAATCTTTACCATCTCGGAATCTATATGGATGGATGCCGAGAAAGCCACGATATATACTGTTTGTTCTTGGTCGGAAAGAGAGGCTACAGGAAACCCGGATAAAGTAGATGTTGTCTCGAATATAATGGTTTTTTGATTCGGCGCAAGCGTAGGTATAAAAACCAGAATTGTTGGTTCAAGTGTAGGAGCAACCGTAGGTGTAGATGCACTCAAAACTATCGAATACGCACTACTAGTTGTAACAAAGGGGTTTGACTTTACAATGGATATATACGAATTATGATTTGAGACAATTGATGAGTAATCCGCATTTGAGTTCCAAGAACCGGATCTCCATTTATTTGAGTTCCACGTCTCTGATATCCACTTATTTGAGTTCCAATAACCCTTACCAGATTGCCATATACCCAAATTGGAGTGCGCATTTGCCAAACACATCATATTTAAGATAATTGTTAACAATACAAGCATAATCTCCACTAGATTAGATATAAATAATGTCTGTATGTTTCGATACAAATATATCTTATAGCAAATAAGATATCTTTATTATAGGCGAGCCAAAGACGTTTACACCTTCGGTTCATTGACATCCTTCGGTTCATCAGCATCCTTGTCCTTGTCCATATCATTGTACTGGATTTTCCCGCTTAAATACGCCGAATAAAACACATTCTTGTCCGTTTTCAGCGTCGCATAGACTTGGAGCAACTTCTGGATAACAAATAACACCGAGGTTATGTAGGTGGTCGTCGTCTTGTCATCCAAATAGTATTTGTACACCACCAGGCCCGACAACACCGTATTAACGGAGAAGCAGGTAATCACCGTGTACCCCGCCTTGGTATAAAGACTGTCATAATAGAGGATCGCATCGCTGCGGTATTTCGGCATCTTTTCGAGAACCTGGCCAACCGAGTCATTGTCGGATGGTTTGGCGGGATTCACGTCGAGGTAGGCAATCAGTTTACCTTCGCGTCGGACCTCGGCATAATAGAGGGCGGCGAATGCCGCCATGGTAATACAGTTGAATGCGAATCCGGCATTATAGAGGGGGTCGGGACCCGTTTGCGCATTTTCACTAAATGAACACACGTGGTCGCCGCAACTTTGAGGGACAAAGAGAATCAAAAACGAGGCGACTAGAGCGCGATAAAACTCGACGGCGACGGTGGTGGCGACGCCGATTTTCTGATTGGTGTCCTGGTTGTCCTCCGGAGGAGGAACCTCGACCTTAGGTCCGTCATTCGACTTGACAGGCTTTGTCCAGGCGCACAACCATCCGGCCTCTAATGTCTCCGACACAGATTCATCTTTTGAAATACTTGGTGCGGGTGTAATTTGAATGGTATGCATAGAAGCAGACTCTTCGGAGACGCCATTCATAATTTGAATATCTTCATACGAATCATTTGTGGTCATATCGACATGGATGGATGATGGCGTAGAACATGATGATTCGGAACCGTTTGCGCTGGTTGAGTCTTCGTCGGACATTATAGAATACTTGGAAATATTTATTTGGTCAAAAGATTTATACCGTCGCAGTATCTGTAACAAAATACTCGCGATTTACTTCTAAAACCGGAGGAATAGATAAGTATTTTTGGAACTTTTTCAAAAAATGGTCTCGAGTAGAACATACATGTGTACAATTTGGCGGTTGTGGTTTTGTTTCTTTTGGGTCACAATTACAATCGCCCTGTTGCATCTCCAAATATTTATCATAATAAAACCGCTTTTCTTTGAAAAACAAATCTACGCTTTGATGGTAATATAAAAAATAAAAATTATAAGTTGTATCTTCATCCATATCATGAGTATATTTTATAGTGGATTCTTTGATATCGTTGAAAAAAATATTTTCTTGGTCTGGTTGTTTCCAACCAACATCTGAAATAACTTTTATATGTTTGTCCCTTGAACGATAACTGATTTTTAATAATTTGTCGTGATTTATCTTGAGAATTGACAAGTATGGAATATTTTTGAACAAGGTTGAAAATCCATTAATTAACGCAATCGCATAATTCTCGGTTGTTGGAGGTTCATATAAAATAAGTATATCAATATCATCTGATACATATTGTATATCTGGTTGAATTAACTGAAGAGCTTTTCCACCTTTTATAACAAACTTTATGCCGGGGTTCGCTGTTTTTAAAAAATTGTTGAATAATCCAACTACACAAAACACATAATAAGATAGTTCTTTGTATTTTTCAAAATCACTTAATTTAGATTCATTAAACAATTGGATTCCATGAAACTTTTCATTGACCAATGATTCCAATAACGGTTTGTCTTGTAATAATCCTAAGTGAAAACGATAATCATGTTTAAACTCGGTTATGATTGGGGCTATTAATTGATCATCTTCTGTTTTTGACTTTGGACTTTCCATTGCGTGCGGTGTTTCTTTTTTATATGGATTTATTTTTTCTTTTGTGTTTGTTTTTATTTTGTCAAATAAAAACTTTTGTATAATATTTAATTTAGAAACAATTTCAGAATAATTACCACTAGTAATACCAATTTG